>ENA-OOWX01000542-OOWX01000542.1-human-gut-metagenome-genome-assembly--contig:-NODE-542-length-23491-cov-15.538104_pt1 | contig 23491 bp, 19 predicted proteins | sample MGYA00241583_ERZ501335 | MGnify/ENA primary metagenome ERZ501335 (study PRJEB25962, sample SAMEA2042731) | human gut metagenome | biome: human gut; feature: human-associated habitat; material: faeces...
TGATGAAAAGGAAGAGGTGGTAAATATGTGTAAGGCATGGGATGATCATAAAAAAAGTGGCATTCAGGAGGGAATGCAGAGAGGAATGCAGCAGGGCCGTCTTTTTGAAATTTATCTTTCAGTACAGGAGGGAGACTATTCTGCAAAAAGAGGTGCCGAGAAGGCAGAGATGTCGCTCGATGAATTTGAAAAAGCGATGAGCAAAGCAGGATATAAAATTCCTGAGCTGGTATAATAATCTAAATATATTTCACACAAACCGGTCTATCCGTGGTACAATAAGCCACAGAAAGACCGGCTTTTTAGAGTATAGCTACAATAAAAGAGGATAGACAAACAGATATGTACAAGACGAAAATAGATAATCTGGATTTAAAACAGATTGCTGACAGTGGTCAGTGCTTTAGATGGAAGAATACAGGAGAAAATGAATACACGGTAGTGGCATTTGACAGGGCGCTTCGGATTAAGCAGGATGGAAATGAGTTTGAGCTGGACTGTGATGAGGCAGACTGGAACAATATATGGAAAAGCTATCTGGATATGGATACGGATTATGCGGGGATTGCAAAACTTATAGCAGACGGAGATGACGCGCATCTGAAAGAGGCATATGCATATGGCAGTGGTGTGCGCATTTTAAGGCAGGATTTGTGGGAGATGATTGTTACTTTTATGATTTCCCAGAATAATAACATAAAGCGAATCACAAACAGTGTGGATTTACTTTGCAGGCGGTGCGGACATAAAATAGACGGCAGTGCAGAGGGGGAAGAACTGTATACATTTCCCAAGCCTCTTGAGGTACCGGATGAGGTATTTGATGACAGGAGCATGGGCTTTGGCTACAGGGCACCGTATCTGAAGGAAATATATGAGTATGGTGCTAATAATCCTGACTGGCTTGATAATCTGCGCAAAATGAGCTATGATGAGGCGATGGAAAGCCTGCTTACTCGCAAAGGAATTGGCAAAAAGGTGGCAAACTGCATATGCCTTTTCGGTTTGCATCATGTGGATGCGTTTCCGATAGATACGCATGTAAAGCAGCTTTTGGACAAATATTATAGTGACGGCTTTGATTTTGAGCGCTACAAGGGTGTGGCGGGAATTATCCAACAATATTTGTTTTATTTTGAATTGTAGATTCTGAATAGATACGTAGATGATATGTGACAATATGCATATGACATGTAGATAAAATAATATTAGAAAGAGAAAGGATAAACGATGTACGTTATAGTAGGACTTGGAAATCCTGACAAAAAATATGAGCACACAAGGCACAATATTGGATTTGATGTGATAGATGCGCTTGCGGATAAATATAATATAAGTGTGACAGACAAAAAGCACAAGGCGCTCTGTGGAAGCGGAGTGATTGAGGGCATGAAGGTGCTGCTTGTGAAGCCGCAGACATACATGAACTTAAGCGGTGAGTCTGTTGCTGAGGTGATGAATTTTTATAAGCTTGATCCGGATGAGGAAATGATTGTTATTTTTGATGATATTTCGCTTGAGCCGGGGCGTATCCGTATCCGCAAAAAGGGCAGCGCCGGCGGTCACAACGGGATTAAGAGTATCATTGCAATGACCGGCACACAGGGCTTCAGCCGTATCAAGGTCGGTGTTGGAGAGAAGCCGCAGGGCTGGGATCTTGCTGACCATGTGCTCGGGCGTTTCAGTTCTGAGGACAGGGCAAAGGTGGAGGAAGCTATCGGTCATGCGATGGATGCAGCAGTTCTTATGATGCAGGGCGAGACGGATAAGGCTATGAACATATATAACTAGCTGGAAATCGACAAGGTGATTTTGAACAGACAGAAATGGAGAATTGAAAGTGAAAGCATTTACAGAGCCACTCCTTTCCCTTGCGGGCTTTGAGGAGATGACAAAAACGGCAGAAAAATCGTCCGGACTTATATCTGTCACGGGATGTATAGATGCGCAAAAATCACAGATGATATATGCCTTTGGAGGTCACAGGAAAAACAAGCTTATTGTGACCTTTGGAGAGCAGAAGGCGAAGGAACTGTACGATGAGTACAGTTTTTTTGACAAAGAGGTGGTGTATTATCCATCAAAGGATGTGCTTTTTTACCAGTCGGATATCAGGGGCAATCTCCTGACAGCGGAGCGCATCAGGGCTTTGAAGGCTATCCATGAGCAGGAGAGTGTGACACTTGTGACCACATTTGATGCGCTGATGAATACGATGGCGCCGATAGAAAAGATGTGGGAAAACGTGCTTACACTTGAGCAGGGACAGCTTTTGGATTTGAAGGAAATTCAGGCTGCTCTTATCAGAATGGGCTATGAAAAAGAGTATCAGGTCCAGACGATGGGACAGTTTTCTGTCAGGGGCGGTATTCTTGATGTTTTTCCGCTGACGGAGGAGAATCCTATCCGAATCGAGCTGTGGGGAGACGAGATAGACACCATCAGATATTTTGACTGCGAGAGCCAGAAATCCATCGAAAATACAGACCGGGTGAGCATATATCCGGCGGCAGAGCTTGTACTTAGTGATGAGGAAAAGGCTGGGGGAATTGAAAAGCTTAAGGCAGAGGCAAAGAGGGTGTCTGACAAGCTTAGAAAGCAGATGAAGACAGAGGAAGCACACAGAGTGACTGTGATGGCAGACGAGCTTACCGAGGAGTGGGGAGAGCTGTCCATGTATGCGGGCATGGATGCTTTTTTGTCGTACTTTTTTGACGAGAGAGTCGGGCTTTTGGATTATTTTAATCCATCGGACAGCCTTATATTCTTCGATGAGCTGACCAGGTGCGCAGAGCAGGGAAAGCTTACCGAGACTGAGTTTTCAGAGAGCATGAAGCAGAGACTTGCGATGGGATATATACTTCCGGGGCAGATGAACGGTCTTTTTACAGAGAAGGAGATTGTGGCAAAGCTCGAGAAGTATTCGTGTATCGCACTCGGTGCGCTCGATAATAAAGCAAACGGACTGCACCAGCTGGGAAGCTATGGTATTCACTGTCAGAGTGTCAGCCCATACAATAACAGCTTTGAGCTTTTGATAAAGGACTTAAAGCGCTATAAGAAAAACGGCTACAGAGTCATTCTTTTATCCGGTTCAAGGACGAGGGCAAAGCGGCTTTCAGAGGATATCACAGACCAGGGAATCACATGCTTTTATACTGAAAACTACGACCATGAGCTTTTTGAGGGGCAGATTATGGTCTGCTACGGCAAGGTAAGAAGAGGCTTTGAGTATCCTATCCTAAAGTTTGCTGTGATTACGGAGTCAGATATTTTTGGGGCGCAGCAGAAGAAAAAGAAGCGTCACCGCAGCTATGAGGGTGAGAAAATACAGAGCTTTACCGATTTGTCGGTGGGGGACTATGTGGTGCATGAAAACCACGGACTAGGTATTTACCGCGGCATTGAAAAGCTTGAGGTGGACAAAAAGGTAAAGGACTACATCAAGATAGAGTATCAGGGTGGCTCCAATCTCTATATCCTTGCTACCCAGCTTGATATGATACAAAAATATGCCGGAAAAGATGCCAGAAAACCAAAGCTCAACAAGCTTGGAGGTCAGGAATGGACCAGGACGAAGAACCGTGTCAGAGGTGCGGTAAAGCAGATTGCAGGAGACCTGGTGAAGCTGTACGCACAGCGTGAGCAACAAAACGGATATGCCTTCGGCGAGGATACGGTATGGCAGAGAGAGTTTGAGGAGCTTTTCCCTTTTGATGAGACTGAGGATCAGATTCTTGCAATTGAAGCCACAAAGACTGATATGCAGAGCCATAAAATAATGGACAGACTGATTTGCGGTGATGTGGGCTATGGCAAGACGGAGGTTGCAATCCGTGCGGCCTTCAAGGCGGTGCAGGACAGCAAGCAGGTGGCATATCTTGCCCCGACAACCATTCTGGCACAGCAGATTTACGATACGTTTTCGCAGAGGATGAAGGATTTTCCGGTGAATGTGGATTTGATGTGCCGTTTCAGAAGTGCAGCAGAGCAGAAAAAGACGATAGAAAAGCTCAAAAAGGGTGAGGTTGATATCATCATCGGAACACACCGTATACTCTCAAAGGATGTGCAGTTTAAGGATCTGGGACTTTTGGTAATCGATGAGGAGCAGCGCTTCGGAGTGACTCACAAGGAGAAAATTAAGCAGATGAAGGTCAATGTCGATGTACTCACACTGACCGCTACACCGATTCCGAGGACACTCCACATGAGCTTAATCGGCATAAGGGATATGAGCGTGCTTGAGGAGCCACCGATGGACCGTGTACCGATTCAGACATATGTCATGGAGTACAATGATGAGCTTGTCAGAGAGGCAATTAACAGGGAGCTTGCCAGAAATGGACAGGTGTACTATGTGTACAATAAGGTGCGCGACATAGCAGACATAACAGCAAAGCTGCAGGAGCTGGTGCCGGATGCGACTGTTGCATTTGCGCACGGACAGATGAAGGAGACGGAGCTTGAGCGCATCATGTACCGTTTCATCAATGGTGAAATAGATGTGCTTGTATCCACGACCATTATAGAGACCGGACTTGACATCTCAAACGTCAATACAATGATTATCCACGATGCGGACAACATGGGACTTTCACAGCTTTATCAGCTCCGCGGACGAGTCGGCAGATCTAACCGTACTGCGTATGCATTTCTCATGTACAGGCGCAACAAGATGCTAAAAGAGGTGGCAGAAAAGCGTCTTGCAGCGATAAAGGAGTACTCAGACCTTGGCAGCGGCTTTAAGATTGCCATGAGAGACCTTGAAATCCGTGGTGCGGGCAATCTGCTCGGTGCGGAGCAGAGCGGACACATGGAGGCAGTGGGCTATGATTTGTACTGCAAGATGTTGAGCGAGGCTGTAAAAGAGGCAAAGGGCATCGAGGATATCAGTGATAAATTTGACACGACGGTGGATATTGTGACCGATGCTTATATTCCGGCAGGTTATATTGCAAACGAATTCCAGAAGCTGGATATATACAAACGTATTGCAGGAATAGAGACAGAGGAAGAGAAGGATGAGATGCTCGAGGAGCTCATAGACAGGTTTGGTGAACCACCAAAATCAGTGCTCAGCCTGCTTCGCGTGGCAAGGCTTAAGGCGTTGGCACATGCCGTATATATCACTGAGATAAAGCAGACCGGCTCACTGATAAAGCTTACCATGTTTGAACGGGCAAGGATAAATCCGGAGAAGATACCGGAGCTTATTACCCAGTATAAATCCTCCCTCAAATTCAATATGGCAGAAAACCCATATTTCACATTTGATTTAAAAAATGGCAGCGTGGCAAAGAAGCGGGATGTGCTTGATGTGGTGGAGGAACTGGTTTCGCAAATGCGTAAGGAACTGATTACGGCTGAATAGTTACCCGAATTTTGGAATCATGTAGCATATAGCATAGGAAACACCACATGCTTTACGCGAAATTGACGATAATTTACAAAGTTTAGAAAATGCTTGCCAGCAGGCCCGAAAAGCTCTATAATATACGAGCGATACTATACCAATTTTAAAGAGGATAGATACAATGAAAGCGAAAAAAGTAATAGCCATGTTATTAGCTGCAACACTCTCAGTTACAGCTTTTACAGGATGTGCAATAAATAAAACCGCAACAGTTGCGACATTAGATAAAGAGGATATCAAGCTTGGGCTTGTTAATTTTATGATAAGGTACCAGGAGGCCGGTTATGATGACATGTATATACAGTACATGGGCGAGGGCTACTGGGACAAGACAGTATCAGGCAATAATACTGTGCTTGAAACATGGAAGAAAAATGCTATCGAGGAGGCTCATGAGCTTTACACATTAAAGGCGCATCAGTCAGATTACGATGTAGAGGTTTCTGATGATGAGAAAAAGGAAATCAAAAAGGCCGCAGAGAAGTTTATGAAGGCAAATTCCGATGATGTGATAGACGAGATGAGTGCTACAGAGGAGATTGTCGAGGAATATTTAGAGCTTCGCCTCATAAAGAGTAAGATGTATGCTGCAATCATCAAAAATGCTGATTCAAGCGTGACGGATGAGGAAGCCAATATGGCGGCATACACCATTGTGAAGCTTGATTACAAGGGTGCATATGACTCTAATTACCAGTATCAGACATATACAGATGAGCAGTCAGCACAGATAAAGGCACAGGCAGATGCAGTGGTAGAGGCGCTTGCAGGCGGATCATCCTTAGAGGATGCAGCCAAGGCAGCAGGCACTACAGCCACAACAGGCACATACGCCACATACGTTGATCCGGATGCGGAGAAGACAGATGATTCAGATAAGAAATCAGATGACACAGAGTCTAAAGAGAGCTCAGAGTCATCGGACAGCAAGACAAAGGACAGTGTATACACTACAAACAATCTTGATCAGAGCGTTGTAGATGCACTCAATTCCCTTGAGGAGGGACAGACCTCAGACCTCATCACCACAGACAGCACTTACTATATCGTAAGGCTCGACAAAAAGACCGATGATAAAGCAACAGAGTCAAACAGGAAGACTGTAAAGGGCAATAAAGAGGACAAATATTACAATGGCATCCTTTCAGGATGGCAGGACGATGAAAAATGGTCTGTAAAGCAGAAGCAGCTTGACAAGATCAAGATTCACAATTATTTTACTACTACCAAGAAGGACAAAAAGGCAGCAGACACAAGCGCTACAGAGAGCACACAGCAGTCAGAAAGCACCAATAGTACAGATACAGAGAATACTGAGGCAGTAGATGGAACAGAAAACTAATATCGTACTTATAGGCATGCCGGGAGTTGGAAAGAGTACCATAGGCGTAATACTTGCAAAGGTGCTGGGATACAGCTTCCTGGATGCGGATTTACTGATACAGGAGCAGGAGGGAAAGCTTCTGCGTGAGATAATTGAGGAAAAGGGCACGGACGGTTTTATAGAGGTAGAGAACCGTGTCAATGCCTCTATCAGGGCTGATAGGGCCATTATAGCTACAGGCGGTTCGGTGGTATACGGAAAAGAGGCCATGGAGCATCTTAAGGAGATAGGCAGAGTTGTGTATCTCAAGGTTTCTTATGCCATTTTGGAAAAACGACTTGCAGACATAAAGGGTAGAGGTGTAGTATTAAAGAAAGGGCAGACTTTAGAAACCCTTTTTGAAGAGCGCTCAAAATTGTATGAGCAGTATGCAGACATCGAGGTTTCCGAGGAGGGGCTTGATGTGGAGCAGACAGTAGAGAAGCTGGTGGAGGCACTTGAATTATAGTGCTTATTTATCGTGATATGATTAGATAATAGTAGCTGCTGCGTCATTTATTAAAAGCAGCACCGGCACAAATGGCGGCTTAAATACGTCGTCATAAATGAAATTTGTAGTTGGATGTATAACAATAGTGTAAATTGAGAATAGTATATTAGGAGGAAGTATACTCCTGAATTCATAGAGGTGGAATATGGAACAGTACGTAATCAAAGGTGGAAATCCTTTATACGGTGAAGTTGAAATTGGTGGAGCCAAAAATGCTGCACTTGCTATTTTGGCCGCTGCCATAATGACAGACGAGACTGTAACAATAGATAATTTGCCAAATGTAAGGGATATCAATGTCTTACTTCAGGCAATCGAAGAAATCGGCGCACATGTGGAGCGCGTGGATATACACAAGGTAAAGATAAACGGTTCATTTATCAGGGGCGTAAATGTCGATAATGAATTCATCAGACGAATCAGGGCATCATATTATTTAATTGGTGCATTACTTGGAAAATACAAGCATGCAGAGGTTGCGCTTCCGGGAGGCTGTGATATCGGAAGCAGGCCGATTGACCTTCATATGAAGGGCTTCCGCTCTATGGGAGCAGACATAGACATAGCTCATGGCCTTGTCATCGCCAGGGCAAAGGAGCTTAAGGGCACACACATATATATGGATAAGGTTTCTGTAGGTGCCACAATCAATATTATGATGGCTGCAGCCATGGCAGATGGCAAGACTGTTATCGAGAATGCGGCTAAGGAGCCTCATGTCGTTGACGTGGCAAACTTCTTAAACAGCATGGGAGCAAATATCAGGGGCGCAGGAACCGATGTCATCAGAATTGTAGGTGTGGAGAGATTACATGCTACAGAGTATTCTGTCATTCCGGATCAGATTGAGGCCGGTACATTCATGTTTGCAGTTGCGGCAGCAGGAGGCAACGTGCTGGTAAAGAATGTCATTCCAAAGCATCTTGAGGCCACCACAGCAAAGCTGTTGGAGGTAGGCTGCCAGGTAGAGGAGTTTGATGACTCAGTCAGAGTAATATCAGACGGACATTTAAGGCATACACAGGTCACAACACTTCCATATCCGGGTTTCCCGACAGATATGCAGCCACAGATGGCGGTGCTTTTGGGTATCGCTGAGGGCACCAGTACAGTGACAGAGAGCATATTTGAGAATCGTTTCAAGTATGTTGACGAGCTCACCAGAATGGGAGCTGATATAAAGGTAGAGAGCAATATAGCAATCATAAGCGGCGTGAAAAGATACACAGGTGCCAGAGTGAATGCACCTGACCTAAGAGCAGGAGCAGCACTGGTTATAGCAGGTCTTGCAGCAGAGGGAATCACAGTGGTTGATGATATCTACTATATCCAGAGAGGCTATGAGGCACTCGAGGAGAAGCTTACAAAGATTGGTGCAAAAATTGCCAGGGTAGAGGATGAGAAGGAGCTTCAGAAGTTCATACTCAAGGTATCGTAATAGATATATACGTAAAGCATGAAATGTAAACACAATATAAATGCAATATATAAAATAAGAACCGGCAGCATCTTACTGTAGATGCACGGTTCTTATTTTTGGTTATTTTATAATTTTTTTTGAGTAACTACTCCGTAATCCTTTTGATTATAAATCGGCTTACATCACAGATTTGATGAAAAACTCGCGGTTTGTGGACAAATCAAGTATACTGCCGTCATCAAAACGTACAATAGGGCGTGACAGTTCATGTGGGTTGAGCATCACAATATTACAGAACCGGCTATCGTTGAGCATTACACGGTTGCTCTGGTATGTGGTAGCAAGCTTTTTCAAAAACAAAAGCAGGAACTTTGTATTGTACTTTGTAAAACCTTCACTCTCAAAGCTTGATATGACAGCGAACGGACAAAGTGGCGCGCGATAGCGTCTGGCAGCAGTCATGGCATCATATACATCGGCGATGGCTGTTATCATGGCAAAGTCGTCAATCAGTGAGCTGTCAAGCTGCGAAGGATAGCCAGAGCCATCACAGCGCTCATGATGCATGAGGGCTGTGCGCTTTATTCTGGAGTCAATCTGCAGATCCCTAATCAAATCAAAACCAAACTGTGGGTGTTTTTTTATGAGCGCAAATTCTTCATCTGTGAGCTTGTCAGGCTTGTTTAGCACATCATCGGGAATCTTGCATTTACCGATATCATGAAGTACTCCTGCGATAGTAAGCGTATTCACATCTGTCTTTTCCATATGAAGCCATCGTCCGATCATCCTTGTAATAAGCCCTACATTCAGACAGTGTGAGTACAACGGGTCTGCAATGGTGCGCATGTTGTAGAGCATGTCAAAGGTCTCGATTGTAGTGCCGCACGATGAGGAAAGGTCAATGACAGCAGTAAGGAGCGCAGCCTCATCAAAGGATTTTTCACCGGCACAGATTTTGCCAAAGGTATCCTTGATTTGATTTATGCATGTGAGGTATTTGAGCTGGAAGCCTAGGAACTCTTCTGAGGCCTGAACACGCTGGATGTTGGTCACCATCTCATGTGCGCGGGTTTTGGGTACAGGTTTTACCTTGTCTCGCTTTGCTGTATTTTCGCCGGCTTGCGGTGCTGCTGCATCGAATGGGTTTTGAATTGAGATGCTGCCTACCTTATATAGCTTCATTTTGTTGATGAGCTGACGGGTGAGTGGTGTGCCGGGCAGTGCAAGTATCTGCCCCAGAGGGGTCTTTATCGGTTCTGCTGCCACCATACCAATCTGCGCATCTTTTATGCTGATTTTAATCATGAGTTACTCCAAAAATTTATTTTGATATTGTGTGTTTAGTACTATAAATACAAATTTAAGTATAATTACAAAAATTATGAAAGTCAATAAAGGAAGAAAGAATAATTGCATAAAATAGCTTATAAATAATGAATAGGGTATCGAAAATGGATTATTGATAAATCTGTATCGAAAATGATACTTGACATATATATCATGTGGTAGTAATATAGCTGACAGAGATTTGAAAAATTCTATATTGTAACTTCTCTTATTCAGAGTGATGGAGATACAAAGGATCTATGAAGTCACGGCAACCCCGTTAGAAAACAGGAAGGTGCCAACCTGAGCGAGTAATCGAACAATAAGAGGATTTTTATTATCTTAATTTTAATCCACTTATTTGCAGTAAGTGGTTTTTTATTGGAAAAATATTGGTCACACAGTATGAAAGGAGCAACAGATAATTAATGGAGAAATTATTATTTACATCAGAATCAGTAACTGAGGGACATCCGGATAAGCTCTGCGATGCAGTATCAGATGCCATCCTTGATGCATGCATACAGCAGGACCCGATGAGCCGTGTCGCATGTGAGACAGCAAGCTGTACAGGCTTCATCCTTGTAACAGGAGAGATTACCACAAAGGCACAGCTTGATATTCCTGCAATTGTCAGAAAAACAGCACTTGAGATCGGATATGATGACGGAAAGAAGGGACTCGACGGAAACTCATGTGCAGTAATGGTTTCAATCGACAAGCAGTCTGCTGATATCGCCATGGGAGTTGACAAGGCACTCGAGGCAAAAGAGGGCGAACTTACAGACGACCTCGACACCGGAGCCGGAGATCAGGGAATGATGTTTGGATATGCTACAAATGAGACTGAGGAGTACATGCCATACCCAATCGCACTCGCTCACAAGCTTGCATTCCAGCTCACAAAGGTTAGAAAAGACGGCACACTTACATACCTTCGTCCGGACGGAAAGACACAGGTTTCAGTAGAGTATGATGAGGCAGGAAAGCCGGTAAGACTTGAGGCAGTTGTACTTTCAACACAGCACGACGAGGATGTTACCCAGGAGCAGATCCATGAGGACATCAGGAAATATGTATTTGATCCAATTCTTCCAAAGGATATGATTGACGATGAGACAAAGTTCTTTATCAATCCTACAGGACGTTTCGTAATAGGTGGACCACACGGAGATGCAGGTCTCACCGGTCGTAAGATTATTGTAGACACCTACGGTGGATATGCACGCCACGGCGGCGGAGCTTTCTCAGGAAAGGACTGTACAAAGGTAGACCGTTCAGCAGCATATGCAGCACGTTACGTAGCAAAGAACCTTGTAGCAGCAGGATTTGCTGACAGGTGTGAGATTCAGCTTTCATATGCTATCGGTGTTGCACAGCCAACATCTATCATGGTTGATACATTTGGCACAGGAAAGCTTGCAGATGACAGAATCGTTGAAATCGTAAGGGAGAATTTCGACCTTCGTCCGGCCGGAATCATCAAGATGCTTGACCTCAGAAGACCTATCTACCGCCAGACAGCAGCATACGGACACTTCGGACGTACAGATATCAAGCTACCTTGGGAGGCACTTGATAAGGTTGAGGACCTCAAGAAGTATCTCTAAACAATATGTGGGGCTTCGCGCTTTTCAGGTTGTGAGCGCCGGATAGTATACATTATATTTCTTAGAAAAAGTTAGAAAGAATTTAGAGAAAATTTAGACAGAAGTTATCGGATATATGATATAATTAAGTCATGGGACTGACATTGAGTCGGTTTCCATGGCTTTTTATTTTCAGGAGGAACGGATATGAGCAGAATTTTGATAGTAGAGGACGAGGTTGCAATTGCTGATCTTGAGAAGGATTACCTGGAGCTGAGTGGCTTTGAGGTAGAGGTGGAGAATGATGGCACAAGCGGGCTCGCAAGGGCTTTGGCGGAGGATTTTGATCTGTTTATTCTTGACCTTATGCTGCCTGGCATTGATGGCTTTGAGATTTGCAAACAGATTCGTGAGAAAAAGAACACACCGATACTCATGGTTTCAGCCAAGAAGGATGATATCGACAAGATAAGAGGACTCGGACTCGGCGCAGATGATTATGTTACAAAGCCATTTTCACCATCAGAGCTTGTTGCCAGGGTAAAGGCTCATTTGGCCAGATATGAGCGCCTGATCGGAAGCGCCACACCTGAAAATGACATCGTTGAAATTCGTGGCATCAAGATTGACAAAACAGCCCGCCGTGTTTGGGTAAACGGAGAGGAAAAGCAGTTTACCACAAAGGAATTCGACCTGCTCACATTCCTTGCTGAGAATCCAAACCATGTATTTACCAAGGAGGAGCTCTTCAAGGAAATCTGGAATATGGATTCGGTCGGAGATATCGCGACAGTCACTGTACATATCAAGAAGATTCGTGAGAAAATCGAGATGAACACTGCAAAGCCTCAGTATATTGAGACTATTTGGGGCGTGGGATACCGCTTTAAGCTGTAGTGATTTTTAAAAAATATAGTAGATATTGTAGTATTAATAGGACATATCAAATTCAAATGCGAAAGGATATGTCCTTGTTGTATATATAAAGTGGCTTATTAATTTATTCAAATGGAGAATACTATGAAGATAAAAACAAAACTTGCTATATCATTCTGCATAATTATTTTTGTGCCTGTTGTGCTCACCAGTATAGTGCTTGTGGGTTTCAATAAGATTCAGCTAAAGGCCATAAACAAGACATATGGCATGGAGGATGCGGGCATGCTCGCGCTCACTGACACGGTGCAGTTTCTGAACAAGGTGACAGGGCGCACATATGATGAGCTCGAGAAGACATCGCTCATAGAACCATCCAGGCTTCTTGATAGTGATTATCTGACTAAGATAAATAAGAAGCTGGAGAAGAAGTATTCATATCTCATAGTGAAAAGTGAAGGAGAGCTCATTTTCAATGGTGGAATTGACAATGATGATATTTTGAGAAAGCTTCCGCGAATATCCAATAAGCAGAGCAGCTCTGATGTGAGCAGCTATATGGACAGTGATGACAAGGTGCTCATAAAGCAGCTTAATTTTCGTGACAGTGATGGTGACGAGGCGAGTCTTTACATAGTGACATCAACCGCGTGCGTGATCCCTGAGGTAAGGACTGTTTTGATAGAAGGAGCATTTGCACTTGTATTGATACTTCTTACTACGGCTGCCATGCTTATAGTGTGGATATACAGGAGTATCATCACACCGATAGAGAGGCTGCGTATTGCCGCTGAAAATATCAAGGATGGCAATCTGGATTTTGAGCTTGAGACGAGCCCGAGCGACGGAGAGATTGGCGAGCTGTGTACTGCGTTTGAGCAGATGCGTGCGCGCCTCAAGAAAAATGCCGAGGAAAAGGTGACGAATGAGTCTGAAAACAGAGTGTTAATCAGTAATATCGCACATGATTTAAAGACTCCTATTACAGCGGTAAAGGGCTACGCCGAGGGCATACTTGACGGAGTGGCAAACACCCCTGAAAAGGTAGATAAATACGTCAGGACCATTTACAATAAGGCAAACGATATGGATAAGCTCATTAATGAGCTGACACTTTACTCGAAGATTGATACGAACAGGATTCCATACAATTTTGCGAAGATAAATGTCACAGATTATTTTAACGACTGTGTTGAGGAAATAGGACTTGATCTTGAGGCGAAAAATATAAGGCTTTCATATGAGAATCACGTGGATAGCAACGTGCTTATCATTGCTGATCCGGAGCAGATTCGCCGTGTGATTAATAATATAGTCGGCAATTCGGTGAAGTATATGAACAAGACACAAAGCTATATAGATATCAGGATAAATGATGTTGGTGACTTCATACAGGTTGAAATCGAGGACAATGGACGAGGAATCAACCAGAGAGATATGCCATATATTTTTGACAGATTTTACAGAGCGGATGCGTCGAGAAATTCGGCTACCGGAGGCAGCGGCATAGGACTTTCCATCGTAAAGAAGATTATAGAGGATCATGGCGGCAAGATATGGGCTACCAGCAAAGAGGGTGATGGAACTACCATGTTTTTCGTAATCAGAAAGTATCAGGAAACACAGGATATGAACCGGCAGTAAACAAATAAACAGGATATTGACATAAAAAGTAAAACTATAATAAAAAATTAAATTAAGAGCTCCCAAGTGACAGCACAAATAGTGTTGTCAGTTGGGAGCTTTAATTATTGAAAAATAGTACTGTTATTATACAATAGCTTCGATATAATAGTTTCCGGTGCCGTTTATAATAGGACGCAGATACAATAAAAATTAAACCCATCCACAACGTAAGGGGCGTAAGTCGCAGAGTCCGGGTGGGCACGTCGCACCCTCGCGGACGCGAATAGCGGAGCAGCTTAGAAGCTGTAGAATTATGCCCATGAAACCCAGAAATGCCCAGCCATGGACGGCTGGGCAAGGCGTTATGCGCCACGGACGGCGCATAAAAGCCGGTTTCGTCAGCCTGCGAAACACTCCGGGCATAATCCGTACAGACACTTGGCAGCGTAGCGTAGCGAACGCAAGAGTATGTGTGTACGCCGTCCCCTGCGCTTACGTCCCGTACTCTATCAAAAAAAAGAACCCCCGCGGGATGCACCCGCAGGAGTTCTTAAGCCCAATTTATATTTAAAGGAGGAAGAAAAATTCTAGGCCTCTAAATGCCAGATTTCATCATTGTACTGCTTGATTGTTCTGTCAGAAGAGAAGAAACCAGCCTTGCTGATGTTGACAAGCATCTTCTTAGCCCAAGCCTTCTTATCCTCATAATCAGCGTAAGCCTTCTCTTTTGTCTTGCAGTAATCCTCAAAGTCTGGGAATGTCATGAACCAATCTTTGTTGAGGAGCTCGTTGTAAAGTCTCTCTAAGTTCTCCTTAGAACCAACATTCATCATCTCATCACTTACAAGGAAGTCAACAGCCTTCTTTAAGTCTGCATCCTTGTCATAGTAATCCTTAGAGCAGTAGTCGCCTCTCTCATATCTGTCGATGACAGTCTGTGAATCCTCACCGAATACATAGATGTTCTCATCGCCGACAAGCTCAGCTATCTCTACGTTTGCTCCGTCACTTGTTCCAAGTGTAATAGCACCGTTAAGCATGAACTTCATGTTTCCTGTTCCTGATGCCTCCTTAGAAGCAAGAGAAATCTGCTCTGAAATATTTGCAGCCGGGAATAATTTCTCAGCTAATGTTACGTTGTAGTTCTCAACCATGAATACCTTAAGGTATGGACTTACCTCAGGATCATTGTTGATAATCTGCTGTAAGCAGAGGATTGCATGGATGATATCCTTTGCAATGATATATGCAGGAGCTGCCTTTGCACCGAAGAAGCATGTGATTGGTGTAGATGGCTTCTTGCCTGCCTTGATCTCAAAGTACTTACGGATGATGTAAAGCACGTTGAGCTGCTGTCTCTTGTACTCGTGAAGTCTCTTAACCTGGATATCAAAGATTGAATTGTCAGGTACGTCGAGATTCTGAGTCTTCTTTAAGTAAGAAGCAAGCTCTGCCTTCTTTGCGTTCTTGATGTCAACAAGCTTTGTGAGAACAGCGTCATCATTGATGAAATTGCCAAGCTTCTCCAACTCGTTCGCATCCTTCTTCCAGCCGTCACCGATAAGCTCTGTGATGTATGCTGAAAGCTCCGGGTTACAAGACATTAACCAACGACGGAATGTGATACCGTTTGTCTTGTTGTTGAACTTCTCAGGATATAACTTGTAGAAGTTATTGAGCTCTGTATTCTTTAAAATCTCTGTGTGGAGGTATGCAACACCGTTTACAGAATATCCGAAATGAATATCCATGTGTGCCATGTGTACAAGACCATCCTTGATGATGTATGTGCTCTCGTCAGCTACCTTTGCGCGAACCTTGTTGTCAAGCTCACGGATGATTGGCATAAGCTGTGGAACAGCCTTCTCCAAGAAGCTGATTGGCCATTTCTCAAGAGCCTCTGCAAGGATTGTGTGGTTAGTGTATGCACAAACCTTTGATACAATCTCAATAGCCTCATCCATCAGGATGCCCTTCTCCTGAAGGAGACGGATAAGCTCTGGAATAACCATTGATGGATGTGTATCGTTAATCTGAACTGCTGCATAATCAGCAAGGTCATGTAAATTAGAGCCCTTTGCCTCTGCCTCTGCAAGGATAAGTCTTGCTGCGTTTGATACCATGAAATACTGCTGGTATACACGAAGAAGACGTCCCTTATCATCTGAATCATCAGGATATAAGAATAATGTAAGGTTCTTCTTGATATCATCCTTGTCGAAATCAATTGTGTCGCCTACGATTGACTCATCAACTGACTCGATGTCGAATAAGTGAAGCTTTGTTGTACGGTTGTTGTATCCAACTACGTCGATATCGTAAAGTCTTGACTGTACTGTGAATCCGCCAAAGCTTACAGGATATGTGATATCTGTCTTTGTAAGCCAGCTCTCCTTTGTAATCCATGGGTTTGGAGTCTCCTTCTGGAGATTGTTCTCAAATACCTGCTTGAATAATCCATAATGGTAGTTGAGGCCTACACCGTCTCCGTTGAGCCCGAGTGTTGCGATTGAATCTATGAAGCATGCTGCAAGACGTCCAAGTCCGCCATTTCCAAGTGAAGGCTCAAGCTCGATTTCCTCGATTTCAGCAAGTGACTTTCCGTTCTTCTCAAGAGTCTCTTTAACTTCATCGTAGATACCTAAGTTGATAAGGTTGTTTGATAAAAGCTTTCCGATAAGGAACTCTGCTGATATGTAGTAGAGCTTTTTCTTTCCTTTGTTTGAAACCTTTTTCTCTGCCTTGTCTTTTACAAGCTCAAGTAATGCGTAGTATACTTCCTCATCTGTACTAACGCTGATTCCCTTCTGAAGCTTTGTTTCGATTTCCTGCATGATTGCCATTTTGATTTCCTCCCAAATCTGTTATCATGTGTACACGCCAATGTGTCAAATTAACTAATTTTCATTTAGCGTGCTTTACTTCCTTGTGTCATTTGATGAATCAAGTATAATCCATTACACTGCACAATTCTTGCAGTATACAGTCGAAAACTTGCACAATCCTATCATTTTTCGGTATTTTTAGTGGCTTTTCAAGAAATAATATGCTAAAATATCATCATGAATATATTAGAATATGAAAATTATCACGAAGACAAAACACATGTGGAGCTTACGTTCCCATACAATACCTACCTGTGCTCGATTCCCCTTGATTTTTCCGGAGTTCCGCTGCACTGGCATGATGACATGGAGCTTATCTATATAAAGAAGGGCTGCGGTCATATATCTGTGGATTTTAAGGAGTACCATGTCACAGCGCCAAGCCTTGTGCTGATTCTGCCGGGACAGCTTCACTCTATAGACCAATATATGGATGAATCGATGGAGTACGAAAATATCATATTTTCCCTGTCGATGCTGCTTCCCGGAAAGTACGATTACACCAAGGAGGATTTTCTTACACCTCTCTTAACCGGCAGATTCACAGTTCCGACGGTTTTTACACCGGTGTATCCATACTACGAGGATGTCGTGGCTCCAATAGATGCATGCGATGAGATTTGCAAGACGATGCCGCAGGGCTATCAGCTTTATATAAAGAGCAAGCTCTACGAATTCTTTTTTGTGCTTGATAACCGCTGCCGTAATCTGACAAAGCCACTAAAAAGTAAAAAGACTCTTGATAAGATGAAGGTTGTGCTCAAATATGTGGAAAATAATTATGCCGACAAAATCTCTATCGCTGATATCGCTGATGTAGCCGGGTTTTCCGAGTCTCATTTTATGAGGTATTTTAAAGAAACCATGGGCACATCGTTTGTTGACTATTTAAAGGACTACCGCCTGACCATGGCTGCGAGACTTTTGCAAAGTTCAGACAGCTCGGTGCTTTCTATTTCCGGTGAAGTGGGGTTTGAAAGCCTGTCGTATTTTAACAGAGCCTTCAAAAAGCACTATGGCATGACACCTCTGCAGTATCGCAAGGGCAGTTGACACCACTCTAGACAGTTACAATACAATATTTCATAAATAAACGATGGAAAATAATCATGAAAAAAAATACATACATAAAAATGACTGCCCCATTCCGTGAAAATAACAGGGCAGCCCGAAAGCTTGAATTAATCAATAAAATATGCACTTATTTAGTTTTTATCACATACCCTGTATACGTGCTGTATCTGTGCTTTACAGCCGGTCATATGCTTGCACTCTCAATCATTGCTCCGTTTGTCGGCTTTATTGCAGTATCGGTTTTCAGATATATCATAAACAGACCACGTCCATACGAAAAATTTGATATGCCGCCTGTCATTCCAAAGGATACCCTCGGAAGGTCTTTTCCTAGCAGGCATGTTTTTTCTGCATTTATAATTGCATTTACTGTTTTAATATGCTCACCTGCTGCTTCGCCTTTATGGTTCACCGGCATTTTGCTTGCAGTCCTTGCAGCTATCATTGCCTGTGTCCGTGTGATATCAGGTGTGCATTTTATCAGCGATGTTGTCGGTGCTTTTGTTTTTGCAGTCATTGAAGCATATATAGTAACTGTTTTCTTTTTATAAATAGCTGTTAGTTGTTTCCACCATCAACACTCTTTTTTATGGCGTTTCCGGCATCATCTACGGCATCCTTTGCGCCGTCTATTACATCCTTGCCGGCATCGCCTGCTCCGTCTATCACATCTTTTCCGGCATCGCCTGCGCCATCTATCACATCCTTGCCAGCATTTCCGGCGCCATCTATGATATCCTTGCCGGCATTTCCGGCATCGTCGGCGGCAGAGCCACCTCTTTGTGTATTTTCAACCATTGAGGTGTCAGCCACATTACTATTGTTTCCACAGGCTGCAAAAGCGCTTGCAGCAGCGAGTATCAGGCAAAGTGCCAATAAATATTTCATTTTTTTCATTGTATCAGTCTCCTTTTCGTTTTGGAGATAGTATGGGCAATTTTTCGTAATTTATACATCATTCTTCTGAAATATTAAGTTGTCACAACGATATAATAGCGGAAATTTTTAACAGCAACTGGATATGCATTCATCTCAAATCTGATATCCGGATTTCTTTAACTCTTCCCTATACAATTCAGCTATATATGCCGGACCATTGCACCACAGCTTTGTTTTCTCATCATAGTAAATGAACCAAGAGCAGAAGTTGCTACGGTATCATATGTTCCAAAAAAGGAATTTAACATTCCAACCGAATGTCTTGATGAACCAGCTGTTAAAGCTGTTGGTGTAACTTCAAATGTAACTGACTTCTCAGTTTCTATATAATTTTCCTGTGACTCAGCAGCAAAAGCGGTAACATTCATTGAAAGAAGCAGTACAACACACAATACAATAGAAAAAATTCGTTTTCTTATAAGTAATTTACCTCCACACATTTTGTATAATTATCCCCACCTAAATATACTAAATTGAGAAATCAAATCTACTGCCAATTTTATTATCCTCTGGCTTGATAGAATCCCATTCGATATTTTTTATCTTGTCTAAAAGTTCTTCTTTTGAATTAGCTTCAACAGTAGCTCTTTTTATATTGACTTGCGTTGAACGCTCTTTTTTCTTAGCTTCTTTTTTTTCGGCAGCTTTCTTTTCTTGAATTTTCTCAAGGTAATCTTTCTGATTTTCAGAAGTTTTTTCTAACTGAGCAAAGAATGAGGTGCTTCCGTCACTATTAAAAGAAATACCGAATTTTGTGATTTTCATGTCACTATCTATGCTGTTTCCAATTTCAGTTGTTTTTCCGAATGCTCGTTCAAATCCAAACTGTGCGTTAATTTCTTCTGACATACGCAAAGCACCTTGAATGCTATGCATTTTTTCGGCATAATACTTGGAGTTTGATGCCATTTTTTCCATTTCTTCCTTTGAAAAAATGACAGTAAACTCTTTATCGCTTCTTGATAAAATATCTTTGGCATTATCACCATTCTCAAAATCTGCTACATAAAAATCCATATCATTTCTTGACCCTCGAAGATCTTTAAGAACTTTTTGAGCTGCTCGGCTTAGATTTTTTTCACCTAAACTTTCTACTGAACTTTTCTTAGTTTCTGTAGTTTTAGTAGATTTTGTAGTTTCATTTTTCTTATCAGTTCCACTTGTTTGGTAGTTGTTTTGATAGTTTCCATAGGTAGTAGCAGTTGTGTTCACATTCATTGACATATCCTTTGTCCTCCTTGTCTGAATCCATTCATTCACAATTAATGTTTTGATAACACAGTTAATTGTTTGTTTATAATATCCGTAAGAAAATTTGGTTGATGTTGTTGAAATTGTTTCAATGGTTTTACAAATACTCATCAAACCCCAAAATTTCTAATATATTATCTGTATCGTCATTTTCTCCGATAAATATAATCATATAGATTGTTTTTTAAGAGAAATTTTAAATTCCACTTACTATACTTTAGAATTTTGGTGCTATTGGTAGGACTTCTCACAGCACTTTTCGTAAATTGTGTGGACGATGGGCGTGACAGCATCCACGATTCAGAGATACGAAGCAGGAACGATTGATAACACCAAGAAAATGACCTTAGAGGGTCTGGCAGATGCACTTCATGTATCTGTGGAATGGCTGAAAGGTGAGACTGACGAATACGAAACAGACATTACGGATAAAAGAGAATTACAGATTCGTGATGCAATGACTTCCATTCTGAATAAACTCCCTTATGATATGGAACAGTCCGAAAGTGATTTTTCCAAAGACCTGGATCTATGTTCCTTAGAGAAATCACACACACCATCAACGCATTTAATGATATGGGCGATATTGTAAGACTGTATTCCAAAAATCCTGAGACAGCAAAGAATCGACTAGCCAATCTTTTATCAGCAAAAAATCCCGATTCGGTATAGTACGATAATCGAAGCTATGATACCAATCCAGATCGCATATTTTACAGGTTTACGACTTGGCGAAGTATGTGGACTGACATGGCAGGACATTAACCTTGAGGAACAATATCTGACTGTAAGACGAAGTATCCGCTACAATGGAGCAAGACACAAAACTGAGATTGGACCGACAAAGAGAAAGAAAGTCCGTATCGTAGATTTTGGTGATACACTTACTGAAATGCTTCCATCTTAAAAGGGATAACCGAGCACAACCCGGTTATCCCTTTTATGAAATTATATGCCGTAAGTCTTAACGCTGCATATTATTCCTCATCTTTTTTCCTGCGTACACTTAACAATGCAAGCAGACCGGCAAGTGAAGCAGCTAATAATGTCACCCAGAGCATTGGATGGCTGTTATCGCCAGTCTGAGGTGCTGTTATCTGTAGGCTGTCGTCTGCATTATTTCCACTGTCACTGCCATTCGTTTTCTTGTCATCAGGTACAGCTGCCAGATTACTATTTGGATTATCATTGCTGTTGTTCTTATTACCGTTGTTGTCTTTACTACCTTCATTATCTGATGTATTCTTGCTTACCTTAAAGCTTGTAACTGCTGAGCCATCTGCCCATACGATTTCAAATGAATGTGTTCCGACAGAAAGTGTTTTCAGGTAATCTGCCTTTAAGATAATAATCGTTGAACCTTCTTTTGCGGTGTAGTTCTTTGCATCAATTATGCTTCCATCTACTTTTACGCTTTCAAATTTAGAAAATTCTCCATTTCCTATGATAGTGATGGTTTCGTCTGTATTCTGCTTCCACTCACTGTCTGCACCAGATATAATTTTATAAGATGCCAGAGCTGCATTTACCTTTATTGTAATATCCTTTGTCTTTGTTACGCCATTCTTAGTATATGATACTGTCAGTATCTTATCTCCATTCGCTGACATATCTATTGCGGATACATTGGTTGTATAATCCTGCACAGATTCACTATATCCGTCTGCATAGTACGCGGTAACTGCAAGGTCATCCATATTCAGGGTATCGCCTGCTGTATACGTGGTCTTTGTCTTTGATGCTTCAATCCGCTCAGGGGCAAGGGCTGCATCGTGGGTAATCTTCAAATTACCATTAACCATTGTAATATCATAGTTGGCTGTCACATCCGCACCTGCAGCATTTTCAATCTTCACACCACTTACGGAGATCGTTCCATTCTCTGTACGAGCTGTTGTGCTTGGTGTAAGGGTTATTTCTTTAATGCTGTCACCTGTAATGAGTCCATCCTCTGATACGGTATACAGACTTTGGTTAATATCATTACCCCAGACAATATCCTGTTCCTGTGCTGTTATGGTAACAGGCTTCTTATTTATGGTTACTGTCTTTGAAGCCTCAACGGTGGTATAGTTATCCTTCGTAATCCGATAGTATACGGTATGCGTACCTTCATTGCTAAAAGAAGGATTATCACTGCCGTAGGTTACGCCATCTGTGCTGTAGGTTACATCTGTTCCTTCAGGATTGGTCACGCTCACGCTGATGCTGTGTGGCTGTCCATCATAGGTTGTGCTGTAATCCGTTGCCGTATACAGGATGGTTCCGTTATCTACCGTAAGAGTAACTGTTTTCTCTCCTGCCGCAAAGATTCCATTTGCTGCAGTACTTACCTTAATCTTAAAGGTTCCTGTATGGGTTACGGTAAGTGTTGTATCTGAAAGCGTGCCTTCTCCGGTTCCGCCATTCGTTCCAGTAACAAGTGTATATGTTGCAGCTCCTGCATTATTGTCGATGCTAAAATACTGTGATACATCAACGGTTGCACCTGTATATACTATACTGCTGTCTGTTCCTGTTATGGCGACAGGGGTTGCGGCTTTATTCTTAACCGTAATCGTGCCTGTGATATTGCCTGTACTTATATCATAGCCCTGACAGTCAGCAGCATTATAATTCGTCAATGCAGATTCAGGGATAGTCCACCTAAAGGTGTTCTCTGCTTCCGGCGTTTTGTCATAAACTCCTCCGTCACTCTCAATGGTCCATGTCACAGCCATATCTTCTGTAGTTGGTGACGTTGTTCCTTCAAATGTTACTGTTGCCGTGTAGCTCTTATTATATCCCGCTGTGGTATCACTTGGTGTCCATGTAATCTGTGGTGTGGTGCTTTTTACACCTTCTGTTGTACATGATGCTTCGGTATCCAAAGCAGTATTAGACACCGGAATATCAATATCTGTAATTGCTACTGATGTGATACTTATTATGTCAGTTGCATTTACCGCATAAGTCAGATTACTGGTACTGTCTGTAGTTTCCAGCCAGATTTTGCAGGCTGATAAATCTATATCTGATGTCAAACTGAGTGCTGACTTAATATCTGAAGCATTTATCGTCTCTGTTCCTGTAATCTGTTTACTGTAATACCAGTCATTTGTTCCGTCATTGCCCTGTACGACAAGTGCCACGGTTTGTGATGTGGTACCCTTCACCACCTAGTATAATAATGGTGTAGTCAATCAAGACTACTTGGTTAATAAGTTTCTGTA
>ENA-OOWX01000622-OOWX01000622.1-human-gut-metagenome-genome-assembly--contig:-NODE-622-length-21820-cov-7.108431_pt1 | contig 21820 bp, 9 predicted proteins | sample MGYA00241583_ERZ501335 | MGnify/ENA primary metagenome ERZ501335 (study PRJEB25962, sample SAMEA2042731) | human gut metagenome | biome: human gut; feature: human-associated habitat; material: faeces...
CCATGATGAGTTCGAACGACTTCCTTTTCGCTTCCATACACAATGTGGTGGAGACACTGATTATTGCCATCATCCTGGTAATCCTTGTGGTATATTTCTTCTTGCAGGATCTTAAAAGCACTCTTATCCCTTCCATCTCCATTATCGTATCATTGGTAGGTACGTTTGCCTGTCTGGTGGCTGCGGGATTCAGTCTGAACATCCTGACGCTGTTTGCCTTGGTGCTTGCCATCGGTACGGTGGTGGATGATGCTATTGTGGTGGTGGAAGCAGTGCAGTCCAAGTTTGATGCCGGGTATAAGTCGCCTTATCTTGCCACTAAAGATGCAATGGGCGATGTGACGATGGCTATCGTTTCCTGTACCTGTGTGTTTATGGCTGTGTTTATTCCCGTTACATTTATGGGAGGAACTTCGGGCGTATTCTATACACAGTTCGGTATCACAATGGCAACTGCCGTAGGTATTTCCATGATTTCGGCCTTGACGCTTTGTCCTGCTTTGTGCGCCATCATGATGCGTCCGTCGGACGGAACCAAGAGCGCTAAGAGTATTAACGGACGGGTACGCGCTGCGTATAATGCTTCGTTCAATGCCGTACTGGGTAAATATAAGAGAGGTGTGATGTTCTTCATCCGCCATCGTTGGATGGTATGGACTTCGTTGGCAGTTGCCGTTGCCCTGTTGGTTTATCTGATGAGTACCACCAAGACGGGACTTGTGCCGCAGGAGGATCAGGGTGTTATCATGGTGAATGTCAGCATTTCACCGGGAAGCACGCTCGAAGAAACAACGAAGGTGATGGACCGTTTGGAAAATATCCTGAAAGATACGCCCGAAATAGAACACTATGCCCGCGTGGCAGGGTACGGACTTATATCCGGGCAGGGAACTTCTTACGGTACAATCATTATCCGCCTGAAGGACTGGAGTGAACGAAAAGGTAAGGAACATAGCTCGGATGCCGTGGTTTCCCGTCTCAATGCACAATTCCAATCTTTAAAGGAAGCGCAAGTATTCAGCTTCCAGCCTGCCATGATTCCGGGTTACGGTATGGGTAACTCCCTTGAACTGAACCTTCAGGACATGACGGGGGGAGATCTGGCTACGTTCTATGAAGCGGCTGTACAGTTCCTCGGTGCTTTGAACCAGCGTCCGGAGGTAGCAATGGCTTATACCTCTTATGCTATCAACTTCCCGCAGATATCGGTGGAAGTGGATGCTGCCAAATGTAAGCGTGCGGGTATTTCGCCAAGTGCAGTGCTCGATGCAGTGGGGAGCTATTGCGGTGGTGCGTATATTTCCAACTACAATCAGTATGGTAAAGTATATCGTGTGATGATGCAGGCTTCACCTGAATATCGTCTCGACGAACAGGCATTGAACAATATGTTTGTACGCAATGGTACGGAGATGGCTCCGGTAAGCCAGTTTGTAACGCTGAAGCAAGTGCTGGGACCGGAAACGGCTAACCGTTTCAATCTTTACAGTACCATTACTGCCAATGTGAATCCTGCCGACGGTTACTCTTCCGGTGAAGTGCAGAAAGTCATTGAAGAAGTAGCCGCACAATCTCTGCCGGCAGGCTACGGATACGAATATGGTGGTATGGCACGCGAAGAAGCAAGTAGCGGTGGTGCACAGACAGTCTTTATCTATGCGATCTGTGTTTTCCTGATCTATCTGATTCTGGCCTGTCTTTACGAGAGTTTCCTCGTGCCGTTTGCCGTTATCTTCTCCGTGCCGTTCGGACTGATGGGTTCGTTCCTTTTCGCCAAATTCCTTGGATTGGAGAATAATATCTATCTGCAGACAGGGGTGATTATGTTAATCGGTTTGTTGGCTAAGACAGCAATTCTGATTACAGAGTACGCCATAGAGCGCCGTCGCAAAGGAATGGGTATCGTGGAATCTGCTTACTCTGCCGCACAAGTCCGCTTGCGTCCTATCCTGATGACGGTGTTGACGATGATCTTCGGTATGCTTCCGCTGATGTTCTCCTCCGGTGCAGGTGCCAACGGTAACAGTTCGCTGGGTACGGGTGTAGTAGGCGGTATGGTTGTCGGGACACTGGCATTGCTCTTTGTCGTTCCGGTTTTCTACATCATCTTTGAATTTTTGCAGGAGAAAATCCGCAAACCGATGGAGGAGGAAGCAGACGTACAGGTGCTTTTAGAGAAAGAAAAGAGTGAAGTTGAACGCGAACGTAACTAAATGAAAGAAAGAATGAAGAAGAATATCATCACATTAGTTGCCATCAGTCTGTCGTTGAGCGGTTGTGGCATCTATACCAAATACAAACCCGCCACTATCGTCCCCGACCATCTTTATGGGGAGGAAGTGGTGGCCGAGGACACTGCCAGTCTGGGTAATATGGACTGGCGGGAACTTTTCACCGATCCTTATCTGCAATCCCTCATCGAAGTGGGATTACAGACTAATACCGACTATCAGTCCGCCCAGCTTCGTGTGGAACAGGCACAGGCGGCACTGATGTCTGCCAAACTTGCTTTTCTGCCTGCTTTTGCCCTTTCCCCGCAGGGAACGGTGAGCAGTTTTGATACACACAAGGCTACGCAGGCTTATTCATTGCCCGTTACTGCCAGTTGGGAACTGGACGTATTCGGTCGTATGCGCAATGCCAAAAAACAGGCGAAAGCACTTTATGCTCAAAGCGAGGATTATCGTCAGGCTGTCCGTACCCAACTGATAGCTGGGATAGCCAATACCTATTATACGCTGCTGATGCTCGACGAGCAACTTGCCATTTCCCGGCAAACGGAAGAAGCGTGGAAAGAAACCGTGGCGTCTACTCGTGCCCTGATGAATGCCGGAATGGCGAATGAATCGGCCGTATCGCAGATGGAGGCGACGTACTATCAGGTACAGGGTTCCGTGCTCGACTTGAGGAAGCAAATCAACCAGGCAGAGAACAGTCTTGCCCTTCTGTTGGCTGAAACACCCCGTCATTATGAACGTGGTAGTCTGGCGCAGCAGCAGTTCCCCGCCGACTTTTCGGTAGGTATTCCGGTGCAAATGCTTTCCGGTCGTCCCGATGTCCGCAGTGCCGAGCGTTCACTCGAAGCAGCGTTCTATGGTACCAATAAGGCCCGTTCGGCTTTCTATCCCTCCATTACTTTAAGTGGAAGTGCCGGCTGGACGAACTCTGCCGGAGTGATGATACTCAATCCGGGCAAGTTTCTGGCATCTGCTGTAGGATCGTTGACGCAACCGCTCTTCAACCGCGGACAGGTAGTTGCCCAGTATCGCATTGCCCGTGCGCAGCAGGAAGAAGCCGCACTTGGCTTCCAGCAAACCTTGCTCAATGCAGGCAGCGAAGTGAACGATGCTTTAACGGCTTATCAGACCAGTCAGGGCAAGAAACTTCTGTTGGATAAACAGGTCGCTTCTTTACAAACCGCCCTGAGAAGTACTTCCTTGCTGATGGAGCATGGCAATACCACTTATCTGGAAGTACTCACAGCCCGGCAGACATTGCTTAGCGCACAATTGTCGCAGACTGCTAATCATTTTACCGAAATACAAAGCTTAATTAACCTATTCCAAGCGTTGGGAGGCGGACAGAATTAAAACTGTATCATACTCTCTTTCTGTTACTTTACTTCAATGAAAGGAGAGCTGCCCGGAAGGTGTTCCGTGGCAGCTCTTTTCAGTATTCCTCTTTGTACTTACTTGGGGAACAGCCGAATTGTTTCTTGAATGAAGCTGTGAAGTAAGATTGACTGCAAAAGCCTGTAACATCTGCAATATATGTCAATTTCTCATTCCCTTCTTTAATCATCTGGGCAGCCCGGTTCAGTTTGTAGGTTCGGAAGAAAGAGTTAGGACTCAATCCTGTCAGATCCTTGACTTTATAATAGAATTTGGAACGACTGATTGAGAAGATATTAAGGATTTCTCCTAAATCAATCTCTGCCTCACTTAAATGGGATTCCATGTATGAATATAATTTCTCCATGAAGATACCATCCTGCGATTGTAGTATAGGCTGTTCCTGGATATCTATTTGAGTAGATGAAGTAAGCACTTTGCGTATTTTCTCACGATTTAGAAGTGTTGATTTGATGAGTGCCGTTAAATATCGGGGCTCAAAAGGCTTCACTACATAAGCATCTGCACCTGCCGAAAGACCTTGTACCTGATGTTCCGACGAGCTTTGTGCGGTTAGCAATATGACAGGTAAATGGCATGTGGTTGCATCACTCTTTATTTTGTGGCAGAATTCATATCCATTCATGCCATGCATCAGGATGTCACTGATTATTAAATCCGGCTTTATATCGCCAATTTCTCCGATGGTTGTATTCGGATTTGTTCTGCATTCCACAACGTAATCTTTCAACAACAGTTTCATGAAATTGAGAATTTCCGTGTCGTCATCTACTACCAGGATTTTAGCAGCTTGGTCGTCATCCGGTTGATAGGGTGGGGATATCAAGTTCAGTTCTTCTCTTACATTTTCCTGTATTTTTGTTATAGCATTACTTCCTTTGGGAGAGTCGACCTGCTGATTGTTGTCATATAAAGCCGGATTCATAGGAATAATAAAGGTAAAAACAGAACCGTTGGGCGCATTGCTGCTGCATTTGATGAAGCCATGGTGCAACTCAACCAATGATTTTGCATAAAATAAGCCTATGCCGGTTCCCCATCCACTTTGGTAGTCAGGATGTTCAATCTGGTAAAAACGTTCAAAAACAGCTTTCTGCTTATCCTCGGGGATACCAATTCCCGTATCTGCGACTTTTATTTCCAACCATTCATCCGACTTAACTTTCATACTCATGGGAAATTCTGCATGGGCTATATCCTGGGTAATGACCTGTATTCCGATAGATATGCTTCCTTCTTCCGGGGAGTATTTCAACGCATTTGAAAGTATGTTAGTCAATATCTTGTCGAATTTGTCATCATCCAGTAAGAGATTGATTGTTTCGGACTGAATGGAACGCCGGACATTTATTTTCTTTTGCTGGAACCCTACAATAAAGCGATCTGCGCAGGCATTGAATAGGGGAATGACATTGGTTTTTGATACTTTCAGTCTTAAGATGCCATTCTCCATTTTATTGAAATCCAGTAGTTGATTGATTAGTTTAAGCATACGTTCGGTATTATGTCTGATTACCTGAAAAAGACTGGACGAACTTAGGCTGTCTTTCGGATTCTCTTCAAGCGTCCGGAATGCTCCGTATATCATGGTCAATGGAGTTCGGAACTCATGAGAGATATTTGTGAAATACTTGATGTTCATCATGTTGGCATACTTCTCCTGTTCACGTTGGACTGTTATTTTTCGTATCTGATCCCTGTTCTGCCTAATACGGCGGTAGATCCTCCATCCGGTATATAAGCAGATCAACAGACATAAAGGGTATACTCCGAATAATAACCACTTCTGGGCCCAGGGAGCAGGCTCTACGAATACGTCCACTGTTTTTGCATCAATCACATCTCCATTTTCATTGATTGCTCTTATTTGCAAAACATAGTGTCCCGCAGGAATATGCGAATAGTAAGCATAATCTTCATTTTCCAGGGAATGCCATTGCTGGTCTAAACCTTCCAGATAGAACTCCGTTTTGTATTTATTCAGGTTTCCATAATCTAATGTTGTATAATAAAAGTATACTCCGCTATTGTTATTGGTAAGGCAAACCTGAGCAATGCTATCTCCTTGCATTTTAACTCTCTTATGTTCATATGGCTTCAATAGCTGTTCGTTAGAAGAAATATATTCGATTTTAATCTTGCAGGTTTCGTATGGTTTTATCTCTTTAGGGTCGAATAGGGTGAGCCCTTTGGTTCCTCCAAATATCAACTCGTCACCCTGCCCATGAATTGCACACATGGGAACATAGGAATCATTCATAATTCCATCTTCTTTGTAATATGAGATAAACCGTTTGTTGGCTGTGTCGAAGCGTATTAAGCCATGTAAGGTTCCTATCCATATATTCTGTTGGCAGTCTTCTATTACACTGCACATCTGCCCACAGATGTTGGTGTCATTATAGAAACTTATTTTTTTCGAGGTCAGGTCGATGTGCATTAATCCCTGTCCGTATGAAACTCCCCATGCATTGCCGGTGTGGTCAATCATCAGATCCATACATATGATTCCTGTGCTCCGGGAACGGGGAATTTCTATTTCCTCTATTGTCATCTTATTGGAATCTACTATATAAATGTTACCTGCGTATGTACTGACAATAATGCTGTTAGAATCTATTTTTCTGATAGTGTTCACAATTCCTATATTTTCCTTTATAGCAACAGGTGTTTCCGCTCCTTTGCTGAGATAATATAGATTATGATTGCTCTCGAACCATATATTTCCTGTACCGTCTTCTCCTACCGTATAGCAGTAATAAGGATAGATTTTCAGACTTTCAATCTTATTTTCATCATAAACTTTACATTTTATCAGATTGCGGTTGGTTACCAGCCATAGCAAGTTTTCGCTGTCGACAAAGCACTGGTCTATTTCTTCTTTAGAAATAAAAGAAGAGATATCTAATCGGAAGATGCGCTGATCAGCCAGTACATGATAGAGTTCACTGTGAGATACTATTATATAGTAATCATTATTTGTTCCTCTGAAAATATTGGTGATATCCTTGTTACGGAAAAACTCGATGTTTTCTGTCTCTTTTTTAAATCGCGATTGCTGATGATATAATACTTGGTACCCATCTCTTTCGGACCCTATCCAGACATTCTGGTGGGAATCAACATATACAGTTGAAATATCATCCAATGGTATGTGGAAGGGAAAGTCTGTATGGTTTTGGTCGATGATTGTCATTTTTACAGTGTCCCATAGATAGAGTTGATTGTTTTTGGCATATAGTAGCATAGAGGAACTGTTATAAGGAGTAACTCTTTTGATATGCTTATTCTTCAGCACCATAGAAACGCGTTCAATGGAATCATTGATTACCCGGCGGAAAGTATTAGGATCTATAATGAATATTCCCTGGGAAGTATGGTAGAACAGGTCCCCATTTGGTAGTAATCCGGCTACATCCGAAAGGTCATCTATCCGGATGGATTTAATCAGACTAAAATCTTTAATGGAGTGACAGCAGGCTTCTCCGTCTCTCCATATCCAGAGATTATCATTACGGTCGGCTAATGGTAAGAAGCCGGAAAGCCGTTTAGTACATATTTTATTCCGCGCATCATACTCATAGATATTGGTGCCGACATCTGAGATGCTGAGAAAGATTCTTCCATCGCTTGTTTCTGTAATCCCGTTGGAGTAGGGGTATACTCCTTCTTTAAAGATAGTTTGAAAACTTCCGTCATTGTTGTAGACCGAAGTCCCGAATTCTGTCAGTACGAATAGTTGTCCCCTGGAAGAACAATACATCTTCAGGACTGCGTCATTACATAAGCTGGTTGTATCTTCTGTGCTTCTGTAGTGATAATAGCGCTTTCCGTTGTATTGGTAAACTCCACCTGGGGTACCAATCCAGATGTATCCTTGTTTGTCTTCAACAATATCTTTAATCTGATTATAACCGATCTGGGGTTGGCGGGTGATTGCGACATCCTTTTGTCCCCGTTCGTCAATGCTGTTGTGACAAGACAGAAAAAGAATACATCCCAAAATATGGGATAGAATTTTCATTTTCATAGTATACAAATATTTGAGGCAAAGTTACAATATATGGTGAGTTAAGCAAAATAAATATGCCCAATTGGATTTTGATTATACTCATTCGGACTGTGATTACAGATATGTGGACCTTGGTTATAGAGGTTTGGAGAATGGTTACAGTGATATATCAGATATGCATATAACTTTGCCAACAGAAAAATGAAATGCAGAATGTGCGATAATAGAAACTTTTTTTTAACCTTATTATTATGATGAACTTGAAAACAAGAACCCTGAAACAGAAACTGGCAATGCTGGTTATAATGTGTCTTTTGAGTATGACGGATACGTGGGCACAATTCAGTTCTTCTCCGGATGTGGAAGTGAAAAATAATTCGTTTTATATTGATGGGAAGAAATTCTTCATTAAAGGTATCGGCTATGAAATTGGAGCATTGCCGGGGGAACTACCGAATGAAAGAAAATTCAATCCCGACCAGTTACATTTCGATATCCGGCGTATTTTATCCGGTGGATTTAATACTATTCGTACCTGGGCTGCGTTTACAGAACAGGAACTGGAAGTTCTTCGGCAATATGATATAAAAATAATTATGGGTATCTGGATTGATCCGGCTGGTGACTTTTCAAATACACAATTCGTTGATAATGCCAAAACGATAGTTAATGATGTGTTGAGTTATTCCAAGAATTACAATAATATAATAGGCTATTTAATCATGAATGAACCCCATCCCACGGCAGTTCTGGGAGCTGGGTATCAACATACTGTGAACCTATGGACGGAGCTGGTCAATATCATTCATTCGCAACACCCCAACCGTCCTGTCAGTATAGCCAATACTCCGAATGGTACTTATATTCACCCGCATATATTCGATTTCAGTGCATATAATGTATATATCTATAATCCGGTCACGGTTAATTATCTTCATGGTTATAGAAACCATATTGATTATCTGCAACAACTTAACTCATCGGATCATCCGTTGATAATAACCGAATATGGACTGGCCGTTTCGCCTACTGGTCCGGGCGGTTGGGGATATGGTGGTAATAGTTTGTCCGAACAGGAGTCGGGAGATGTATATATGTATAAGTCTTTGGTTGATGGCGGGGCAAATGGTGCCTGTATATTCAATTATAGTGATGGCTGGTGGAAGGCTGATGATGAATTTGTGCATAGTGATTTACCGGAAGAATGGTTTGGATTGATTGAATATAGCAGTTTGTCGGATAAGCAGGGGCATGAACGCCCGGTTTGGAAAGCAATACGGGACTTCCAGTCCGCAATCATTGCACAGCCGAGATCAGAGGAAATATATATAGATAAAGTTCCTGTTGAGATATTCTTCAATGATACAATTAAAAAAATCAAGGTTTTACTGGAGGATAAATTGATTTATCAAAGAGATATGACAGATGACTATTTGCTGGACACTCTTGAAATTGATTATAAAGATATCAAAGATGTGAGATTGGTGTTTAATTGCTATGATGATAAAAACAATCTGATAAAAACAGAAGAGAAGAGTATTTTGATCACTGCAACTGAACTGACTTTACCTACTCTTCAACTCTCTGTGAATAGCAATTGTTGGCAAACCAACCAGGTTAATGTCACATACAAGGTTACTAAATCTACAGATTTTACTGTCAGTCCGACATTTGACTATGTCTATTATCCGCATATCGGATTTGATTACGGGCAGAAATTCAGTTCGATTATAGGCAACCAGAACCAAGTTGAAATATCCGGTCGGCATAGTATATCCGGAAATATAGATGTTTTTACAGTAGGAGCTGCGTTTAATATCTATTATAATGGATTTCAAAAGCGTATTTTTAATCAAATGACGATTTCCCGGCATGACCTTAGCACAGGTGTGGAGGAAAATACATTTGTTGAATCTTCTTTGGCTATCCGGATTCAGGGTGACCCGCATAGTGGAAGTCTGACTTTGGTTAGTTACGCGGACTTGCAACTTAGCCATGTGGAAGTGGTGGGTATCAATGGGCAGGTGATTGCAGCATATCGTGCCGAAAGTTCAAGGCTCGAATTGCCTGTGGGAACATTGGCAAAAGGATTGTACCTGGTCCGGGCTTATGATATGGAGGGGAGGTATACGACCTGTAAGATGTTGCTGACATGATCCCGTTCCTTTTTATATAAGATGTAAGGGTAATTGTCTGTTTCCATGAAAGTAGAATTTTAAGTTGATAATCTTTAATTTATTATTTATATGAAAAAATTATTGTTGGTTTTATTTTTGTTTGTATTTACCTTGGGGGCTGTATATGCTCAGACTGTTCAGGTAAAGGGCTTGGTGATAAGTGGTTCGGACATGGAACCATTGCCCGGAGTAAATGTAGTGGTGAAAGGAAATACTTCTATAGGAACAATCACTGATGTAGATGGTAACTTCTCCTTGTCGGTTCCTTCTGATGCAGTTCTTTCAGTGACTTATATAGGTTTTAAATCTCAAGATGTTTTGGTGAAAGGGCAAAGAACACTTAAAATCGTTCTTCTGGAAGATACTGAAGCTCTGGATGAAGTGGTGGTGGTGGGCTACGGCGTTCAGAAAAAAGCCAATCTGACCGGTGCTGTAGCTTCTATAAAAAGTGATGAATTGCTGAAGGCTAAGTCTGCTAATTCTACTAATACATTGGTAGGGCAAATTCCTGGGCTTATCTCGAAACAAGCTAAGGGCGAGCCGGGAGCAGATGATGCTTCTTTGTATATACGTGGTATTGCAACTTTCCGGGGAGATACATCTCCTGCATTTATCATTGATGGGGTAGAACGCTCTTCGGCAGATTTTGCACGTATGGACCCTAATGATATTGAGTCCGTTAATGTGCTGAAAGATGCGGCTTCGGCAGCAATCTTTGGTATGCGTGGCGCTAATGGTGTAGTGGTTGTAACTACTAAGCGGGGAAAGCAGGATAAAACGAGCATTAAATATTCAGGGAATGTCTCTATACAGTCTCCTACAAAGTTGCCGGAATTTGCCAATTCTTATGACTATGCACGTCTGTATAATACATTCATGGGGCAAGAGATATACAAGGAAGATGAATTGATAAAATTCAGAGATGGTACAGATCCTGATAATTATCCGAATACGGATTGGTATAAAGAAATGCTGTCACGAAATGCCATTCAGCATCAACATAACCTGTCCGTGTCGGGTGGTACGGAAAAAATACGCTACTATGTAAGTGCCGGATTTCTCAGTCAGGGCGGACTTTGGGAGGATATAGATTATAAACGCTATAATCTGCGTAGCAATATTGATGCTGATATTACCAAAACAACCCGTTTGGGAGTGGATGTTTCGGGAAGAATGGAAAAGACACTGAATACAGGATCGGCAGAAGGTATCTTTGCCGGGTTGGTACGTAACATTCCTGTTTTATTATGTCGTTTTCAGGATGGTACTTTTGCAGTGCCCGATGCTACTCATACTAATATTGTTGCTGCTAACCAACCTGGAGGGAGTTATAGCAAGGGGAATATATTCGTAGTAGATGCGCGGGTTGATCTGGAACAGAAACTGGATTTTATAACTTCCGGATTGTCTGTTAAGGGGACTGCTTCTTTCAGTAAGAATATATATAAGAATAAATCTTGGAACGTATCTCCTTATGTGTATACTAAAGATGCGGAAGGAGAATATGTCCTGAAACCACGTTCAAGTGCCAGTTTAGGATTAACTCAGAATGGTTCCGAATACCAGGAATATCAGTTGCAGTTTAATTATTCCCGCTCTTTTGGAAATCATAATGTAACCGCAATGGCTATGGCTTTGGCCAGAAAAGGAGATTTTGACGGCTCTAGCATGAATAGGATATCTTTCGACTCTGAGATTTTGGATCAGATGAATGCCGGAAACTCAAAAGACCAATCATTGAGTGCGTATGACAGTAAGACTGCACGTGCCAGTTATATGGGGAGAATCAACTATAATTATGCACAAAAATATCTGGCTGAATTTAATCTGCGCCGGGATGGCTCCGAGAATTTTGCGCCGTCCAAACGGTGGGGTACATTTATGTCTGCATCTTTAGGTTGGGTACTTTCGGAGGAGAAGTTCTTTGAGAAACTGAAGAAAACGGTAAACTTCCTGAAAATAAGAGCTTCCTATGGTACCTTAGGTAATGATAATACGGGTGGTGTGGCTTTTCCCTATTATAGCCGTTTTGAATTGTATTCAGGTGCTACTGCAAGTAATTATCTTCCTAATAACCTGGGCGACTACGTCTTTGGCTCTCTGTTGACGAAAGGCTTGGTACCAGGCGCAGTGGCTAATGCTATGGCTACTTGGGAGAAATCGACCAAAACGAACATCGCGATGGATGCTACCTTGTTTAATCGATTGAACCTGACTGTAGATTTCTTCATGGAACGGAGAACGGATATTCTGGTTCAACGATATGATGAAGTTCCGTCTTCTTTCGGTGGAACACTGCCTTTGGAAAATTTAGGTGAGGTGAAAAATAAAGGTGTTGACTTTTCATTGAGTTATCATCAGAAAGTCCGTGAAGTGGATTTTACATTAGGAGGCAATTTCACATTTGCCAGAAATAAAATTGTAGAAATGGCTGAGGCTGTAGGTACTTCTGAATATATGCGTAAAACGGGCCGTCCCATTAATGGCTATTATGGATATAAGACAGACGGCATCTTCAAATCTCAGGAAGAAATAGATGCGTACGCGAAGCAAGAAGTAGCTGGTACAGGCTATGTTACCCAACCGGGTGATATTAAATATGTCGATGTAAGCGGTGATGGAGTTGTCAATTCTAATGATATGACCTATTTAGGCAATGGAAATATTCCTGAAATTATTTATGGAATCAATGGCACATTGAACTGGAAGAATCTGGATTTCAGCTTTTTGTTTCAAGGGGCTGCCCGCGTGCAAGTTTATTTGCAGGGTGGAGTTATTCAACCTTACTTCAATCAGGGAAATCTTCCTCAACTTTGGGTGAATGAAAGCTGGACCGAACAGAATATAAATGCGAAATATCCGCGTTTGACAAATTCTATCCATAATAATCCTACGACGGATATCAGTGGTGTACAGACCTATCTCTATGATGCTTCTTATTTACGTTTGAAAAATATCGAGATCGGATATACATTCCCATCCAAGTGGTTGAAATCGGCTGCAATAAATGGACTGCGTGTCTATGTGAATGCACAGAACCTGTTCACTATTTCGGATGTACCGCAAATTGATCCTGAAAACACACAGCAGCAAGGATGGACTTATCCGCAAATGAAAGCGTTTAACGTGGGACTTACTCTTCAGTTTTAATCTCAAAAGCATAAGATATTATGAAAAAGTATAAGAATTTATTGTTGGCATTGTTTGTGGCTTTGGCATCTGGTTGCTCTGATATGCTGAATATTAAGCCTACTTCTTTTATTTCCGATGAAGCCATTTGGGAAGATAAAGTTTTGATAGATAAATTTGTGGCTAATACATACGGTTCAATGTTGTGTGGGTTCAACAGATGTACTGCCGGGTTCGGACAAAACTGGTCCATGTCATGGGCCGGGAATATGGATTCTGCTACAGACGATTTTGCCAGTGTATCCGATTCACCTATTTATACACAGTTGAATAAAGATGCAATCACCGCCCAAAGTTGCCCGTTTGTCAGTGAAATCTGGATTCAGGAATACCTTGTGATACGGAAGTGTAATACTATTATTGAGCGTGTTGCCGGTGTCGATGATAAAGTACTGACTGCAAAGGAGAAATTGAGAATAGATGCTGAAGCTCGCTTCTTGCGTGCATTCTGTTATTTCGATTTAGGCCGTACTTTTGGTAAAGCTCCATTGATACTTAAAGCCCAGAATCTGGAAGAGGATTTGTTGGTAGCTCCCTCCTCATTTGCTGAAATTGTAGAATTCGTAAAAGATGAATGTGATCTATATGCTGATAATTTACCTTTGACTTATCCGGAAGAAGAAGCCGGTCATGCCACGAAAGGAGCTTTCCTGGCACTGAAATCGCGGGCTCTGTTGTATTTGGCCAGTCCGTTGAATAGTGAGGATGATGCCCGGAAATGGGATGATGCAGCAGTTGCGGCTCAGGCTGTAATGGATTTACATGTCTATGAACTCTACAAAGTGGGTGAAACCCCTTATCGCTCTATGGAATTTGATAAAACAGCTGCTAATAAGGAAGTTATTTTTGAGCGTCGTTTTTCTTTTCCCGAAGCTCCTCACAATATTCATATGATGTGGAGTTTGGATGCTGAGGATGCCGGGTCATGGAATGGTTTGTATCCTACCCAGAATTTAGTAGATGCTTATGAGACTATTGACGGAAAACTGATTGATGATCCTACAAATACAATGTATGATGCCCAGGACCCGTATTCAAACAGGGATGCCCGTTTTTATCAAAGTATCATTTATAATGGTTCAACGTGGGAAACTTATCTGATGTCTATGGTGACCAATACTGTAGACCCGTCGAAAAACGGATCGTGCAAACCCAGATTAGGAAAGGCTCGCTGTGGGTATGGACCGAAGAAGTTCATTGAAGAATTAGATCCTTCTACTAATATATATGGAGGATACGCTCAAAGTAACAACTGGCCGTATTTCCGCTATGCCGAAGTATTGCTGAATTACGCAGAGGCAAAAAATGAATCGCTGAGTGTACCTGATGAAAGTGTATATAATGCAGTCAACGAGGTGCGTGCACGTTCCAATCAGCCCAATCTGCCCACTGGCTTGTCTAAAGAAGAAATGCGGAAACGAATCAAGAATGAGCGTAGAGTAGAATTATTGTTAGAAGAACACCGCTTTTATGATTTACGCCGTTGGAAAGATGGAAATGTGCTGGCGGAACCGATTATGGGTATGAATATCTATAATAATAATATTACATTGAAATATGAAATTTCTAAAGTGGAAGACCGGGTATTTACGGGAGAGCACTATTATTTACCAATTCCGCTTTCTGAACAAGAAAAGAATCCTTTGCTGAAAGAATAGTCCGGCAATCATCCGCTGCAATGCTGGCCTTAAAATAACGGGAGTGAATCCCTAAAGTTAGACTCCTGGCTTTAGGGATTTGATTTTCTATGCTCTGATGTGGGCTGGTTATAGAATTTCTTTTAGGAGCATACCCTCTCTGATACTTTATGATTTTGTAGGGCAAGCGGATTGTTGGCAAGATAGTATTAATTGAAACATTATTATTTGTATTGTTATGAATTTGAAGAAAGTATTTACGACTTTTTTTATCTGTTGTGTAGTTTTTGGTAGTGTAGCCCAAAATAAAAGACAACCTTCTATTCCGGGTGATATTGAAATAGAGAAGAAAATCGAAGCCCTGATTTCAAAAATGTCGATAGAAGAGAAAATAGGGCAGATGATCCAATTGGAAGTAAATATGGTGACATATACCGATCCTGAGTATAGTACCGAGGCATTACTATCAAAGTCCGAAAAAGAGTTAGCAGAGATAATCCGGAAGTTTGATCTGGGTTTCTACTATGATAGTAAAAGTATGACTGATGCCAATGGTCGCCCCTTACCGGAAGCCGGCTATCAGTTTTACACACTTTCACGAGCCATAAATAATGAGCTTGGCTTCAAACTTGATAATGATAAATTAGATTTAGTTTTCAATACGTATCATGTCGGCTCAATATTAAATATGTTGGGAGGCAGTTACGCTTCGGATGTACGCACCTGGCACGATGCAATCAGACAGATTCAGGAATCATCATTGAAACATCTGAATATTCCATGTGTCTATGGGCTGGACCAAGTGCATGGGACCAACTATTCCAAAGGAGGCACTTTGTTTCCTCAACATATTGGCATGGTAGCCACTTTCAATCGTGATTTGGCAAAACGTATGGGAGAAATTTGTGCTTATGAAACAAGGGCATGCGGTGTGCCCTGGATATTTGGTCCGACTCTGGATATCGGACGCAAAGCCTCCTGGCCCCGTCAATATGAGGGAGTTGGCGAAGATCCGTATCTGGCAGCGGAGATGGGTGTGTCTTATCTCTCCGGCTTACAAGGAGATGATCCTAACCACATCGGTAAATATCATGTAGGTACATGTCTGAAACACTATTTCGGATATGGAGCGCCGGATAATGGTATTGACCGTACTCCGGCCAATATCACTGAACAGGATTTGAGAGAAAAGCATTATGCGCCTTTTCTTAGAGCCTTTCGTTCGGGAGCTTTGTCGGCCATGACCAACTCTTCCATATTAAACGGCATGAATGGCGTGGCCAATAAGCGCTATTTGACAAATTGGTTGAAAGAAGATCTGAACTGGGATGGAATGATTGTGACCGATTGGGGAGATATTGAGAATATTCGTGTTCGGGACCACATAGCGCCCACTAAAAAAGAAGCGATAAAGCTGGCGGTTAATGCTGGTGTAGACATGATGATGGTACCTTCTGAATATGGTTATGGTTCCCTATTGAAAGAATTGGTAGATGATGGTTCTGTTTCGATGGATCGGATCAATGATGCAGTGCGGCGTATTTTACGTTTAAAATTTCGTATCGGATTATTTGAAATGCCTTATACGGATGTTGAAGATTATCCATTGTTTGGCAGTAATGAGCATGCCGCTGTTGCTAAACAGATGGCAATAGAATCAGAAGTTTTGCTGAAAAATGAAAATCAGACCCTTCCGTTGAAGCGTGGAAAGAAAATACTGATATGTGGTCCTAATGCGAATACGATGCGTGGACTTAACGGTGGGTGGAGTTATTCATGGCAGGGAAATAATGTGGAAACCTTTACCACATCCTACAATACAATATTGAAAGCCATGCAAAATAAGTTTGGGGTGGAAAATATCATCTATGAACCTGGAGTTACCTATGCTGAAAAGGAAGAATGGTATGTAGAAAATACACCTGAGATAGAAAAAGTGATAGAAAAAGCAGGAGCTGCCGATTATATAATGGTTTGTATCGGTGAGAACTCTTATGCGGAGACAACAGGCAATATAAATGATTTGAACTTATCGCATAACCAGAAGAGCCTGGTGAAGGCAGTACAAACAGTAGGCAAGCCTGTAATTCTGATTTTGAATCAGGGCCGTCCCCGTTTGATTAGTGATCTTGTTCCTGATGCCCAGGCTGTTGTCAATATAATGCTTCCCGGAAATTATGGGGGAGATGCTCTGGCCGACTTGGTTGCAGGTGATGAAAATTTTAGTGGACGTTTGCCTTTTACTTATCCTTCACATCCCAATTCTTTTACAACCTATGACTTTAAGGTGTGCGAGAATCGGGAAACAATGCCTGGTATTTACAACTACGAAGCGCATACAAATGTGCAATGGTGGTTTGGTGAGGGACTTAGTTATACTAAATTCGACTATAGTAATTTCAGAGTGAACAAGACTAAATTCACAGCGAAAGATGAATTAGTTTTTACCGTTGATGTGAAAAATACAGGCGAATGTAAAGGAAAAGAAGTGGTTATGCTTTTCTCTTCGGATTTATATGCTTCTTTGATTCCTGATAACCGTCGTCTCCGGGCTTTTGATAAAATAGAACTGGAACCCGGTGAAAGCAAGACCGTTAGTCTAAAAATCCGGGGCACTGATTTGGCTTTTGTTGGTGCGGGAGGTAAATGGCTGTTGGAAAAAGGAGATTTTAATATGATGATAGGTGGGAAGTTTCTAAATATTACATGCGTTGAAGATTATTGTTGTACTACTCCAAATATTGAATAAAGATGAAAAAGCAAATTTTATTATCGCTGTTTTTCCTGGCCGCTTATGCTGCTGCGATGCACTCTCAGGAAAAGGCAAATACCATGGAGACGTTCATTAAGAACCTGATGGATAAAATGACTGTTAAGGAAAAGATTGGTCAGCTCAATTTAACGGTTAGTGGTGGATTCGTTGCCGGTGAGACTCTTGAAAAAGGACTTAATCCATTGGAACAGCGAATTGCGGATGGAGAAGTCGGAGGTTTGTTTGGGCTTAAAAATGCAGCCGTCATAAAGAAATGGCAAAAGGTAGCTGTTGAAAATAGCCGTTTGCATATCCCGCTGATTTTTGGTCTGGATGTGATACATGGTTATGATGTGACATTTCCCATTCCTCTTGCTCTGGCTTCTTCTTGGAATATGGAGTTGATAGAACAGGTGGCCCGGACTTCTGCTATTGAAGCGAGTTCCGATGGAGTCTGCTGGGTGTATTCTCCTATGGTGGATATCTGCCATGATTCCCGTTGGGGACGCATCGCTGAGAGTGCGGGAGAAGATCCTTATTTGGGTAGTGTCATAGCTAAAGCCTGGGTCAAAGGATATCAGATTAATAATGATTTAAGCCGGAAGGATAATGTTATGGCATGCGTCAAACACTATGCATTATATGGTGCTGCTGAGGCTGGGCGGGATTATAATACGGTCGATATGAGCCGTCAAAAGGCAATGAATGAATATATGCTGCCGTATAAAGCTGCTTGTGAGCAGGGGGCGGGTAGCTATATGGCATCTTTCAATGAATTTGAAGGTATACCGGTTACTGCTAATAAATATTTGCTAGATGATGTCCTCCGTAAACAATGGGGATTTAATGGATTTGTCGTAACAGATTATACGGGGACGATGGAATTGACTAATCATGGAATCGGTAATGAAGTGGAGGTTACAGCACGTGCCTTAAAAGCTGGAATAGATATGGATATGGTGAGTGAATACTTCTCACAGCATTTGGAAGAGGCTTTGGAGAAAGGTATCATTGAACTGGCTGATATCGATAAGGCTTGCAGGCGTGTGCTGGAAGCTAAATATAAGTTAGGCTTATTCGATAATCCATATAAATATTGTGATGAGAAACGTGCAAAAGAAACATTAGGAACCCGGAGTCATGTGGAACAGGCTCGTAAAGCGGCTCGGGAAAGTCAGGTCTTGCTTAAAAATGAAGGAAATTTGTTGCCTCTGAAAAAGAGTTCAAAAGTGGCTTTGGTAGGACCCTTGGGAGATAGAGCACAGGATATGCTTGGATGTTGGAGTGGTAATTCTGAGATAGTCAGACCTATATCACTATTAGAAGGATTGAAGGAAGCGGTCGGGCCAATGGGAACTGTCACCTTTGCAGAAGGAAGTTATCTGGTGGCTGATAAGGAATTGGAGAAGATATTGGTTGGCAATTCTATGGGCTTCGCTTCTTCTGGTGGCAGAAGATATGGTGTTCATGAACGTTCCGAAGAAGAAATGTTGCAAGAAGCCATTGCTATTGCTCAGAAATCTGATATCATTATTGCTGCTTTAGGAGAAAATATAAATATGAATGGAGAGGGGGCTTCTCGTTCCGAACCGGATATTCCGGAACCACAGCAAAAACTATTGAAAGCATTGGTGAAGACTGGAAAACCGGTAGTACTTGTGCTTTTTACGGGGCGGCCACTTGTCTTATCCTGGGAAGATGAACATATTCCAGCGATACTTAATGCATGGTTTTTGGGTGTGCAGGCTGGTCCGGCTATTGCAGATGTATTATTTGGAGATGCCAATCCGAGTGGAAAAATCACGGCTTCGTTCCCGCGTAATGTAGGGCAATTGCCTATTCATTATAACCATAAAAACACGGGACGTCCGCAAGAAAGTGATGATGCCGGGTATGTTCGTTTCAAGAGTAATTATATTGATGTTGTTAATGCGCCTCTATATCCGTTTGGTTTTGGTTTAAGTTATACTACCTATGAATATGGCGAAATTACTCTTTCCAGTAAAACGATACCTATAAATGGTAAGTTGACGGCCAAGATAAATATAAAAAATACAGGGAAGAGAAGCGGTAAGGAGACTGTTCAATTATATATTCGCGATGTATATAGCACAAGCACCAGACCTGTAAAGGAGCTGAAGGCTTTTAAACAAGTAGCGTTAGAGGCTGGAGAGAGTAGGGAGGTTACTTTTGAAATAACTGTTGATGACTTGAAGTATTATAATCATGACTTACAATATGTATGTGAACCTGGCGATTTTGAGGTTTTGATTGGACCGAATAGTCGTGATCTCAAAATGTCTATGTTTACTGTCTTAAAATAGATATTGGTATGATTGGCATGTATCAGGGACGTACCTGGCCTGTCTTGCTCCGTACATTCTTCGCTCAGAGGTACTTCTGAGCGAAGAATGTACGGTTTTGGTACGGAGTAAGTCCATCCCGGGTAAGGGGCGGATATGATATCTCTCATCACAGACTGTTCCGGCTGTATTAAGCAACTGGCCGTAATTGAACACAAAATTCATAATACTTGATCGCTTATTCCAAAATCGTTTGGTTTGATAGGATCTTTTTCAATACATTTGTGGTATACAAAAAGCAAATAACTAAAAACACGCATCATGGGAATTATCAATCACGGCATTTTGGGAGGCTTCTCCGGTAAAGTGGGCCCAATAGTAGGGTTTCGCTGGAAGTCCAACTACTATATCCGTTCGCGTGCTGCTAAAGTCAGCAATCCTCGCACACCTAAACAACAGGCACAACGTGGTAAGTTTTCCACGGTTTTCAGTTTTCTTAAAACAATCAAACCCTTCATACGACTTGGTTACAAGGAGTTCTCACAAGAAAAATCTGCCTTTAATTCTGCTATGTCCTATATGCTGAAGAAAGCAGTGAACAGTAATGGAACTGAAATTACAATCGACTTTAATCGTGCCTTGGTATCTATGGGGACTTTGATGCCCGTATTTAACGGTACAGCTACGCTGTGTAAGGGGCAAATGCTATTTAACTGGTACAATAACAGTGGGATCGGAAATGCAGAAAATGCAGATATGGCCATGCTGTTGGTTTACAACAAGGATAAAGAAATTGCTATTTATAATACAGAAGCGGCTCTTCGTTCTGATGGGTATGCCGAACTGCCACTTCCGAATGACTGGTATGACGATGAACTGATAACTTATCTTAGTTTTCGCAGTGTTGATGGAAATAGTGTAGCTAATAGTATTCGTCTGTCGGTGTCGATAATGGAAGAAATTACAGGTGATACCGAAAAACGGGAAGTAATTGCCCTGGTTCCTTCTGAAAAACTATTCTCCTTTCAGCATTTGAATATTGCATCTCCTATAGTGGCACACATTCCATCTGTTTTTTATGACGAAGACCGTCTATGCGAAAGTAGGCCGCCTACTTAGCCGATTTTTTTTACTTTCTATTTAAAAATGGAAGGCTGCTTGCATGATCCATTCTTTTTTATTCCATTTTTCTAATCCTTTTCTTTCGTGAGAAGAGGTTTTAGTGGAAGTGTGTACCTGAAACAGTACTTCGCTAAGGTCTGCATATTCAATTTGCATGCGCATATCACGCGCACGTATATATAATAATGTACCCCCTTCCCCCTCCTTTCATCCTCCCTTTCAAAATTATGTTCTACAACATTCTTATCAATCAGCCATTTACGAAATTGTTTCAAAAAAGTTTCGAAAAAAAGACAGATATGTTTGGAGTGAATGGATATATCGGCTACTTTTGCACCCGCTAACCAAGAGACGGTCAGCCTTGAAATTGACATTCTGACAGAAACGGCGTAGGAACTCCAACGTTTTTCTTTTCTTTTGCCTTAATTCCGACCAAGAATACAGCATTCTAAAAGAAAAAAGAAAAAAACTTCCGGAAACATTTGGAAGTAATGCTTAAAAGTTCTTACCTTTGCACCCGCTTTCCGAACGAAGGCAATCGATAATTGACTTGCTGATTAAGAAACCGGTGTTGCTAAGAACTCCTTTCTCTTTCCTCTTTTATCTCCCTTTCGCAAAGAGAGACGACGAGAAAAAGGAAAAAGAAAAAAAAAACTTCTGAAATTATTTGGAAGATATGCTTAAAAGTTCTTACCTTTGCATCCGCTTTCTGAAAAGAAAAGCAGTTTTAAAAAGAAGCGATCTTTGAAGAATTTACATAAACAATACAAGTAGTACAAGAGCAGGTGCTTCGCAAGTTAATGATTAAAAATTAATAATTAAAGCGCAGCATCTGGGTATAAAAAAGAACCGTCAAGTAACTTATATATATAGGTAATTTGAAGACTTTTAATAAACCGAGCGTCCTGAACAGAGCAAAATCACTAGTATTCATACTAGTAATAACAATACTTTTACAATGAAGAGTTTGATCCTGGCTCAGGATGAACGCTAGCT
>ENA-OOWX01000625-OOWX01000625.1-human-gut-metagenome-genome-assembly--contig:-NODE-625-length-21793-cov-2.423360_pt1 | contig 21793 bp, 19 predicted proteins | sample MGYA00241583_ERZ501335 | MGnify/ENA primary metagenome ERZ501335 (study PRJEB25962, sample SAMEA2042731) | human gut metagenome | biome: human gut; feature: human-associated habitat; material: faeces...
CCGCCGGTTATCATCTTGCTACAGGAAAAGTGCCTGTTGTGTATATGCAGAATAGTGGTGAGGGAAATATAATTAATCCTGTTGCTTCACTTTTAAATGATAAGGTATATGCAATACCAGTAGTTTTTGTGATAGGCTGGAGAGGTGAACCAGGCATACATGATGAGCCACAGCATATATATCAGGGAGAGGTTACTATAAAGCTTCTTGATGATATGGGGATTAAGTCATACGTCATAGGAACTGATACAACAGATGAAGAAGTAGAGGCAGCTATGGATGAGTTCCGTAAAGAGCTTGCTTTAGGGAAGGATGTTGCATTTGTCATACGAAAGGGCGCACTTAAGTATGATGAAAAGGTTATATACAAGAATGATAACAGTATGTTAAGAGAAGATATAATAAAGCATATTGTCAGTGCAGCAGGAGAAGACCCTATTATATCAACGACAGGAAAGGCAAGCCGTGAGTTATTTGAAACGCGTGTTGCCAATGGACAAAGCCATAAGTATGATTTCCTTACAGTAGGTTCAATGGGACACAGTTCATCTATAGCGCTTGGTGTAGCTGTCAATAAGCCTGATACAAAGGTATGGTGTATTGACGGTGATGGAGCAGTGCTTATGCATATGGGAGCCATGGCTGTAATAGGTGCAAATGCACCACATAATCTTGTGCATATAGTTATTAATAACGGTGCGCATGAAACGGTCGGAGGCATGCCTACGGTTGCTTCTGATATAGATGTTGCTGCAATAGCTAAGGCTTGTGGATATGCAAATGTTACAAGTGCAGGTACTTTTGATGAGCTTGATAAGGCTCTTGAGGCAGCTAAAAATGCAGACGAGCTTAGTTTTATAGAGGTTAAGTGTTCAATAGGCGCAAGGGATGACTTGGGACGTCCAACAACTACGGCACTTGAGAATAAGCAGAATTTTATGGAATATCTTAAGGAATTAAGGTAGGATTAATTTTTGACAGACGGACGATAATGAATAGCCATAATGGTGTTATCTATATGAGATAATGCTGTTGTGGCTGTTTTTTATTGTGGCAAACGGACGATATAAGTTCTTTGTCAAGGGTGGTGGTAAGGTTTAGAACCTAAATGGACAAAAGTATGCATTTATAGTCGTAAAGATAAATATAATCATTAACAGATACAAAAATAAGCATTTATGTATTGACAAACACTTAAACATTTGTTTAAATGTTTATATAAAGAGATGGTTCTTAAATGAAACCTGATAAAAACATTTTTAAGTGATTATCAAAGAAAGGATAAGCATATAAGTATTATATGCGGGTGATTATTATGAAGAAGACTTATGGTATTGAGGTTGATTGTGCTAACTGTGCTTTAAAGATGGAGGATGCAGCTAAGAAGACAAGTGGTGTTAAGGATGCTACAGTATCATTTATGACACAGAAGATGAAGGTTGAGTTTGAGGACGGAGCTGATGCATCAGCAGTTATGCAGGATGTATTAAAGAACTGTAAGAAGGTTGAATCTGACTGTGAGATATTCTTATAAGAAGTAACTTATTAAGCTACAGACTAATCTGTTATGGATTATGTTGGCGGAATATGAGTTTAATGATGAAAGGCAGTGGTTCATATGACTAAGAAGCAGAAGAAAGTGCTTATACGAATTATAATAGCGGCAGTATTGATTGCTGCCTTAAAGCTATTGTTTCATTTTGTGACAGTCAATAAGTATATTGAACTTGTTGCTTTCCTTGTACCATACTTTGTTATTGGATATGATATACTGAAGAAAGCTATACACGGAATATTTAACGGAGAAGTTTTTGATGAAAACTTTCTTATGGCAATAGCAACTGTAGGTGCAATAGCACTTGGTGAATATGTCGAGGGTACAGCGGTTATGCTTTTCTACCAGATAGGTGAGCTGTTCCAGAGTTATGCGGTAGGAAAGAGCAGAAAGAATATTACTTCGCTTATGGATATAAGACCTGACTATGCCAATATCGAAGAAGACGGTAAGATAGAGCAGGTTGACCCGGATGACGTTGAAATAGGCACAATTATTATTGTAAAGCCCGGCGAGAAGATACCTATTGATGGTGTTATAGTAGAAGGCAGCTCAACACTTAACACAAGTGCTCTTACAGGTGAGAGCGTACCAAGAGGTGCTAAAGAGGGTGATGAGGTCATAAGTGGATGTGTTAATCTTACAGGACTTCTTAAGATTAAGACTAACAAGGAGTTTGGTGACTCTACAGTATCGAAGATACTTGACCTTGTTGAGAATTCAAGTATGAAGAAGTCCCGTTCAGAGAATTTCATAACAAGATTTGCAAAGATATATACACCAGCTGTATGTATAGGCGCACTTGTGCTTGCAGTGCTACCACCACTTGTTAATCTTATTATGGGTAATCCGGCAGAATGGTCAAAGTGGCTTATAAGAGCACTTACAACTCTTGTAATAAGCTGTCCGTGTGCGCTTGTTATATCTATTCCTTTAAGTTTCTTTGGAGGAATAGGCGGTGCATCTTCAAGAGGTATACTTATAAAGGGTTCTAACTACCTTGAAATCCTTTCAAAGACAAAGTATATCGTATGTGATAAGACGGGAACTCTGACAAAGGGTGTATTTGAGGTTACAGATGTAAAGACTGCTAATTCATATAAGAAGGATGAACTTCTTAAGCTGGCAGCATATGCAGAGAGTTATTCTACACACCCTATAAGCAAGAGCATAAGAAATGCTTACGGCAATGATATAGATACAGGCATTGTATCTGATATAGAAGAGATAAGCGGACACGGTATAAGTGCTGATGTAGAAGGAAGAAAGGTTCTTGCCGGAAACATAAAGCTTATGAAGCAGTTTAACATTGATGTTTCTTCTACGGCAGCAGAGGTTGACAGTGCAATAGGAACACTTGTCTATGTTGCAGTTGATGGTACATATGCAGGCTGCATAATTATATCAGATGTAGTTAAGCCAACATCTGCACAGGCTGTCAGGTCATTAAAGAAGGCGGGAGTAAGCAAGGTTGTTATGCTTACTGGTGATGCTAAGAATGTGGCTGATGCAGTCGGTGGTGAGCTTGGCATAGATGTTGTTAAGAGTGAGCTTCTTCCAGCCGATAAGGTTGAGGAGGTTGAGAAGCTTCTTGGCAGCAAGGATAAAAACGAAGTGCTTGCATTTGTCGGTGACGGAATTAATGATGCGCCAGTGCTTTCAAGAGCGGATATTGGTATAGCAATGGGTGCACTTGGTTCAGATGCGGCTATTGAGGCAGCAGATATTGTACTTATGGATGATGACCCTGCCAAGATTGCAACAGCCATGAATATATCAAGAAAGACATTAAGAATAGTACACCAGAACATTGTGTTTGCACTTGCTGTAAAGTTTGTATGCCTGTTCTTAGGTGCTATTGGTATTGCAAATATGTGGATAGCAATATTTGCAGATGTAGGAGTTATGGTGCTCGCGGTACTTAATGCTACAAGATGTCTTGTATACAAGGATTAAGGCTTATATTCAGCAGACAGACGTGACAGTGCAACGCTGTAAATGTCCTGTATACAGGAATTGATGTCGTATAAAACAAGAAAATATGTTATGATTTATAAGTGTCAAAGTATATTTTGGCACTTATATTGTTATATAAGAAAAATATGGCGTTAGAAGCAGATTTTAACGAATTAATCTATATTAGACAGATAATATAAAGACTCTGGAGAGGGTCTGTAAACCAATACTACTTTTTATATATAAGGATGGATAAATGTATGTCAGGAGTTAATCTTCCACACGACCATGGGCAGAATATAGAAAAGGTGCTTGAAAGGATGCCGGATGTAGACGAATGTGCTATTGTGGCAGAGGTGTTCAAGCAGATTAGCGATGGAAGCAGAATACGTATATTATGGCTGTTATGTCACTGTGAGGAGTGTGTAAGCAATATAGCAGCAGCTATGAATATGAGTGACCCTGCGGTATCACACCATCTTAAGCTGCTTAAGAAAAGCGGACTTATTGTAAGCAGGCGTGATGGTAAAGAAATATATTATAAGCTTGCAGATACACAGACTGCCAATCTTCTCCATCACATTATAGAGGAAATGTTCAGAATAACTTGTCCATTAGATTAACTGAAAGTTTAAATTAGTTGTTCATTTTTTTTATTAAATGTGATAGAATATATTAAAATTATATAATATCAGACAAAAAACCCTATAATCTGCCTTTGTAGAATATCAGCGGACTGATATTGATATAACGTGAATATTTTTGTTAAGGAGAGTAGATATGTTTAGTCAGTTATTTGGAAAGTATCTTATTGAAAACGATGTTATTAATAAAGGACAGTTTGATGATATTCTTGCAAAGATGGAACAGACAAGAGCAAAGCTTGGTCTTATAGCAGTATCAGAGGGTATTCTTACAAAGGAGAAGGCAGAGGAAATCAACATACTTCAGACACAGAAGGATGCAAGATTTGGTGATATTGCAGTTGAGGAAGGATATATTACAAAGGAACAGCTTGATACATTACTTTCAAAGCAGGGTAATCCTTATATGAAGTTTATACAGGTGCTTGAAGAAGTTACAGGTATAGAACAGAGTAAGATAGACAAATATGTTGAGGACTTCAGAAAGAGTATAGGTTTTACACCAGAGGAGTTAGAGTCACTTAAGAATGAAGACATAGATAAGATTGTTCCTATGTTTGCATATGCATCTAACCCATACGTTACAAGAATTGCAGCACTTGCATTAAGAAATATAACAAGATTTGTTACAACTAATTATTATATCGGAAAGATAGAGCATGTAAGCAGCTTTGATTACAGAGCATTTGCAGGGCAGAGATGTGAAGGCGCTATTAATACAGTTATAGGTTTTGCTGTTAAGAATGATGAGAAAGCTTTCCTTAAGATAGCGGATGGATATTCTAAAAATGGTTCATATTCTCTTGGACTTGAGAGCTATGATGCTGTTGGTGAATTTGTTAACTGTATAGATGGTCTTTTTTCGTCAGCAGTATCTACAGAGGATATAGAGATAGAAATTCTTCCTCAGTTCTCATATGAGAATCAGATTGCAAAGGGTAGTGCCTATGTATTACCTATATATATCAATGGCAGTGAGGTATCATTATATATTGCAGTTGACAGCGAAGTTACTATCGGACAGATGCCTGTTACAAGAAAGATGGCTGTAAAGGCTGGCTCTATAGATGTAACAGGTGAGAAGACAACAGTCCTTATCGTAGACGACTCAGGCTTATCAAGAATGATGTTAAGAAATATTCTTGAAGAGGCAGGTTACTGTATAGTTGCAGAAGCATCTGACGGACTTGAGGGAGAACTTGCATATAAGCAGTATCAGCCAGACATTGTTACTCTTGATATAACTATGCCTAATATGGATGGTATCGAATGTCTTGAGAAGATTATGGATTATGACCCAGATGCCAATGTTATAATGATTACAGCAGCAGGTCAGCAGAATAAAGTTATCAAGGCGTTAAAGGAAGGCGCTAAGAAGTTTGTCACAAAGCCTTATAACGTTGAAGATGTTCTTAAGAATATTGGTGAAATGGCAGAATAATTATAATGAGCGCGAAAGAAAAGGAAGCGGCTGCGAAGCAGACATTTGCTTTTTGGACGGCTTAACGAATGAACAGTAATGCGGAATAGGACGTAAGAGTGCGAAAGCGCGGGTTCGTGAGTGCTGATGTAGATAAAGAGAGAATTAATATAATTATAAGGTATTGGTTTGAGTAAGGATTAAGAGCAAATAAAAAAGAAAGCGTATGTAGCAGATCTCCCCAGCTGCTATACAGGCTTTCTTTTTTATACATAGATAACTTTTTATGGAGAATAACCTGCGTTCACGAACAAAATTAAGCAGGTTATATGAAAAAATTATGCTTAATAAATAGTGAGTTATATTCGTAAGCACATATATATACTAACATAATATAGATTATTTACATCCTACTTTTAGGGGGTATTTTGGCGTTCTGTCACAGAAAATGTATTTTCATTAATACAAACAGATGGTGTGCTGACAGCACAGCTGAAATGATTATATTTGTTTTTTTAGCATATTGCATTTATTATAAAAAATGGCATAATAATTGGCATAAGGTACAACAAAGGAGTTGCACAGAGAGTGTGATGGCTTTGTTGTACCTTTTTTGTAATATTGATGTGGGCAGATAATACTTCCTGGTCCAAAGGCAAAGGAACAAGGGGAGTATACAGAAGGTGGCAGATGAGCTGTTCTGTCATAGAAATACTATTAACAACCGTATGCGTATTATAAAGGAAGACATAATAACTAATCTTGATGACCCTGTTGTATCGAACCATATTATGCTTGCATATATGATGGAGGATTATCTTGATATGTTAAAATAACTAATAACGGTTAATTTTCTATTGAATTTTTGAAAAAATAATCTAGTCAGGTTATGTTCTGTATGATATAATTAATCGTAATATATTTATTCACTAATAGAAACGGAGAATTGAATAATGGAAAAGTTTTTCAGAGTAAAAGAGCATGGCTCTACAGTAAGAGTCGAAGTACTTGCTGGTGTTACAACATTTATGGCGATGGCTTATATACTCATGGTCAACGCAGGTATGTTCTCGGCATTACCAGAAGTATCTTATAATGCTATTTACATTGCAACAGCTTTATCAGCAGTAGTTGGTACTTTTGCAATGTCATTCCTTGCTAATCTTCCACTTGGTTTAGCATCAGGTATGGGGCTTAATGCATTCTTTGTATACACAGCATGCTTTAACTTCGGACTCAGCTATGCGAACGCACTTGTACTTGTTTTATTAGATGGTATTGTTTTCATAATTCTTACAATAACAGGTATCCGTGCAAGACTCTTCTCAGCCATTCCAGATGCAGTAAGAAAAGCTATCCCTGCTGGTATTGGTCTTTTTATAGCATTTCTTGGATTACAGAACGCAGGACTTATTGTTAATGATGAATCTACACTTGTTAATCTTTCATCATTCAACGTACTTAACGGTAATGCAACATGGGCAGATATTATGCCTAGATTTGTAACTATTATTGCGATTGTTATTATTGCAGTACTTACAGTTAAGAGCGTTAAGGGTTCAGTGCTCTGGGGTATTCTTGGAGGAACAGTTATTTATTATGTATTAGGTTTCACAGTTCCTGGATTTTATGATGGATTTTTTGAAGGTATGACACTTAACCCATTTACAGCATTTGGTGAGTGGGCATCTATGTCATTTGGTAAGGTATTCACACAGGGCTTTGATTTCTCAGGATATCTTTCTAACCATACTACAGCAGACCTCGTACTTATTATAGCAACTACAGCACTTGCCTTCTGTATGGTAGATATGTTTGATACTCTTGGTACTTTATACGGTGCATGTGCAAGAGGTGACTTACTAGATAAGGATGGACAGGTTCCTAACTTTGAAAAGGCTATGTTATCAGATGCTATTGCAACATGTGTAGGCGCAATATGTGGTACATCAACTGTTACTACTTTCGTTGAGTCATCATCTGGTGTTGCAGAAGGCGGAAGAACAGGACTTTCTTCATTTACAACAGGATGTCTTTTCTTTGTTGCAATGTTCTTAAGTCCGGTAGCAGCACTTATTCCTGGATGTGCAACAGCAGCAGCACTTATATATGTAGGTGTTCTTATGATGGGCGGAGTTGCAAACATCGACTGGAAGGATATTTCAGTAGCAGTTCCATCATTCCTTACTATAGCATTTATGGCATTTGCATATAATATCAGTTATGGTATTGCATTTGGTCTTATATCTTATGTGCTTATCAAGGTATTCTCAGGTAAGGCTAAGGAAGTTAAGGCATTTACATGGGTTATTGCTATATTGTTCTTATTAATGTTCTTCCTTACACATTAATAGCCGTATAACTGCAATAGATATTGTGATGTAATCAGAAATATTAGTTAATGTCCAGAGCAGGGTTGTGCTAGTCTGAACATTAACAAGTATAATTTAATTATGGGGGCAATACACCATATTGCCTCCATTTAGTATAATAAAGGCGGAGTACAGGTTAAGATAGTATATAATTTTACAATAATTATATGATGTGTTGGAGAATGTGCAGCAATCGCAGTACATTAGTTAGGGGAAATATCTTTTGACCTTAACATTATTATATATGATTGGAGATATAGATACATATGAAAGATATAAGATGTTATCTTAAGGATAATAAGCTTATAACAGACGGAGCTTTCGGGACTTATTATGCAGGTCTGTATGATACAAGGGAGCTTCCAGAAAAGAGTAACATTGATAATAAGGACAGGGTTATACGTGTTCATAAAGAATATATAGATGCTGGCGCAAAGCTTATAAGAACAAATACATTTGCAAGTAATACGATTAATCTTGACACAGACATAGATGGTGTAAGAAGTAATATCAGGGCGGCTGTCGCCAATGCGAAAGAAGCGGTGGCACAGTCTGGAAGAGAGGTGTATATCGCAGCAGATATAGGACCTATACCGAATGATAATATGTTTGACAAGCAGGTGGTTGAGGATGAATATGTCCAGATAGTAAAGGCATTTGGAGAGGAAAAGACTGAGGTATATGTATTTGAAACATTTTCAGACCTTTCTAATATCATACCTGCTATTAATGCTGTGCCTGACGGCGCTTTCGTTATCGTACAGTTCGCTATAAGTCAGTTTGGCTACAGTAATTCAGGACTTAGTGCAAGAAAGCTTATATCTGCTGCTGATGGAATTGAGAGAATAGATGCGGTCGGTTTTAATTGTGGAATAGGACCTGCACATATGGAACAGTTCGTAGAAAGGGAGAGAAAGTACACAGATAAGTTCTTTACAGCACTTCCTAATGCCGGGTATCCTAATATCGTAAGCGGACGAATGGTGTTCTCAGACAGGAATGTAGAATATTATTCACAGAAGGTATGTGACATAATAAAGGCAGGAGCTGATATCGCAGGTGGCTGCTGTGGAACAACTCCTGATTATATAAGAAGAATATCACAGTTATCAGAAAGTTTGGATAAGCTTACTGTAAACAGTGATAAGACTTATGGTGAAGATGAGAAGAAGTCGGTTACTGATAGCGCATTTTACAGCGGAAAGGATGGAAAGAAGCTTATAGCAGTTGAGCTTGCACCACCTTTTGACAGTAATGCAGACAAGCTTATGGATGCAGCACATTATCTTAAGGAAAAGGGAGTTGATGTGCTTACATTTCCTGATTCGCCGTCAGGAAGAACAAGAGCTGACTCAATACTTATAGCTGCAAAGGTATCAAGGCAGACAGGAATGTGCGTTATGCCGCATCTGTGCTGCCGTGACAAGAATGCGATTGCTATACGTTCACAGCTTTTAGGGGCGCATATTAATGATATTAATAACTTTCTGGTTATTACGGGTGACCCTATACCACAGATGATAAGAAGCAGTGTAAAGAGTGTATTTAACTTTGATTCTGTAGGGCTTATGAATATAATAGATGATATGAATGAGGAACAGTTTACATCAGAACCTGTTACGTATGGAGGAGCTATTAATCAGGGCAGGAAGCGTCTTGATATGGAGATATGGCGTGTTAAGAAGAAGATGGCAGCAGGTGCTACATTTTTTATGACACAACCTGTATTCTCAGATGAGGATATAGAAAGAATACATACTATAAAGAAAGAAACGGGCGCGCGTATACTGTGTGGAATTATGCCGCTTGTAAGTCTTAAAAATGCCACATTTATGAAAAATGAGATGGCAGGAATAGATGTTACAGATGAGGTTCTTTCAAGATACCGTGCAGATATGACTAAAAAAGAAGGTGAGGAGGCAGGAATAAAGCTTGCCGTAGATGTTATAGAAAAAACGAAGGATGTAGCAGACGGTTATTATTTTTCATTCCCATTTAACAGAGTGTATATGCTTGAGGATATACTTCGTCTGAGTGGTCTTAATGCATAATAAATAAATATAACGAAAGAGTATTCATTAATGCGGAGGTGATATGAGTGAATGAGGCACAGGTAAAACACTTTATATTAGTAGAACGTAGAAAAGGTACAACAATAGAGGAGCTGATATTTATTCTTCACGACAATGGTGTGCCAGAATATGAAATATCAAATTATCTGGAAATATCAATAAAATATGTAGAAGAAATACTTAGTGATTATTAAAGCAGGAAGAATTTAGTTTTTTTTAAGAAAATGCAGGTATTTATAATGTTTAGAGGCTTGATAATATGGCATTTCAGCGATATAATCTATTAAAGATTTTTATTTTTGCAGGAGGTGCCTTATGGAAGTATATGAGATGCCTATAACTTTTGAGGAATCAAGGAATTATCATAAGTTTATATATCAATTAAAAATGTTAAGCCTTGTTGAGTGGGTTAAGACATATATATACACTGTTATATTCAGTGTAATATTTACATTTATATTATTTACATTTTCTACGAACATTGCACTTGTACTGTGGGCTTCAACAGGAGTGTGGGGTAAGCTTATTATATTTGCGCTGGTATTTATACTTGTGGCTATGCAGAGGTCTAAGAATATGCAGCTTAAGGCTATGCTGCAGAAGTATTTTATTAACAATATCCCACAGGAGTTCCTGATGGGTGGTATCCAGTTAAAGAAGATAAAGGTGTCAAAGGATTCATTAAAGGTATATTACAGAAAGTTCCAGACACGCGATTTATAAGATTATAATTAAGAACAGAAGCTCCTTTTTTATCTGTATATGCAGAAAAGGAGCTTTTTGAAGTCTTAGGCAGGATAAGAATAACATAAAAAGAATGGAGATTATATATGAGTTTATTAAATGTAGAACATCTTACACATGGCTTTGGTGACAGGGCGATATTTGATGATGTGTCGTTCAGATTATTAAAGGGCGAGCATATAGGGCTTGTTGGAGCCAATGGTGAGGGAAAGTCCACATTTATGAATATAATAACAGGAAAGCTTATGCCCGATGAAGGTAAGATAGAGTGGGCAAAGAACATAAAGATAGGTTATCTTGACCAGCACTCGGTGCTTGAAAAGGGAATGACCATAGGCTCTGTTATGAGACAGGCGTTCGATGACCTTTTTGTTATGGAAGAGCGTATGAATGAGATATGCGATAAGATGGTGGATGCCGATGATGCACAGATGGAAGCGTATATGGAGGAGCTTGGTACTATACAGGATCTTCTGACTAACCACGACTTCTATATGATAGATGCAAAGGTTGAGGAGGTTGCGAGAGCCTTAGGACTGCTTGACTTAGGACTTGATAAAGACGTTACAGACCTCAGTGGCGGACAGAGAACAAAGGTACTTTTAGGCAAGCTTTTATTAGAAAAGCCGGATATTCTGCTTCTTGATGAGCCTACTAATTATCTTGACAAAGAGCATATCGACTGGCTGAAAAGATATCTTCTGGATTATGAGAATGCATTTATACTTATATCCCACGATATTCCTTTTCTTAACTGTGTTATCAACATTATATATCATATGGATAATCATGAACTTACCCGCTATGTCGGCGACTATTATAAGTTTATGGAAGTATATGAGATGAAGCAGGCACAGCAGAAGGCTGCATATGATAAGCAGCAGAAGGAAATAGCTGACCTTAAGGATTTCGTTGCAAGAAATAAGGCAAGAGTTGCTACAAGAAATATGGCTATGTCAAGACAGAAAAGACTTGATAATATGGACATGATAGAGCTTGCTGAAAAGAAGCCAAAGCCTGAGTTTAACTTCAAGGTTGCAAGAACACCGGGAAAGTATATATTTACAACTAAGGACCTTGTAATAGGTTATGACGAACCGCTCTCAAAGCCGCTCAATTTCGAGATGGAGAGAGGAAAGAAGATTGTACTTACAGGTGCTAATGGTATAGGAAAGTCTACTCTTTTAAAGAGTCTGCTTGGTATTATCAAGCCTATATCTGGAGAAGCTGTAAGAGGCGATTATCTTGAGATAGGTTACTTTGAACAGGAGATGGCACCAGATATAGATACTACATGCTTAGAGGAAATATGGCAGGAGTTTCCTGGCTTTACACAGTATGAAGTAAGGTCAGCACTTGCCAAATGTGGTCTTACAACTAAGCACATCGAAAGCAAGGTAAGAGTATTAAGCGGTGGTGAACAGGCTAAGGTAAGACTTTGTAAGCTTATAAACAGGGAGTCTAACATACTTGTACTTGATGAGCCTACTAACCATCTTGATGTAGATGCAAAGGATGAGCTTAAGAGAGCACTTCTTGAGTACAAGGGAAGTATTCTTATGGTATGCCATGAACCTGAGTTCTATGATGGTCTGGCAACAGACGTATGGGATTGCAGTGAGTGGACAACCAGATTATAATAGGCACCAGAGAGTAATTATGTAATAAATGCAAAAGAACAATGACGGATATCAGGAGGCGGTAATCGTGAAGATAGGTATATTTGATTCAGGTATAGGAGGCTTATCATTACTTCATCAGGCTATGATAACTCTGCCTGAGGTTGATTATGTATTTTATGCGGATGTAGATAATGTTCCATATGGTGAGAAGACTAATGAACAGATACGCGAATATGTTGATAAGGCGGTCGGATTTCTTGTAGAAAAAGGCTGCAAGGCAGTTGTGCTTGCCTGCAATACTGCTACAAGTGCGGCGATTACATATCTGCGTAACAAGTACCAGTTACCTATCATAGGCATAGAACCAGCCGTAAAGCCCGCTTGTCAGCATAACAGGGATAAGAGGATTATGGTTGTTGCGACACCTGTGACATCAAAGGGGGTAAAGCTTAAAAATCTTATAATGAAGTATGACATTAACCATAAAGTAGATGTAGTTGCACTTCCTATGCTTGTAAGATTTGCACAGAAGGATGAGTTTAATTCGTCAAATGTTATGAATTATCTTAATAATGAATTTGCCGGATATAATTTCAGTGATTATTCAGAACTTGTATTAGGCTGTACACATTTTAACTACTTCAAGGATTCATTCGCAAAGCTGTTTCCGTCAGATATAGAAATTATTGATGGCAATATAGGTGTATCTAATAATCTTAAGAATACACTTATTAAGAATGGAATTATTGATGGTGAACATAATAGTAATGAGAGAGGCAAAGTTGAATATTATTATTCAGGACGTGCCGTTGATGATGCAGAGCTTTCCCATATAAAAGAGCTTCATAAAAGACTTGAGGTTATGAGAAAGATATAAGATTATGTGAAAATGTGTGGAAATGGAGATAAGTATGTCAGTTAAGCATATGTATATAGCCATTGATTTAAAAACATTTTATGCTTCTGTTGAGTGTGTGACAAGAGGGTTAGACCCGCTTGATACCAATCTTGTTGTTGCGGATGCATCAAGGACTGAAAAGACGATATGCCTTGCGGTGTCACCATCACTTAAGTCATACGGGATATCAGGAAGGGCAAGACTTTTTGAGGTTGTTTCAAAGGTAAATGAGATTAATGCAATGAGGCGTAATGAAGCCTACGGGCATAAGTTAAGTGGAAGTTCATATAGTGCCACAGAGCTTGAACATAATAAAAATCTTGAACTGTCATATATCGTTGCGACACCACAGATGTCTTTATACATGAAATATTCAACAATGATATACAACATATATCTTAAGTATGTTGCACCGGAGGATATACATGTATATTCTGTTGATGAGGTGTTTATAGATGTGGGGGCATATCTTAACACATATAAGCTGACTACGCATGAGCTTGCAAGAAAGATGATAAAGGATGTCCTGGTAACCACCGGCATAACTGCTACAGCAGGTATCGGAACCAATCTTTATCTGTGTAAGATAGCTATGGATATAGTTGCGAAGCATATCAAAGCTGATGAGGACGGCGTAAGAATAGCAGAGCTTGATGAGCACAGTTACCGTGAAAAGCTGTGGGGACATAAGCCTATAACTGACTTCTGGCGAGTTGGTCCAGGCTATGCAAAGAAGCTGTACGAATATGGAATGTATACAATGGGGGATATCGCAAGATGTTCCCTTGGCAGTGACAGTGATTTCTATAATGAAGAACTGTTATATAAGCTGTTTGGCGTAAATGCAGAGCTTCTTATCGACCATGCGTGGGGATATGAGCCATGTACTATAGCTGACATAAAAAGCTATAAGCCAGAGTCTAACAGTATCGGTTCAGGACAGGTGCTTCACTGCGCATATGACTTTGAAAAAACAAGGCTTGTCGTGAGTGAGATGGTCGACCTTCTCATGCTTGAGCTTATAGATAAAGGACTTGTGACAGACCAGCTCGTACTTACAGTAGGTTACGATATTGATAATATAAGCAGTGAGTCACATATGTCTGAGGGTACTTATAAGGGAGAAGTTGTGCGTGACCGGTATGGAAGACGGATACCTAAGCATGCACACGGAACAGCTAATCTTGGCAGGTTCTCATCATCTGTTAAGCTGTCAACGACAAAGGTTTTAGAGCTTTTTGATAATATAGTGGACAAAAGGCTTATGGTAAGGCGGCTTAATGTGACAGCCAATCACGTTATCCGTGAGGAGGAAGCTGATAAAAAAGGTGATTTCAGACAGCTTGACCTGTTTTCAGATTTTCTGGAAACTGATAATAATAAGGAAGAAGATATACAGTTAGATAAAGAGAAAAAGGTTCTAAAGACAGTGATAGATATAAAGAAAAAGTATGGTAAAAATGCTATTGTCAGAGGAATGAATCTTAAAGATGGGGCAACTGCGATGGACAGAAACCGTCAGATAGGCGGGCATAAGGCATAAATACTATATTTGAATGAATACAACTTTTTTATCAGGAAAGCAGGAGTTATGGTCAATTCAGATTATAGTGATATTATTAATAAAAGCCGTCCGGACTCATTAAGACACAGAAAGATGTCTAACTATGAGCGGGCGGCTCAGTTTTCACCTTTTGCAGCACTTACAGGCTATGAGGATGCTGTTTCAGAGGTGGCAAGGCTTACAGACAGTAAGATAGAGCTTGAGGAGGATGATATCAACAGGCTCAATGAACAGTTTATTTTGATGAGAACGGCACTTGATAAAAGGACGAAAGGTTTGCCGGATGAGGATTGTAGTGTTACAGTAAAATATTTCGTGAAGGACGAATTAAAAGAAGGCGGACATTATGAAGAGTATTCCGGCATAGTGCGTACTATTGACGACTATGATAGAATATTAATAATGCAGGATGGAAAAACAATACGTGTTGAAGATATACTAAGCGTAGAAATAATATGATAAGGCGGGCATAAAGATGAAGTTAAGAGTTCCATATTATTATGATGAATTTCGATGTATAGCTGGAGAATGTAAGGATAATTGCTGTGTAGGAGGCTGGGAGATAGATATTGATGAGGAAACTTATGAATATTACCAGCAGATGACAGGTAAGATAGGAGAAAAGTTAAGAAGCAGTATAGTAGAAAGTGAAGACGGTGAGCACTGCTTTAAGCTGGTTGATAACAGGTGTCCTATGCTTACAGAGGAAGGATTGTGTGTAGTTCATAAGGAACTTGGTGAAAAGTATCTTGGTGTTGTGTGCAGCCAGTTTCCAAGATATTCAGAATATTATGGTACGATTAAGGAGTCGGGCATAGGTATGGCTTGCGAAGAGGCAACAAGACTTATGTTATCTAAGAATGAAACATTTACAATGAAAGAACAGCCATTAGATGAGGAATATGATGCTGACTCAGAATACGACAGTGAATATGCATCAAAGATATTTGCAGCGCGCGAGGCAGTCTTTGGAATTCTTGAAAGAGAAGGTCTTTCAATCCACGAAAAGCTTATCGTTATATTATCACTTGGAAGTGAAGTACAGGAATGTGTCAATGATGGAGAGTATGACAGAATAAAAGAAATAGCCGCTTCCTATATGAAGGAATATGGCGCTGGACTTTTGGAAGATACAAGAGAAATGTACGATAACGGTGAGTTCAGTGATATATCACTTCAGGAGAGTATAAGAGAAATATTAGTTCCATACGAGGAGATGGAGGTGCTTAATGAGTCGTGGGAGATTATGCTTAAGGATGTTATAAGCAGTCTGCATGAACAGATGAGCAGGGAAGAATATGGCATATTAAGCGAGGAGTTCGGAACATATATAGCTGACAGGGAGTATGAGTACAGACAGCTTTTAGAGTATTTTGTATACAGATATTTTGCAAAGGCTGTTTATGATTATGATGTTCTTGGAAAGTGCCAGATGCTTGTAACGAATTTCTTTGTTATAAGGCAGATGGATATGCTAAGATGGATGGATAATCACAGAAGTTATACATTTGCAGACAGAATGGACATAGTACATATATTCTCAAGACAGGTTGAATATTCAGAAGAAAATATAGAAAATCTATACGAGGATTACATATTTGATGATGTATTTAAACCTGATATATTGAAAGCTGTACTTTGGCTTGATAGTGAGAATATATAATCAGATGGATAGAAATATTACATTCAATAATAATCACTTTAAATAATTCAGATATTTATGCTGGTACTTGTTTTATTTTCTATAGAGTGATAAGATGATTAGTAAGAATGTTATATTCGTATGTTTGTGTGAAAGGTAATTGTTTATATGAATGAAAGCAGGCAGGAAAGTCATGTTACCACGAGTATGGTGTGGCTAATAATGAAAAAGTTATATCTAATGTCATACCGGTTGTTACAAAGTCAAGAAATATAGTCAGCACGATAGAATTCGTGCATGATGCTAAGATTAAGGTATGTCATGCAGGAAATATGAATGACCTGTTAAAGATTATTAATAAATACACAGAGGATATTCCATGCATATATGTTGACATATCAGAAAGTGCTGATAATGGAAAGGAACTTCTTGACAGTATAGCTAAGGAGAATATAGTAAATATTCCTATTATTGTCATATGTAAAGAAGGAAGTATGGCGGAGCTGAGGATTGCGGTTTCGTATCCTTATGTTGAAGATGTAATCTATGCGCCGATAGACCCACAGTTATTAAAGAGAAGAATAAATGCTTATATGAAAAAGGATAAGGATTGTGTAATATTTTAAAATTACTCATTTATAGTTATAAAGGATATTTATATGGGAATTAATTCAGAATATTATAAAGAAAAGAACAAGAAAAGATTAACCAAGTTAAAAGAGATAGAAAAAGCTCTGCCTCCATATGTTGTGTCATATCTTGATGATAAAGAGCTTTCATCACAGATTAATACGGTTATTGCATATGCATATGATATGCAGACATTTTTAAAGTTTTTGACTGAAAGAAATACACTTCTTAAAAATACGGCGATTAAGGATATAAGTATAGATTTTCTTGAAAATCTGACTTTTGAAGATATTAATGAGTATCAGAGATATCTTAGATTTAATGATCCGTCAGATGGGAGCGAAAGCGAACATCAGAATCAGGATAAAGGAATAGCAAGACGTATGGCGGCACTCAGAGGCTTTTTTGAGTTTGCATGTCTTCATCAGTATATGAAGAATAATCCGACAATCGGGGCAGCTAAGCGTGTGAAAATTCCACAGAAGGATATAATCCGGCTGAATGATGAGGAAGTCAATACATTTTTAGATGTTGTTTCAAATACTAATATTAAGGGAAATAAGCTTCAAATCCAGAAGTGTAAGAAGACACAGTTACGTGATACGGCACTTATAACCTTGCTTCTTAATACTGGTATCCGTGTATCTGAGTGTGCAGGTCTTGATCTTGATGATGTAAATTTTAATTATAGGACTATTAGTATAGTGAGAAAAGGTGGTTCAGATGCACATCTTTATTTTAATGAGACAACTGAAAATGCGCTGAAAGACTACATAGAAAATGAACGTCCATTGCTTCTTGGTAATCCAGATTCTGATGAACAGGCTGTATTTATATCAATGAAAAAAAGTCGCATGAGTGTAAGTGCAATCGAACGTATGGTTAAAAAGTACGCTAAAAATGCCACACCAGACAAGAAAATATCACCACATAAAATGCGAAGTACATACGGTACGGCACTTTATAAAGATACCGGTGATATACGACTTGTAAGTGATGTTCTTGGACATAAGGATATTAATACAACTGCAAAGCATTATGCAGCTATGGAGGAAGAACATCGTAAGATTGCAGCTAGAATTCTGCTTTATCATAGAAGGGATGAGGAGGAATAATATATGTATGTGGTTACGGGGGGAATTAACTTCGTAGCCATATTTTTAAATTGGTTTGGAGTTATATATAATAAAAGAAGAGTGATAAATATAACAATACATAACGCCGATAAATCCTGCTTTATCGGCGTTATATGCATTTTGACGGTTATTTTTATTTATTAATATCAATGTCTAATACAGCTTTGTATAATAGCTGTATTAAGTCCGCTTATTCCCTGATTACAGGCATCGACATCTAACTTGTGGCAATACTCATAAACTTCTTTAAAAATTGTTTCCTTTGAGTTAAAGTAAAAATAAAGAGACGACTTAGATATACCGGTTTCATCAGCTATATTCTGCATAGAAGCTGTGTCAAAGCCATTCTTGCATATCAGGCTTATGCAGCTCTCAATAATTTCCTGTTTTCTGTTATTATTCTTCATTACATCACCATTTCTCGACTAATCGGTCGAATTAATTGTTATTTTTTTAACATCTATATTATTGATAGTCAAGTAATAATAGTCTGTGTTTTATATTTGCCTAATATATTGAAAAATATATCTGAGTCATAAACAAAATGATTTATATTTGTGTACTTTTGTTTATTTGTTCAATTACAGTAAAATGAATAAATGTGTATATGGGTAATGCATAAGTTATGAATGGATGATATAATATGTAATTATAAGGAAATAAATCAGATGTATGAAATAACAACTTAGAAAGGCTGGATAAAGAACTTATGGAGTCTATGAAAGATTTTAATATACTGGTATTTGATATTAACCATACAGAAAATGATGATGAACAGGTTGAAAAACTGAATAGTCTGTTAAATCTCTTTGGTGGTAAAGCTGAGATAAGGCAGTCATCGGACAGAACCCGTCTTGTATTAAGCTATGATGAGGAAAAGCTTCAGAAGTGGACTACAAGAAATGCAGGCAGAGTTGGCAAATATTATAATATCTCTGTAGAAGAAGTACGCAAAATGATAGCCTCTCTTGGTGCAGAGCAGGCTGCCGCCAAGCTGGGAATGACTAAGCAGGGAATGTATAAGCGACTTAAAAGGTGTGGGGAGAATGGTACGGAGATGTTTTAAGGTGCGGATAAAAGTAACTATCCCCTAATAGACAGATGAAAGGCTGGCTGTTTTTGGGGATAGTTAAGCATTATTGATATACTAATTAACAGATAATTTTTCTATAATACATTCATGGTTCTTAGATTTTTTGTCATAATTTATAGCAACTAAAATGATATTACCGGTATATTGTTTGATTGCTTCAGGGTAATCTTTATTTTTTATTTGTTCCAGAGCTGTTTTTGCATTTTTATTCCATTTTAATTCTACGATAAGCGCTGGATAATCGCGTATATATTCAGGCTTTGGTATATATATAAAATCAGTAAATCCTTTTCCTGTGGGTAATTCGCGTATAGGTTTAAAATAGTACTGCATACTGCTTAGATAAGCAATAGTGAGGACACTACTAAGTAAATTTTCATCATTATATTGAATTGAGGATGCATATTCAGAATGTATTTTCTGAATTTGTTCTTCAACCTCTTGCGTATTCATAGATAAGGTTGCATCTAATAAATGATTTGATTCATATTGGAAATGAATTAAGTCACTCCAATTGGTACTTTTTACAGCATTAATTAATTCATGACGTATTTCCTCATTAGGAATAAATGCAGTTTCATCTTTTTCATTATAACCAAGATAACCAAGATGTATGAGATAAGTTATAACATCATCTTTGCTTTGTATGTTGGCAGGGTCATTTTTGAATGTTAAGGTATTAACTTTTACATTCTGCCCTGAAAGCATTTCAATAATTGTATTTTTTAACCCATCATAATTCATATTTATAAGTGGTACGATAACTTCATAAGAGCCAGTTTCAGACCAATAGCTTCTGAATTTGCCTCTTAACATAACGCTTACAACAGCCTTAGGATTATATATTTCATAATTTTCTAATAAGTAACCATCATACCATTTTTTAACTTTTTCAAAATCTCTATCATATTTTTGGCAAAGCATTTTAACTTCATTTTCAGTAAAACCTATATAAGGAGCTAATTCATAAGAATGAAGCATTGTAAATTCTTCTAAATTGTTAACAGCAGATTGCGTTTTTTCTTTTTTTATAGGTAATATTCCAGTCAGATATGCAAGCTGGATATATTTTGTTGGTTCAGTTCCTTTAAACATTCCTCTTAGAAAGTTAATGTACTCATTTTGTATATAATAATTAGTAGCCTCATCACGAATTAGTACATCCCATTCGTCAATTATTATAATAAACTTTTGTCCAGTTTTATCTTTAATACGTGACAGACTATCAGGTAAAGATAATTCTCCCAAAGGCAAAATGTCAGGATATATATCACGTAATTCGCTTATTACACTATCAGATAAAAATGATACAATTTTATTAGAATTATAACAATTAGCTAAAAACCATTGTATATCAATATGAATAACATCATATTGATTAAGATGTGTTTTAAAATCAGATTTTCTGCTGATATCTAATCCAGAAAACATTTCTTCAGAATTACAGCCTTTGCTATAATATGCAGCAAGCATATTAGCAGTATATGATTTACCAAATCTGCGGGGACGGCTGTTGCATATATATGCATCAGATGTATCAAGAACACTATTGGTGTATTCTATTAATCCGGTTTTGTCTATATATATTTTAGAATTAAGTGCAACTTGAAATGCACTATTATCAGGATTGACAAATCTTCCCATTAGTTAGCACTCCTTTACATATGATTAGCATACGGCAAATATCTAATAATTATATATTATTTTATCATTTAGAAATGTAAATATCAAGTTTGTCTATCTTGAACTGGTCTGTTTTCCAAACATAACAAGATATTCCTGAGCTTTCTGTAATGATATGTTGAGCTTATCTTCAAGCTTCTTTAAAATGTCCTCTTTGGATAATCCAAATTCAAGTCCAAGTTCTACAATGCCACGCGCCTGACCCTCAATACGTCCAGTCTTTAATCCTTGCTCAAGTCCCTCTTTTCTTGTCTCCTCAAACACAGTACACATACCAGCATCTCCTTCCTTTTTTATAGCGTTATAATCAATGTTACAATTAACTGCTCCTGTAAATGTCATAATAACTGATTTCTCAACATTATGTTTCCTTGCATATTCTATGACTTTTTCTCTTGTTTCATTAGTTGTGCCTTTTCTGTTTAGTATAATTCCAAACAGATTAAATAAATCCTTATTATTAATATTATGCAGCTTCAGATTATTCTTTCTTGTCCTAATTTTATATAACGTTTTTATTTGCATTTAGTATAACAGCAACTTAAAAATTCGTAAATACGTATTTATTATTATATTATTATTTTTATATAATTACTATGCCATTATGATTATAAAAAAATCCAGCCGGATTAAATGATATAATATCATTATCCTGACTGGATTTCTAAAATTTTATATTCAGCTAATATTAATCTATTATACTTTTAAAATTTCTTTTCTGTAAATAAATCTGAAAACTCCATATTGTAGATTTTATCTATA
>ENA-OOWX01000700-OOWX01000700.1-human-gut-metagenome-genome-assembly--contig:-NODE-700-length-19964-cov-7.427244_pt1 | contig 19964 bp, 23 predicted proteins | sample MGYA00241583_ERZ501335 | MGnify/ENA primary metagenome ERZ501335 (study PRJEB25962, sample SAMEA2042731) | human gut metagenome | biome: human gut; feature: human-associated habitat; material: faeces...
AGACTATCGACGGTGACTTGAAGAACGAAATGATTGAAACTTCTTTCGGTTTCGACACTGCTTGTAAGGTTTACTCTGAAGTTATCGGTAACATTCAACGTGACTGTAACTCAGCTCGTAAATACTGGCACTTCATCAAGTTGATGGGACGTTCTGCTTCTCACATTGCATTGGAATGTGCTTTGCAGGTGCAACCTAACGTTTGTATCGTATCAGAAGAAGTTGAAGCAAAAGATATGTCTTTGGACGATGTAGTAACTTACATTGCTCAGATAGTAGCTAACCGGGCTGCTCAAGGCAACAACTTCGGTACGGTTTTGATCCCTGAAGGTTTGATCGAGTTTATTCCGGCTATGAAACGTCTGATCGCTGAGTTGAACGACTTCCTTGCTGAAAATGCTGAAGAATTCTCTCAAATTAAGAAGTCTCACCAACGTGATTATATCATCCGTAAACTGTCTCCGGAAAATGCGGCTATCTATGCCAGCCTGCCTGAGGGTGTTGCACGTCAGCTGACGCTGGACCGTGACCCACACGGAAACGTACAGGTATCTTTGATCGAAACAGAAAAACTGTTGTCGGAAATGGTAGCTACTAAGCTTGCTGCATGGAAAGAAGAAGGTAAATTCGTAGGTAAGTTCGCTTCTCAACACCACTTCTTCGGTTATGAAGGCCGTTGCGCTGCTCCGTCTAACTACGATGCTGACTATTGCTATTCATTGGGTTATACAGCTGCTTCTCTGATTGCTAACGGCAAGACAGGCTATATGTCTTCTGTACGCAACACTACGGCTCCTGCTGACCAATGGATTGCAGGTGGTGTGCCCATCACGATGATGATGAATATGGAACGCCGTCACGGTGAAATGAAACCGGTAATCCAGAAAGCTCTGGTGAAACTGGATGGTGCTCCGTTCAAGGCATTTGCTGCTCAGCGTGACCAGTGGGCTATCACTACAGATTATGTATATCCGGGACCGATCCAGTACTTCGGACCTACGGAAGTTTGTGACCAGCCGACGAAGACTTTGCAGTTAGAGCAAGCTAAATAAATCGGCAAACTGACGAAGAGTTAATAAAAAGAACGCAAATTATGCGAATTACACAAATTTGAATAATCTATTTGCGTAATTTGTGTAATTTGCGTTCTGTTTTGAATATTACATGGCAACTAAAAGAAAATCTGCTGCACGTCGCGGTAAAAAGAAAAGCGAAGCGCGTATCATGCCTGCATGGTTACGTACAATACTTGCTGTTTGTATCATTGCCGTATTCTCTGCCGGGTTTTATTGGTTTTTCATTCGTCCGTATGCCTATCGTTGGAAACCCTGTTATGGTCAGAAAGGATATGGGGTCTGTATGCCCTGCGACTATGAAGTGCATGGCATTGATATCTCCCATTATCAAGGCAGTATTGACTGGGTGCAACTGACAACCAACAAAACAACCAAATTTCCTATCCATTTTGTCTTTATGAAAGCTACCGAAGGTGGTGATCATGCTGACGATACTTTCCCGTTCAATTTTGATCAGGCGCATCGTTATGGTTTTATTCGCGGAGCATACCATTTCTTCTCTCCTAAAACAGATCCGCTAAAACAAGCCGATTTCTTTATTCGTACGGTCCAGCTTATTCCCGGAGATCTACCACCTGTGCTTGATGTTGAAACTATTGGTAAAAGTACTCCCCATGATTTAAGGATTGCTGTCAAAACTTGGCTCGACCGTATAGAATCACATTATGGTGTGAAACCGATTCTTTATACATCTTATAAATTCAAGAACCGCTATCTTAGTGATTCGGTATTCAATACTTATCCCTACTGGATTGCCCACTATTACGTAGACTCCGTCAAATATGAAGGTCCATGGCACTTCTGGCAACATACCGATGTGGGGAATGTTCCCGGTATCAGAGAAGAGGTCGATTTGAATGTATTCAACGGATCTTTGGAGCAATTGCGGGCGCTTACTCTACAGAAATAGTTTCGCATAATAAGTTGTTACTTTTAATATGTATTTCAAATCAGTTATGGTTTGCATATACTTTTTGTAATAAGCGCGCTCCGAGTATCGGTCTGTAATGTCCTCTTTCGTAGTAGTTATGAATATCGTTCGTATATTCATTGATACCACTGAAATCGAATACGTTTTCATAGCCAAAAATGTCTTTCAATATTTCCACATCTGCCGGATTTATGCTGATCTGGTTATAGTCGGGACTGATGATGATTTTAACCGAGGTGTTATGTTTCCGGCAGATTTGATCTATTTCCTTTAATAATTCGGTCTGTGTTTCCCATAGGAATCGCTCACCTTCCCGGTATTCACCATTTCTGTAATTACAGTCTCTGGCTTTCACAAACTCTTTTTTGTGGTTTTCCCAATATGCTTCTCCTTCATCCCGGATCATCCCCTCTCTGGGATTGATTGCATCATTTGTTACTGCATCTCTGATTGCGCCATAAGGGTTTATCACTCCTTGCATATAGGGACGATATTGATGAAATATTTTATAATCGAGATAAGGAAACAGGAAATTAGGGAAGAAGAAGGCCTGACAGAATTTCTCCTGGAAACTAAAGTTGCTGATTCCTGAGATAGCCGGAGGCAACACATGGTTATGGCTGCTTAAAAGCTGGTCTTTCCCCAATGACTCTTTATCCAGAATGAGGAGCAGATTCTTTATTTCTGCACCATTTCTTTCCAAAGCCTGCAACTTCTTACTGATGGCGGCTATGCTTTCTGCATTTCCGAACAGGCGTACTGCTCTGCCACCATCCAAATATTTTTCCCATTCATGACATTGATAGGCCATGGTGCAGGAATTGCCCATAATAAAAGAATCAAATGCAATGGAATCCCGGTTGTTCATATACATTTGCCAACCGATATAGCCTTCATTTAACATGACGGGAGAGTTATCATAACGGTTATAATGCCTTAAAACCATAAAAGGATCATTGAGGAAATACACCACTAGTAAGGCTATAAATGGCGTCAGGAGTATAGATAGTTTCATCGTGAAGCGCATAGCTGCACTTCGCTCACTGTTTTTCTTCATTCTGCTATCTTTGTTTTTAGATTAAAATTGCAAATAAATAAAACTGTCGGAATTGAACTGTCCCAAGGTAAAGAACATAATGGCCAGCAGATAATAAATGCTCCATCTGACAAGCATGGGTTGTTTTTCCAACGCTTCTAAAAGATCTCGTTTCGACATAAAATATTCGTAAACTAAAATCAGTACAAGAGCGCTACCGGCCACAATACAATTATGATCCGGAATTCCGATGCTTACTTCTTTCCAGCTGGCATGGGTACTGAACGAGATGTTTCTGATGTAATAGAGCGCATCACTTACCGACTCTAAGCGAAAGAAGATCAAAGAAAAGGCGAAAAGCAGATAAGTGCGGAGGATGGACAGGGTTGTAAACAGGGGATTACCTATACAATTCTTTATCTTGTTACGGATCATGGCGGTCTTCATTTCATAGAAAATAATAAGCCCTTGGATGAGTCCATATATAATATAGTTCCATCCTGCGCCATGCCAGGCACCTAATCCTGCAAATGTCAGGCTCAGACTCAGGAATACTCCCCATTGTCCCCAACGGCGCATACCCGAAGATAGGGGCAAATATAAGTAATCCCTAACCCAAAATGAAAGAGACATGTGCCATCTTCTCCAGAATTCGGCAGTGGTTTGCGCTATGAATGGGCGGTTGAAGTTAGGGCTGAGTTTGAATCCCAACATACAGGCACCTCCAAGTGCAATATCCGTATAACCGGAAAAGTCACCATACAATTCTACAGGATATAAAAGGCATGCCATGAGTAATTGGATACCGGATGCCGTATGTATAGAGTTGAAAATACCATCTATATAAGGGGAAATATAATCGGCAAGGATCAACTTCTTTATCAGTCCCACTACGATCAGTTTCATTCCGTAGACAATGGATGGATATGCTACCGGTTTACCCGATTTCAATTGTGGAAGCATATCTCTCGCCCGTTCTATAGGTCCTGACAGGAATTTCATGAAAAAGAGCATATATATCATGAAGTCGGCAAGGTTCTCTTCCGGTTCTTCTTCTTTCCAATAGATTTCCGTCAGGTATGAAAGGGCCTGAAAGGTATAAAAGGAGATGCCTAAGGGGAATAGCCAGTGCACGCCTGGCAGGAGGTTGGCATATCGGAATGCCAACCAGCCTGTAATTAGAAAACACAAGCCCGAAATATAGATTCTTTTCGCATCCTTCTCATGTTTTGATTGTCCCACCCATTTTCCGAGAAAAAAAGTTGCCAGTGAAATGAGAAGGGCTATGATCAGGAAAGCTATGTGGTAATAGCCTATGAAAATACAGCTTGACAACAAGAGTATAGCTTTTCTATATTTAGGTGGAAGTGTGTAGTACAAAAGGAAGGTACATACAAACAGCGTGACAAAATTCAAAGATATGAATGACATGTCTTATTTGGTTTTGGTGAGAATAGCATTGCAAATATCTCCTACATTCTTGAATCGGACAATGTCTCTGAAGGTGAAGTGAACATTGAAATCTTTCTCTATTCTGCTTATCAGCAACATATTGGTTAATGAATTCCAACCTTCCACATCCTGGGCAGTGGTTTCACTGGCAAGAACGATGTTGTCTCTCTTCAATATCTCCTGAAAAATCAGGCTCAGTTCATTTAAAATCATCTGCGTATTCATATTAGTTTAGTTTTATATTAGTTCCAGTATTCTTTTTCTATCGGTTTTGCTGCTGGTATTCAGTGGAAAATGTTCCATGCAATGTATGTGCTGGGGAATCATGTAGAAAGGTAGCCGGCTGTTCATATGTTCTTCTATCTGGTGTTTGTCGAGATGGACTTTTTCAACTACCAGATGTAATTCGCATTGATTGTTTGCTCCATATTTGGGGATGACGACAGCTTTACATTCATTGTTGAAATACTTCTTCACCACGTGTTCTATTTCGCTTAGTTCGATGCGGAATCCCTGAAGTTTAATCTGCGAATCTTTGCGACCACAATATATGATATCGCCGTCGGCATCTATCTGGCAGAGATCACCGGTTTTGTAATAAGTCTTTCCATCTGTCCCTTCGATGAGGCATTCTTTAGTCTTTTCAGGAGCGTTCCAGTAGCCGTTCATTACTTGCCTGCCACTGATCCAGAGTTCTCCGGTTTCGCCTGTGGCAACGGGAATACCGTTATTATCCATGATTAGAGCATCCACTCCCTCGAATGGCTTGCCTATAGCAATCATACCGTTATGATGTTTGCATGAGGTGGTCGGTATCTGGTAGGCTGTACAATAAATTGTTCCTTCTGTGGGACCATACAGGTTCACAAAAGAGGCATTGGGAGCACAGGCTCTGAAGGCAGATAGTAATTCACCATCCGATGCTTCGGCAGTAACTATCAGGTATTTGAGCTCAGGAAGTTGTATCTCAGAGAAATAGGGTAATAATAACTGGAGCAGGGAGGGGGCTACGGCAGCAAATGTGAGGTTATATTTTTCCAATATTTCAATGACATTGATATACTTTACGCCTTCCGGAGAAACTGTATATATGCATGCACCTATTGTTAGGGGAAATAAGAAAGAAACGATAGAAACGTCAAAGGTTAGTTCGAACATTTGCAGCATACGGTCGTTCTCGTCCAATTGCCAGTCCAAATGGCTGTATGCGTTGTAGAAAGCATTTAGGTTGTTGAGGGAGATGGGAACTCCTTTCGGTTCTCCCGTACTGCCGGAGGTGAAAATGATATAAGCATTTTCATTCTTTTCCGAATGTATGCCAGAAGAAGACGGAACTACTTCCTGTAACTCCGAAGTACATATAAAATCTATATGTTCGGTATCCAGGTTCAATACACGGATGTCCTTTGTATATAGAATTAAATGAATATCGGCGAGTTCCGCAATCTTTCTATTCCTGTGTCTGGGATAGGCTGGATGCAGAATGACATACGTTTTTCCACTGATTAATACTGCCAGTATGGAGGCGTAAGTCTCCAATCTATCTTCGGCTATAATGCCGATGATTTTATCTTCCCTGTTATTAATCAAAGTGGATATTTTATATACAGTTTCAGACAGTTGACGATAGGTATAGGTGATGTTGTTAATAACAAATGCCTGGTGTCCTGCATACTTTTCAAAAGCCTCTATGATCTCACCGATCATATCTTTTTGATTCTTTTCCATTCTGTTCGTGATTTTATAGTTTATAGTAAATGTCTAATTCGTTTTCTGTGTAGTAAAGACAGGAGGATTTGATATTCTCCCTATTGAGGAGGGCTTAATGTGTGTTAAATATAAAAGGAAGGTACTAGGAGATAATCTTTCTCTCTTTTGATGTAATGACTATTTTTCTGATTTATAGACGAATAATAGAATGGATTTGATCTTTTTTATTATAGATAGAAAGTATGAAAAGAGACATTTCTAAAAAGTATTTAGAGGAATGATAATACATTGATATATAGTTATATATCATCCTGAAATAAGGGGTGTGCAAAAAACGTTCGTTTAATGTGCACAATTTTAAACGTAAAAAATGGATACTAGGAATTATAAAAATGAGAAGATATTAAATCCATTTAGATATAATATAGAATATTGATTATCAACAATATAATGTTTGAAATAAAATCTATTAGAAATATTTTTATTAAACACCTTGTACATTCGAAAAATACCCATTATCTTTGCGCACATTAAACGAACGATTAAAAGACACTTCGTTTTCTTTTATCTCTTCGTTAATAACCTTTTTACATAACTATTTCACTGCTTTTTGATCGAGATGACGGAACGCTTTGGAATAAGATGAATGCTAAATAAGTTGTTGAAAACAACTGCATTACATAAAATAATCGGTAAGTATTTCACTACTCCGGTGTCCCCAAAGAATATTCTGACGTGAACATTCCTCCTCGCCTCCACTGGTTCGCAGTACGTGTCACATATGGCCGTGAACTGGCTCTGAAAGCTTTTCTGGATGAAGAGAAGATAGAGAATTTCATTCCGATGCGTCGCGATTATGTCGTGAAAGATGGTCGTCGCATTTGTAAGTTTGTTCCTGCCGTGCATAACCTTGTTTTCATTCGCTCTACTCGTAAGCGTATCGATACATTGAAGGATAAAGCCGGTATGAACATCCCTATACGCTATATAATGAATCGGGAGCATCATCTTCCTGTTATCGTTCCAGACGATCAGATGCGTAGTTTCATTCTTGTTGCTGGTACCTACGAAGAATCGGTTATTTATGTAGAACCCGCTGAACTTCAACTGGTAAGAGGCCAGAAGGTGCGTGTCATGGGCGGTGTTTTTGAGGGTGCTGTAGGAGAATTTGTTCGTATCCGTCGCGACCGTCGTGTAGTTGTCAATATTGAAGGTGTCATGGCTGTTGCAACGACTTTTATTCACTCTTCGCTTGTAGAACCGATAACTGACTAATTTCAGTGTCATAAATCATAAATTCTAAATCATAATTAAATATATGAGTGATCAAGTTTCATCCTTATTTTCCCTGGCTCACAGTCTTCTCACTCTAGGTCAGGATGGCAGTCCGATTTATGTTGATAGTTTCACCCGTCTGAATCGTGATGTTTATGAATCAGCCTTAAACTCGTATGGAAAACATGGCTCAACTCCTGAAGCTGAAGCTGAGCTGTGTTTAGGTCTTTTAGTAGCCTTCAATGCCACAATGTATGATAATGGGCATAAACAGGAATATATTCAGAAGGTTCTGGAGCGTGCTCTTAACGTTCTTCCACTGATCCCTGCTTCATTGTTGAAAGTCCGTCTGCTGACTTATTGCTATGGTGAGGTTTATGAAGAGGAACTAAGTAAGGAAGCTCATGCCATTATCGAAAGTTGGGGCACTTTTCGACTGTCGGAAGAGCAAGTAGAGATTATTGAAGAGTTGAAAAATATCGAAGAAAATCCTTATTCGTGGGAAGAGGTTGAGGCGTGATTCAATTTGGCATAAGTATTCATAGTCATAACGGTGTGGGTAGGTCAGTTTGGCTTGAGTTTCGTATCTAAAGGTCTTTTGACGAAAGAAGAAGGCTATCTGTATTCCCGTTTATTACAAAATCGCGTAACGGGTGACTATAATGATTTCTTTGATTTTGCAAGTGAAGATATACTTCCCCTGTTAGGACCAATAAGTCAATTGTTGGTCACGCTTGATAGATTGATAAATCAATTATAATTATCCCCCTTTTTATTATTGGCGCTGCATCATTTTATTGCAGTGTGAATATGTGTGCTGGCTTACCAGAAGAGTGAGTTGGTCAGAATTTTATATTTTCATTAAGTATTTCCATTCATATGATTGATATTTCGGATAAAGCAATGTGTTGCGGTTGCAATGCCTGTGGCGACGTGTGTGCTCATGATGCAATTACTTTCAAAACGGATATTGAAGGTTTTTGGTATCCGGAGGTAGACAAGAGCAAGTGTAACAATTGTGGATTGTGTGAGAAGGTTTGTCCAATTATCAATATTGATAAACTGAAAAAGAATGATTTTGAAGTGCCAAAGTGTTATGCAGCTATACACAAGAATCTTGAAGTGCGTTTTGATTCTACTTCCGGTGGACTTTTCTCTGCTTTTGCGGAAAAAATGTATCGTGACAGAGGTTATGTGGGTGGAGCAATATATGATGAAAATTTCAATGTGAAGCAATTCATCTCCAATGATAAAAAAGACTTGCTTGCTTTGCGTAGTTCAAAATATACTCAAAGTAGTTGTGTCGGATTTTTTAAGCAGGTGAAAGAAATCTTGAAATCCGGTGAAAAAGTCCTTGTCTGCGGTTGTCCTTGCCAAATGGCGGCTCTTAGGATCTTTTTACGCAAGCCGTATGAGAATCTTATTATTGCGGATTTTGTGTGTAGAGGTATTAATTCTCCAATGATTGGAACTAAGTTCCGCGAAAGTCTTGAACGTAAAGAAGGTTCAAAGGTTATTTGGCAAAAAGCCAAAAATAAAGAGCTTGGGTGGCATCTAATGGCTGCCAAATATATCTTTGCTAATGGTAAAAGTCTCTTCATTCCATCTCCCCTCAACGGAATGACACGCGGCTATTTGCAAACTAATGCATTTTGTCGTCCATCTTGCTACAGCTGCAAGTTTAAGGGTATGCCTCGTATCGCTGATATCACTCTTGCTGATTGTTGGGGTATCGAAAAGTTTGATCCATCAATGGATGATAATGTAGGTACTTCGTTAGTTCTAGTCAATTCAGAAAAGGGTGCAGCATTATTTGAAGATATTCGGCAAAAAATCAAGTGTATTGAATTTCCATTCGAGGAGGCCGTTCTTGGTAATCCCAGCATTATGAAATCTTTGTCTCCAAGCAAAGTTGACAGGGAACAATTTTTCAAAGATGCGCAATATATGAATTTTGAAGATCTGGAAGCAAAATATTTTCCGGTACCTAATAACTCTTCGGTAAGAATTAAACTAAAGAATACTGTTTGTTGTATCCGAAGATTGATACAGTTGTCTTTTGGAAGTCCATATCATTTTTTGAAATTAGTTAAATTGAATTTTCTGCCACCTTCATCTATTCATCCTAATATACAAAGAGGGGGGTATATTGCCCTTTCACGTTATACCGTTTGGGATATCCATCCTAAAGCGAACATTATATTGAACGCTCGTTTTCATATGGGAAGCCGAAGAGTACATGGTTCAAAGCTTGAAAGCCGCTTGCTTGTAGAAGAAAGTGCTACACTTCAGGTAGACAGCAATTTTAGTGCAGGCTATGGTTGCGATATTGAAGTATTCAAAGGCGCCTCGCTTATTATACACAATGATTTTGGAAACTTCAAGGGAGGGGGACCCAATATGGGCTTAACTTTGATTTGCGGAGATCACATTGAAATCGGCGAAGATTGCCGTATTGGGCGGAATGTGACCATTAGAGATAATAATGGTGGACATCATGTGTCTCTTCAAGGCTATAAAACATCGAAGCCGGTCATTATTGGCAAGCATGTATGGTTATGTGAAGGTTGTACCATCATGCAGGGGGTTAAGATAGGAGATGGAGCCATAATTAGTGCCCATACAGTAGTCACGACCAATGTTCCTCCTTATTCTCTTGTTGCAGGAAATCCCGCCCGTGTGGTGCAAACTGATGTACATTGGAAATACTAAAGTCACGCTATTATATATTATAATTTAAAAACTAAAAACATTATGGAATTAACAGAATTCATTGAAAAGTTTGCAGAACAATTTGACGAAACAGATGCTGCTGAATTCAGAGCTGATACAGAGTTTAAAGCTCTTGAAGAGTGGTCTTCACTTTCAGCTCTTTCTATCATTGCTATGGTAGATGAAGAGTATGATATAACTCTGAAGGGAGATGATATCAAGACATCCGAGACTATCGAGGACTTGTTTAATCTTATTCAAAGTAAGGCTTAAATGCATGGCATTTCTTCAAATTGATAATGTTCGGATCGCCGGCTTTGCAGCCGGTGTTCCGGCAACTATTGTTCGTAATGATGATTCAATGGTTTATTCTGCAGACTATGATGCCGCGGCATTTGTTGAAATGACAGGCGTTCGTGAACGTCGTGTGGATAACACTTCATGTACTTCAGATCTTTGTTATGCAGCTTCAGAAAAATTATTAGCTGATTTAAATTGGGATAAAAAGGAAGTAGGTGCTATTATATTTGTTTCGCAAACCGCAGATTATAGATTTCCTGCTACTTCTTGTATATTGCAAGACAGATTAGGATTAACCAAGGAATGTTATGCGGCTGATGTTAATTTAGGTTGTTCTGGTTGGGTTTACGGTCTTAGTATTGCTGCATCTTTGATGCAGACTGGTAACATAACAAAAGCTTTATTGATGGCAGGGGATGCAAAGCGTCTTATGCCAGAAGATGACCCTCTTTTCGGTTTTGCCGGTACAGTCACTGCATTAGAATACAGTTCTGATGCCCAACCATTTAATTTCCATTTTGGAACAGATGGTAGTGGCTATGATGCCATTATTATGCCTGATGGAGGAGTTCGCAATGGTTTATCTATAAACTCTTTCAAGAAAGAAATTGTTGATGGTAAGGAATATACACGTTTGCAGTGTCGCATGAAAGGTATGGATGTGTTCAGCTTTGGCATTTCTACCGCTCCAAAATCAATCAAGAAACTGGCTGAAAGATTTGAATTTGATTATCAGGCTTATGACTATTTCGTTTTCCATCAGGCTAATTTAAAGATGAACGCTATGATTCAGAAGAAGTTGAAGCTTAATCCTGAGAAAGTTCCTATCAGTATGCCTACATTCGGTAACACATCCTCTGCCAGCATACCTCTGACAATAGTCACGCAACTTAAAAATAAGATTGAAAATCAGCCTGCAAAATTGCTTTGCTGTGGTTTTGGTGTAGGGCTTTCTTGGGCTACTGTGGCTTTTGAAACCGATAATATTGTAATATCAGATTTAGTAGAGATATAATATGTATAATCCATTTTCATTAGAAAGCAAGCATATCCTTGTTACAGGAGCTTCTTCCGGCATTGGTAAAGCCACTGCAATAGAATGTTCTAAGATGGGAGCAACGCTTACTATCTGTGGTCGCAATGAAGAGCGTCTCAATGAAACTCTATCATTGTTGACAGGTGAAAACCACGACACTTATGTGGGTGATCTTAATGATGCCAATGTCATAAAGAAATTGGTTTTGGGTAGTGCTATTTATGATGGCCTTGTCCTGTGTGCAGGGCAGATGAAAACAGTTCCTTTCAAATTTGCAACACCAGAACAGTTTCAAGACATGTTTACCACAAATTTATTTTCTCCTGTTGAGTTACTCCGTCAACTTGTTAAGTCAAAGAAAGTGAATAAGAATTGCTCTGTTGTTATTATAGCTTCTATTGGAGGAATTAAAGGTTTTCCTGCGGGAAACTCAATCTATGGGGCATCCAAAGCTGCGCTTAACTCGATGATGATCTCTTGTGCCAAAGAATTGGCTCCACGTATTCGTGTTAATTCTATCTGTCCCGGCATGGTTGAAACACCTCTTATTTATGGTGGTTCTTATTCAGAAGAAGATATGCAGAAGAATGCGGCAGAATATGCTCTTAAGAGGTATGGCAAACCGGAAGAAGTAGCTTATGGAGCTGTTTATCTGCTTTCGGATGCTGCGTCATGGATAACAGGCATTTCTTTGTTCATCGATGGAGGATGTAAACTATAAAATAATAATTTATGCCTTATTTCAAATTTAGTAATATTAAAATTACAGGTGTAGCTACCTCTATACCTTCACATATCGTTAAAACAGATGATAGAGCAGATGTATGGGGCAAAGAGTATATTGAAAAGTTTAAGGCTAACGTTGGCATTGAACAGATTCATACTACAGCCGAACATCAAACCGCATCAGACCTTTGCTACGATGCAGCGGAACGTCTTATTCAACATAAAAATGTTAATCGTGAAGAGATTGGCGCAGTACTGTTTGTTGGCTTCTCTACAGACTATTGGCGTCCGTCAAACGCCTGCATTTTACATTATCGACTGGGACTTTCTCAGGGTTGCGTAGCCTATGATCTTCGTTTGGCTTGTTCTGCTACACCTTATGGCTTGCAGGCTGCATGTTCTATGATGCAGACATCCGATATTAAGAAGGTGCTCTTGCTTGTTGGCGAAATGTCGTCTCAAAGTACCTATCAAGGTGACTCTACCGCATTGCTTTTCGGTGATGCCGGTTCTGCAATTCTTCTTGAGAAAACGGAAGAAGAGAATGTCATTGAGGAAATGCTTTGTTCAGATGGTTCTGGATTCAAAGCTATTATTGTGCCTGCCGGAGGTTTCCGTAATCCGGATGCTACACACGAAGTATTCACTCTTGCCAATGGCAGTAAGAATACATTGTATAATACGTGGCTGAACGGTGCTGATGTATTTGCATTCTCAATTTCAGCCGTACCAAAGACCACTAAGGCTTTTTTTGAGAAAACCGGTTCAAAAGTGGATGACTATGATTGTTTTCCTATTCACCAGGCCAATAAGGCTATCTGCTTAAGAATTGCCAAAAAACTGGGTATCCCTCTTGAAAAGATGCCGCTGGTAGTAGACAAATATGGCAATACAACCGCAACATCTCTCATTCTTGCCTTATGCGATACTTATGGTAATGATAACTCTAACAAAGAGCTCAATTGCCTTATCCAAGCATTTGGCATTGGCTTATCATGGGGAGTGGCTTCAGCCCGGATCAATACAAATGATATATTACCAGTTGCAGAAACCGACAATATTTTTACTGAAGGTATTATCAATAGCCCTGCTGATATAGGCATAGAGTAATTTTATCAGATGTTACAAATAGGAGAAACTTATGAAGCCGATCTGCTTATTAATTACGATAAACAGGTGATATTTTGCGATATTATTGGCGATTTGAATGAATTGCACCGTAAACATGGGGATGCACGTGTCTTGATCAATGGTATGTATTCCGTATGCTTGGTAGGTGGTATTCTATCGAAACTTTATCCGGAATCTATTAACATACAGCGTTCTGCTAAGTTCATCCGCCCGATATATCTTGATGAATCCTATAAGATTGTGGTTAAACTTTGTGATATTATCGAAAATATTGGCGTAGGTATTATAAAAGTGCAAATTAAAGATGCCAAGAATCGCACATGTATAACTGTAGATACGCAAATAAAAAACAATGAGTATTTTTTTTAATAGTAAATAATTTATGGCTTTTTTGAAATATAATGGGGTGGGAATTACGGCTTTGGCTGCCGCGATACCGCGGCAGGTAATTGATAATTATAAATATACTCAATACTTTTCTGAGGATCAGGTAAAACAGATTGTTGACAAAGTTGGTATTTACGAACGCCGTTACGCGGATGCAAAGACCTGTTCAAGTGACCTTTGTTTTGCTGCTGCAGAGAAGCTTATAGCGGATAATAATATAGATAAAAGCGAAATCGATTTGCTCGTTTTTATTTCGCAGACTGGCGATTATCGCATGCCAGCTACTTCTGTACTTTTACAAGACCGTCTTGGGCTTCCTACTACTACCATAGCTTTTGATATGGTACTGGGGTGTTCTGCTTTCATGTATGGTTTGAGCACAGTTTTTGCAATGATGCAGCAGTCTGGTATCCGCAAGGCTTTGATTCTTGATGGCGAAACACGTTCTAAAGTTTATTCTCCCAAAGATCGACGCACGGCTTTCCTCTTTGGAGATGGAGGCGTAGCTGCCCTTCTAGAACGCAATAAGAAAATAGGTGATAGTTGGTTCTCTTTGAATTCAGATGGTTCACGTGGTGATTTGATTAAGATAAATGGAGGCGGTTACCGCAATCCAAGTTCTATTGAAACTTTAACGGAGAGAGTTGTTGATGAATATGGCAATATCCGCAATGATGAGCAAGGGTATATGAAGGGGGCTGATGTGTTTAACTTTGTAATCACAGAAATACCGCGTGATATGAAAGCTTTACTTAAATGGAGCGGTGTTGATATTCAATCTCTCGACTATTATATATTTCATCAGTCCAACAATTTTATTAATACTTATTTGGCCAAAAAGTTGAAACTTGATTTTAATAAGATCCCTTCTACAATTGACAAATATGGTAATACTTCTTCTGTTTCTATACCGCTTACCATTGTTGATCAGCTAAATGGTAAGATGGATGGTGACAAGCGATTGTTTATGAGTGCTTTTGGCGTAGGTATGACTTGGGCAAATGCTATTGTGCCTTTCTTGGATTTGAAAATTAGTGATATTGTTGAAGTTGAAAACGGTGTAGTACTTCAATAAATGCAGGTTACTAAAATTGTTAATGATATATTCAAATCCAATACCTATATTTTAGAGGATGACAGTTCAGCGAGCGTATGGCTTGTTGATTGTGGCGACACAGACAATATGATTCCTCTTTTACATTCAAAACAGATAGATGGGGTACTACTTACACATGCACACTTTGACCATATATATGGTCTGAACAAGTTGTTAACGATTTATCCTGAGTGTCGTATCATCACAAACCATTATGGTAGGGAGGGGTTGCTTTCGGCAAAGAAGAATATCTCATTCTTTCATGAAACCCCATTTGTCTTAAATGAAAAAGAAAATATAATTGTTATTGAAGACGGCATCGAAGTTAATATTGGTTTCACATCAGCTAAAGCTTTCTTTACACCTGGTCATTCCGAAAGTTGTATCAGCTATATCATAAATGATTATCTGTTTTCGGGAGACTCTTATATTCCTGGTGCTAAAGTAGTCACCAATTTTCCCGGTGCCGATAAGTTCAAGGCAGCATTTAGTATGGAATTAATAAAATCTTTGGTTTTGAATAAGACTCTTTGTCCCGGTCATGGTGAAATGACATAGATATAAAATGAAACAAGTATCTTCTAATAGAAGCATTGTAGTGACTTTTGAAATACATAGAATATTATGAATGAAGTTCAATTGAATAATGGTGTATCCATTCCAGCTATTGGCATTGGTCCTGGTATTGCTCTTAGTGGAACTTTGAAATCAGACATTCCTTTAATCAATTTTGGGTTTAGAGCTTATAATAAATTTTGTTTGCGTCCTGTGCTATATCATAATTATGTCAATTCTGTGGCGCATGCTTTTAAAGCAGGCTTTAGATTATTGGATTTTTCTTCCTCATATGGGGATGGCTTTTTGATAAATAAAGCGATAAGAAAAAGCCGCATTGATCGAAAAGATTTGTTTTTGACAACAAGAGTGAGTAACCAGGCGCAAAGGAGTGGTAAGATTCGAGAATGCTTATTTCAGCAATTGGAGGGTATGGGGATTGATTATGTGGATTTATTAATGTTCCATTGGCCTGTTACTGATTTATATTTGGATACATGGAAACAGATGGTTCAATTGTATAAAGAGGGCTATTGCCGGACACTTGGAGTTGCTAATTGCCATAAGCATCATTTGGAAGCATTGTTAAGTGTTTCTGAAGTTATTCCTGCGATAAATCAAATAGAAGTTCATCCTCTTTTTACACAAAAGGAATTAATAAAATATTGTAAGTCTTGTGGTGTCCAAGTAGAAGCTTATACCCCTATTGCACGTATGGACGTAAGGTTGACTCGTTTGCCTTTACTTAAACGCATGTCTGAAAAATATCATAAGTCTATTGCTCAAATCATACTTCGCTGGCATATTCAAAATGGTTTAATTCCTGTTGTGCGGTCTTTGAATGAGAAACGCCAATTGGAAAACATCTCAATTTTTGATTTTGAGTTGAGTGCAGATGAAATGATTGCTATTGATAATATAAATATCAATTCACGACTTCGTTATGATCCCGATAATTGTGATTTTTCCATATTATAGAAAATGGTCCTATAATCATACTTATTCCTACTAATTTTGATGTCTGTACCTTCTACCAATCAAACTATAGCCAAAAATACCGCATTTCTGTATTTCCGTATGATGTTTACAATGATAGTTTCATTGTATACTTCACGTGTGATACTACAAACGTTAGGAGTTGACAATTATGGTATTTATCAGTCCGTAGGTGGAATTGTAGGCTTTTTGTCTTTTATTAATAGTGCGCTCAGCACAGGTTCGTCTCGTTTTTTAACTTACGAACTGGGAACAGGCAATCTTGAAAAGTTGAAGAGAACTTTCTCTACAACATTGACTATTCATATAGCAATTGCTCTCTTTGTTGTTATAGTTGCAGAAACGCTCGGAGTATGGTTTCTTTATAATAAATTGGTGATACCGGCTGAGCGGATGGACGCTGCAGTTTATACTTTTCATATATCCATATTAACTGCTGTGTTTACATTGACACAAGTTCCTTATAATGCAAGTATTATTGCGCATGAGAAAATGTCGGTTTTTGCATATATGAGCATTATAGAAGTTTCGGCAAAACTAGGAATAGTCTATCTTTTATCCATTGGCAGTTATGATAAATTAAAATTGTATGCCACTTTATTATTCATAGTTCAGGTAGGACTCATTTGTATCTATCGTTTGTATTGTAGTCGGCATTTTAAGGAGACGGTTTATCGTTTTGTTTTTGATAAGGCTATATTTAAAGAAATAGCGGGATTCTCGGGATGGAGTTTATTTGCCGGTAGTTCAATCGCTCTTAATAGTCAAGGTATTCTGATTTTGTTGAATATGTTTTTTGAACCTGCTGTGGTTGCGGCACGATCTATTTCTATTCAGGTAAATATGGCGGCCAGCCAGTTCGTCGACAATTTTCGTACTGCGGCTAATCCGCAGATAGTAAAGAAGCTGGCGGCGGGCGACTTGATGGGTTCTAAAAGGCTACTGTTGGCATCCACCAAGTATTCTTATTATATGATGTTTATAATCTGTTTTCCTGTCTGTCTTCTCGCACATCCTTTATTAAAGATATGGTTGGGTGTTGTGCCTGATTATACGGTTATATTTCTTCAGATTATAGTTATTCAGAGTCTGTTTCAAGTTTTTGACACTTCTTTTTATACAGCTTTGTATGCTAAAGGACGGTTGAGGGAAAATGCTCTAATATCACCAACCTTAGGTTTTATTAGTTTTCCTATAATTTACTTCTTATTTAAAGCGGGATATTCTCCGGTTGCTCTTTCATGGGCTAGTTTATTGACTTATGCCGTATTGGGGCTAATAGTAAAGCCTATATTGGTAGTGAAAATAGCCAATTATTATTGGAGAGATGTCTGGGATGTTTTTAAACCCTGTTTGTTGGTTACTATGGTTGCTCTGCCTGTACCTGTTTTTTTATACTATGTAATAGGTGTTGATAGCATTTCACACTCCATTTTTATAGGTTTTATAACCGTTATTATAATTATATTATCAATATATTGGATTGGAGTTGACATGCTGACCAAACAAAAGGTTTGGTTATATATAAAGCGGAGATTAAAAAAATGATATCGAATTTTATAGCAGTTTTTTATAAGGCATCTCGTCAGGTGCCTTATAAAAAAGGATTTGTTTTACGCTATAATTCTATTAATTCCCTATATTCCTTTGCCGCATCAAAGCAAGGACAGGCTTTCATCGGATTGAGGTCGTGATGACCTACTATCAATGCCCGTGGAAATACCCGTTTCAGTTCGCGCAGTAAAGCTACTAACGAAGCTTTCTGATGTAAGGTGCGTGTATCAGCCGGCTGTCCGGAAGCGGTAAGTCCGCCTTCGTAGCAGATACCGATACTTTCCCGGTTGAAACCACGGCTATGCGCACCGATCCGTTCTAACGGACGGGTAGACTTAATATCCCCGTTCTTACGAATATAAAAATGATAACCCACACCATTGAAGCCGCGGCGACGATGACAAACGTCCAAATCATGTTCGGTGAAAGATTTATCCTCGCGGGTAGCGGAGCAATGCACGACAATCAGATTAATAGTTCTCATGCGTTAGGCAGGTATTAAAGAAGTGGATGATGATGTGGATTCGGAACCATTGTTGCGCTGAATACACTCTTTATTGACACACTGTAAAGTGACAGCTTCCGAAAGTTTGCCTTTTAATGAAAAAATCTCCGAGTGCATTTCCTTCACACGGTCGCTCAAATCGAAATAATCCTTGAGCACCTTTTCGAGCTGCTTCATAAGGAAGCCATACTGCTCTTTCACTAGTTCGCTAAACTCTTTGACGTCCTGCATCATTTGCTGACGTTTTTTGCGACCTCCGAAAAAAGGGAGGATAGCTGTAATGATATCAATGATTTTGTCTAACATCTTTCTTGAATTAAAGATTAAAAATTAAAGATTGAGAATTGAGAATTAAAAAATAAGAGAAACTAAAAATAGGAAAACTAAAAAACACGAGAATGAAAAAATGGAGAAATAAAGAAAATGAGAAAATGCGGGAAAGAGAAAAACAGAAAAACAGCAACCACATGGCAAGGAACCATACATGGATCAGTTCCTGAAACCATGTGATACTGTTTTTTCTAAGGATGAAGTTTCATTCTGCCAAAGAAGATAGAGCGGGCAGCCTATTTACGCTGCCGGGTCCGGTGCTTCTCCACCGCCCGGTTTATTGCCTCCCGAACCGCTGTCGGAACCATCGTCCGAACCACCGTTTCCGGAATCGCTGCCATCTCCCTTTCCGCCCAGGACAAAGTCCACGTTGTTTTCGCTTCGTGTACTCGTATGGCTCGAATTCATCAGCTTCAACGCTTTGTCGGCAACAAAGCGGACATTGACACGGCGGATGCTGCGCACCGTACAATCTTTCATAGTCTCCGTACCGTCACTAGTCAGCGTGATGTGGAACGTACCCAGTCCGTCAATTTTCACTTTGTCGCCTTGTGTGAGCGATGCCCGCAGTTGTTCCACAAAAGCCTCGATGGTATGCTTCACATCTCCGGCGGTCAGTGCCGACTTGCTTTCGATAGCGGTAGCTATCGTGTCGATGTCCATCACCCTCACATTGCCCGACTTCTGACGGATGTAATACAACATGGGAGCATTCTCCTGGTTTACATACTTTCTGCGTTGATAGCGTTCTACTAATACATTCATAATTTCTAAAAAGTTAAGGTTTGGTTAATACTTATGTGATGCTTTTTTCTAACAATACAAAGATACGAAATCTGAGAGGCGAAGTCAAGTAAATAGCACTTTATTTTCCCCTAATATATAAAATAAAATAGAAAAGAAAAGAGCCGGTATTTATACTATAAAATGTAATAATATATATAACTTGATATCTCCCTATCTGGCATGTTTCATCATATATTCCAATGGCGGAACGTAATCATATATTTTTGTCATAGACTGGTTGTGCCCGAAGTAGACGTTTCCTGTCTCCCCGTTGCGTTGTTTGGCTACGATGACCACTCCCAATCCTTCTGTCGGATACCCGCTTTCCTTGTCGATGGTGATGCGCTGCTGTGCCGGACGGTAGAGCAGC
>ENA-OOWX01000764-OOWX01000764.1-human-gut-metagenome-genome-assembly--contig:-NODE-764-length-18492-cov-9.368335_pt1 | contig 18492 bp, 14 predicted proteins | sample MGYA00241583_ERZ501335 | MGnify/ENA primary metagenome ERZ501335 (study PRJEB25962, sample SAMEA2042731) | human gut metagenome | biome: human gut; feature: human-associated habitat; material: faeces...
ATGCAAAAATTAAAGCATTTAGGGCTTCATTTCGTGGAGTAGTAGATAAGAGGTTTTTTCTGTATAAATTAGCAAAGGTGTATGCATAAAGGGAAATTAACAGATATTAATCCTCCCCCAAGAATTACAACTGAGCCGTTAATGAGTGTTGCTGCCAAGATTGCCGACAATCTAACCTTCGCAGATGATGTCTCCGATGAGGATGTAAAGCATAAACCTATACTTGCTGAGTACATTGAAACGGAGAGTGGAAAGAAGTCTAACAGCCCCCAACTTCTTGCAGCGTTGGCGATGTACAGAAAAACGAACTCTATTCTGATTGTAGCTAAATTGGATAGGCTGTCAAGAAATGTTTAAAGGATGTAGGTTTCAGATTACACAAATCAAGAGGTTACTTGTCAGAGCAGGGTTGATGTCGTGAAGTCGCTTTAAGAGGCAGGACAAATTTAGAGCAAGGTCAATCTTATATACCTCAATCCGAATTTGTCCTACCTAAAAAACAGCCGGAGAAATAATGGCAGTCTTTATAAATAGACAAGCCAAGGCATTATTGTCATTATCAATAGCATTAAAAATAAAATATAGAGCAATATTTGTAGTATATGGTTCGGGCATTTCTTTTTAACAAAAGCCGATACTATATTTATGTGTAACAAAAAATGAATGGTAAGCAGAATGACCAAAACAATTCCTGCCCACAAATGAATTTCGCCCCAATCATGCCTTCCCAAGCCCAACAATTGTGAACTCCATGGAGTAACACCTTGAAATTTGACAGCATGGCGAGAAGGAATGACTATTTCCAATATGAAGCCACTTATACTTACCAATGCCATTGCTATCAACATAACAAAGTCTATGACAATGTTAAGTAGCATTTTGTTCTTTATAAACATCATTCTTTATGATTGTTGTCCGTGACATTCATGATGGTGTTCATGGGATGAGCAGCCTACTCCCGAATCAGTAAGTTTCCCGTTTAAGTAGTCGGTAGCGACATCCAAAATATTACCGGAACACCCTCTTATAACTTTGATGTGGTGGGTTGTAAGTACATTTAAAGCACCTTGCCCCATATTCCCTGCCAACATGACGCTGACTCCCATGTTTTCTAATTCTCCTGCGATATTGGATTTACATCCGCATCCTTGTGGGGAAGGAATAGTCTCGCTGCTTAGAATCTGATTGTCTTGCCCTACTGTCAAGATTGTGTAATACTCACAGTGACCGAAATGGTTGTCAACTACATTCTCTTTTGTCGGAATTGCAATTTTCATCATAATCTCATTCTTATTAATGTTAATATTACTAATGCTTATGTCGTTGGAGTGGCAGATGGGACATTCCATTTTGCGGATTTTAAGTGTAGGATTGATATTATTGAATACCAAACCGCATACTCCGCAACGGAACCATTCACTATCAGTGTACGCTACTCCACCTTCTATCATTATAACAACACCACGAACCAGTGCTTGGGCAATCTTCTGACGCGCGCTGGTATATATTCGGCTAAGAGTCGGACGTGATACTCCCATTGAAACAGATGCCTCTTGTTGAGTCTTCATTTCATAATCACATAACCGTATTGCTTCATACTCTTCAAAATGCAAGAATATAGTATCCTTGCGACTACTGTTTGAAGCTATAGGTTTAAAGCCTGCAACAGAAGGCATGTTATTGACTTTACGGATGTTTTTTGGACGTGGTGACATTAAATATTTATTGTTTTGACTGCAAAGATAATGAACAAATGTTCATAACGCAACAGTAAATCGTTTTTTAACACAACAGATAAAGAGTTATATATATCAAGAAAATAGCTCTCTTGCTGTTTCAGTATGCAGGAAATTCAGTTGGATTTTGTACACAATGAAATCATTCGTCATTATAATGAAGTGGATGCATCAGGAGCTCCGGATTCACTTCAGAATGCACAGAAAAAGTTTTCTCTCTTTGTGATTATATGTTTCTATATGATGTTTTTCATCTATATTTTCTGTATTGTGCGAACTATCTTTTTGCCTATTTTGTTGCATTACCAGTATTAAACCTTAAAATTGAAAAGATATGGATAAGGAAGAAAAGAAGAAAAAGACGGAGCAAAAGGATGAACTGATGGAAAATGACCGGCGCTATCCTGTTGAACAAGTGTCCAATACCGGTGAACCCACCAAGAAGGAAGTGAAGGCGGCGGTAAAAGAATTGAATCCGGACCTGAACAGTCTGGGCAGTAGAGGATAATTTAAAACTGAAAAGAAAATGGATATAGCCGAAAAAATTGAAGATGCCAAGCAGTCGGACGCATTGTTGCTGATTGTATTCTATACAGACTGGTCGCCTCATTATGAATGGATTGAGCCGTTACTTCATGAATTTGAAACGCCGGTCAATATTATCAGAGTAAATATGGAGGGCGACAAGAAAGTGGCCGATGCCTATAACATAGAAACAGCTCCCGGTTTCGTACTTCAGCGAAAAGACAGAATACTGTGGAAAAAGACAGGAGAGGTGTTTCCCGGAGAATTGAAGGATGTGATTGAAATGTTCAAGAATTGATGCCCGAATATCAGTATAGGTTAAAAAAGTTCCGTTACTATGAAGTAGCGGGATTTTTTTTCTTGTAGGCGGTTTTGTACAATGAAAAACATATCGTACCTTTGCACGATAATTGATTAAAATTAAAGAATATATGTTCAGAAGTCATACTTGCGGAGAGTTGCGACTCTCCGATGCAGGCAAAAGTGTAACGTTGGCCGGCTGGGTACAGCGTGCACGTAAAATGGGAGGAATGACCTTCGTCGACCTTCGTGACCGTTATGGTATTACTCAGCTGGTGTTCAATACGGAAGTGAATGCCGAACTTTGTGAACGCGCTAACCATTTGGGGCGTGAATTTGTGATTCAGGTGACCGGTGAAGTGAATGAGCGTTCAAATAAGAATACGAATATTCCTACCGGCGAAATAGAAATTATCGTATCGGAACTGAACGTTCTTAACAGTGCACTTACTCCTCCTTTCACTATTGAAGACAATAGTGACGGTGGCGATGATATTCGCATGAAATACCGCTATCTGGATTTGCGACGCAGTTGTGTCCGTCAGAATTTGGAATTACGCCATAGAATGACGATGGAAGTACGCCGCTATTTGGACAGCAAAGGTTTTCTTGAGATAGAAACACCCATGTTGGTCGGTTCTACTCCTGAAGGGGCTCGTGACTTTGTGGTTCCTTCACGCATGAATCCGGGACAGTTCTATGCATTGCCTCAGTCACCGCAGACATTGAAACAGTTATTGATGGTATCAGGTATGGACCGCTATTTCCAGATTGTGAAATGTTTTCGTGATGAAGACCTTCGTGCCGACCGTCAGCCTGAGTTTACTCAGATAGACTGTGAGATGAGCTTTGTGGAGCAGGAAGATATCATTTCTACCTTTGAAGGAATGGCCAAACATTTATTCAAGGAATTGCGTGGTGTTGAGCTTACCGAACCGTTTATCCGTATGCCGTGGGCAGATGCTATGAAATATTACGGTAGCGATAAACCTGATTTGCGTTTCGGAATGAAATTTGTGGAACTGATGGATATTCTGAAAGGCCACGGCTTTTCTGTATTCGATGATGCTGCATATATTGGTGGTATTTGTGCAGAGGGTGCTGCCGTTTATACCCGTAAACAGCTTGACCAGTTGACCGATTTCGTCAAGAGACCGCAAATTGGCGCAAAAGGTATGGTATATGCTCGCGTAGAAGCTGATGGAAATGTAAAATCAAGCGTAGATAAATTCTATTCACAAGAAGTGCTGCAGCAAATGAAAGAAGCTTTCGGAGCTAAGCCGGGTGATTTGATTCTGATTCTGAGTGGTGACGATGCCATGAAGACTCGTAAACAGTTGTGCGAACTTCGTTTGGAAATGGGACGTCAATTAGGTTTGCGTGATAAGAATAAGTTTGCTTGTCTGTGGGTTATTGACTTCCCGATGTTTGAGTGGAGCGAAGAAGAAAACCGCTTGATGGCAATGCACCATCCGTTTACTCATCCGAAAGATGAAGATATTCCTTTGTTGGATACAGATCCGGCAGCCGTTCGTGCAGATGCATACGATATGGTTGTGAATGGTGTAGAAGTAGGAGGGGGATCTATTCGTATCCATGACTCTCAGTTGCAGGCCAAGATGTTCGAGATTCTGGGCTTTACACCCGAAAAGGCACAAGAGCAGTTTGGCTTCCTGATGAATGCATTTAAATATGGTGCTCCTCCTCATGGTGGTTTGGCATACGGTCTCGACCGTTGGGTATCTCTGTTTGCCGGCCTTGACAGTATCCGTGACTGCATTGCGTTCCCGAAGAATAACAGTGGGCGTGATGTGATGCTGGATGCTCCTGCTGCTTTGGATCAAAAACAGTTGGATGAGTTGAATCTGGTTATCGATATCAAAGAATAAAGTGATAGATACATAAAAGGGAGTGTGCCAAAACTACGGCCTATCCCATCGTCAGCTGTAGGGGCAGGGTTTGCCTGCCCGAAGGCACAAAGCAAACTGTTTTCGGGCGAGCGAAAACCTCGCCCCTACGACTAAATGATGGCATTATCCACGTTTTGACACAACTCCTTTTTTATATTGCCTTTCGATAAGTCTTACCAAGTTGTTCCCTGAAATACTCCGCTTTCATTGTAAGGGACCAAATAACCGTTCATGGTCAACGTATTTCCGGAGAAGTTCGGGTTGATGGTTACACTGGCCTGATTGGTACCACCGGTTAACACGATAGAGACTGTGGCTGATACGGCAATACCGTTAATGCCGTAGTTGTAATAAATATTGCCATCCTTGTCCTGGCGCATACTTATACCGTTTACGCTTCCTTGTACAGTGACACCGCCCAAACCGTTCGGGCTCCAGTTATACACAAAGTTAGTGAAGGCGGTCTGAATAATTCCTTGTCCGTCGTTTACCTCCACATAGTTGGTGTTTGAGGACACAAAACGCATAATACCGTTACGGAATACTACGTTATCAGCTTCCAAAACAAAGGAACCGTTTTTCAAGGCATCGATAGCTTTCATGAAAGACACGGAATCTTGCTGTGCTTCCAAGGCCTTCTTTTCCTGACGTTCTTTTTTCCATGCTTCGCGTTTGGCATCTTCTCTTTGTTTTCTGGTTTGTGCATTTGTTACTCCGCTGAAGCAAACAAGTAACAATGCTGCTAAGAATAATACTTTTTTCATAATTAAAGCTGTTTTGTTAATCAATATATCTTTTAGATAATCTGATAACAAAACAGCTTCAATCGCAATTTGTTTAACGAATATGTGAATTTATATAACGATAACGTTTCTACTGTTTTTCTACTTATTCATCTTTTAGTCAACAAATCGTTTGGTCAATTTGTCAAATTCGTCTATTCTGCGGTCTCTGAGGAATGGCCACCAGCGGCGAACTTCTTCGCTTCGTGTAATGTCTACCTCCGTTACTATATTTTCCTCTTTCATGTTGTCGGCTTGTGCCAGTATTTCACCTTGAGGACCTGCTACAAAGCTATTTCCCCAAAACCGGATTCCGTTTGTTTGTTTCGAAGGGTCAGGCTCATGCCCTACGCGATTGACGGCTATTACAGGTAATCCGTTGGCTACGGCATGTCCTCGTTGGGAAATTACCCATGCTTCCAGTTGGCGAGCTTTTTCTTCCGGGGTATCTGTGCTTTCCCAGCCGATAGCAGTGGGATAGATAAGAATTTCGGCACCTCTCAAGGTCATCAGACGCGCTCCTTCAGGATACCATTGATCCCAGCAAACTTGTACACCCAATTTTCCTATTGAAGTTTGAATAGGTTCGAAACCTAAATCCCCCGGAGTGAAATAGAATTTTTCATAATATGCCGGATCGTCCGGAATATGCATTTTTCTATACTTCCCGGCAATACTTCCGTCTTTATCGAATACAACGGCCGTGTTATGGTAAAGTCCCGGAGCACGTTTCTCAAATAAGGAAGTGACCAGTACGATACCATTGGCGGATGCAACTCCACTATAGAATTCGGTGGAAGGACCTGGAATCGTTTCTGCCAGGTCAAACAGAGAGGTATTTTCTGTCTGACAGAAATAAAGCGTATTGTGCAATTCCTGCAACACCACTAGCTCTGCGCCCTTGGATGCCACATCTTCTATACTGTGTTTCAGTTTATCCATGTTTTCAGCCGTATTGCTTGTACAAGACTGCTGAATGAGTCCTACTTTAATTGTTCTTCTCATATTATATACGTCTATATTAATATACACCTTCAGGATATTGCATGGTGACGCAATGAAGCGAGCCATGTTGTTTGATCAATGCCGTGCAATCCACACCGACAATCTCTCTTCCGGGAAAAGCTTTTTCCAATACTTCTTTTGCAAGAGTATCATTATGAGGCTGATTGTATGTGGGAAGCAGAACAGCTTCATTCATAATCAGGAAATTGGCATAGGTTGCCGGCAGCCGTTCTCCATTTATATCATAAATGGCATCGGCCATAGGGAGGGGAAGTAAGCGATAGGGATTTCCCTCCGGTGTCCGGAAAGCTTTCAGTTCTTCTTCCATTGCCACCAGCTCTTCATAATGCTCGTCTTTTTTGTCTGTGCACTGCACATATACGATGGTATCGTCAGGACAGAAACGTGCCAGCGTGTCGATATGACTGTCTGTATCATCGCCGGCCAAATAACCGTGCTTCAGCCATAACACCTGTTTCAAGTTGAATGTTTCTTTCAGATATTGTTCTGTTTCTTCCTTCGTTTTCTCGTTTCGGTTGTAGGACAACAAGCACTTTTCTGTGGTAAGGAGTGTGCCTTTTCCATCACTTTCTATCGAACCTCCTTCCAAAATGAAATTTCTTTGGTATACATATTCTCCTGTCAATGTTTTGCAGCGATAATATAGATTGGAGTTTATCATATTATCATAATTGGCAGCGTACTTCATTCCCCAACCGTTAAAACAGAAATCCAGTAAGAGTGGTTCTCCGTTCTCTTTCAGCATGGTAATAAAGGCGTGGTCGCGTGCCCATGTATCGTTAGTCTTCACAGCCGAAACGGTGAGATTCTTCACATTGCATCCGTGCTCATAGATTCTGTCTCCGATTCGATGAGGTTCCGGGGCTACTACCAGCAAAGGCTGACGTTTTAAAATTTCGTAAGCTATATTAAGGAAGCAAGCATCTACTTCTTCCAACATATAGGCCCAATCAGTGTCTATATGGGGCCATGTCAATTGTATCAGGCTCTGTTTGTGCCATTCTGCCGGCAAATAAGTTTTCTTCATATTCTTTAATTTAATTAGTTGTCGTTTCGCTTTGTTTGCGAAGCAGGGGAGGAAGAGGTGGTGTCTTCCTTTTCCTTTTTTTTATGGGCTCTTTTCCATAAGAACCAACGGAACAAATCATTCCATTTATCGAAATCTTTTTTATACATGATGCCGATACCTTGTGTGGTCAGGGTTGATTTTGTGAAATAACGGTCGTTGGTCTGATTGTATCCTCGTAGACGGAAGTCTCCGTTTTTAGTCAACAGCCAAATGGCTTCAAAGTCACCTACAAAGTTGGTGTTTGCCATTGCATTATCTTTATAACCAAAGTTACCATTGATTATCAGTCGATTATTCAATAATCTGCCGGAAAGGACAGCTTCGGCTTCTACATCTGTCCATCCTTTGTCTCCTGTGCTCAGGTTGGCACCGATGTTCCAGTTCTTATTGTCCATCCATTGGGAGAGCATATTATTGAGCTGACCGGATAAAGTGCTGAAGGCTAATGAACTGGTAGCGTTTGAAGATTGGTCGTTGTTGGCGTAATCGTAGGTGTAGAACTTACCGATACCCAGCAGATAGATGATTTGTGTGTTCATTTGTTCTTCTGTACTGGTGATGCTGCGCACCACATCACGGTCTTCTTCCCTGACTGTCGGTAAATCCAAGTCAAATTTAATATCGGGGCTGGACAGGTTGCCGGTCAGGTTCATCAGGCAGTTTACTTTAACGGTGCTTTGTCCCTGCGAAAGTGAAGTGTCGATACCTAAATCACTCAATGAGGCAGAGTTTACCGTATAAATCGCCTGAAGATCCAGATTGGCCTGATATGGGTCACCTGTGAAGGTGACTGTACCGCCGGACTTCAATGTAAAATCTTTGCGAATCACTTCCTGCATGCTGAGCTTATACATTCCCTGGTCGATAATGTAGTTACCGAACATCTTAAAGTCTCCTTTATTAAAGTAGTTCACTTGCAGATTGCCGTTGCCTGTTGCTGTAATATTGTCGCCTGCCACCGGGTCCATCACGATTTTCATGGTGGCATTGGGGGTGGCATTAATCAGCATATTGATGCGCAGGTCCATGGGAGGACCCTCTTCTTCTTTTTCTTTCTGCACATTCGAGTGATGGTACAGATTGGTTTCCACATTATCATGGATACGTTTGGGGGTCTTGTCGACAAAGGTAATGAACTGGGTATTGGTAGCCTCTGTCGTGATGCCTGTGATATAAGTAAAAGAGGTGTTGTGTCCTGTTGTCAGTGAGGCATCTACGGTCATGGCATTGTTTCCTCCGTCCAATATGACGCTTCCCGAACCGTACACCTTGCCGTAGAAAGGCATATCGCCGCCTTCGTGGGTATCATACATCAACAGATTGTCGCCACTGATATTAAAATGATACATCAGGTTTTTTAGTTTGGTATGATGCAGATAGCCATTGACTACTCCACTGTTTCCTTCGCGGTCGTACACGTGTACATCGGTAAACAGTAATTGTCCGGAGGAAATATGTACCGAATCATCGCGTATTTGGAAATAGGTGTTCAGTACATCAATCTTGGTATCTATATTGGCACGTGCCTCTCCTTCCAAATCCAGGTGCTTGAAGTCTCCATAGAGTCTGATATGACCGTTGACACGTCCGGTTAAATCGCTGAATATGCCTTCCACAAAGGGCTGGATGAGTCCGATATTGGTACTGTCTGCTTCAATCATCAGGTCCAGTCCTTTCATTTTCGGAGATACGTATCCGGTGACATGAGTGGCCGAAATACCTTCTTCCGCAATTTTTGCATCAAGGCGTACTCCGCCCAGTTCCGAATCCCATACGCCTGTAATATCGGCTTCACCCAACAATGCTTTATTCAGGCAGAAATTATGCACATTGAGTTTGGTGTGCATGGCAGGCTCTTTCATTACTCCCTTCATGTTGACAGTCCCGGTAACCAAGCCGTTGAATGCCACATCATCAAAATGCACTATATCCAGTACATATTCCAAATTGATATTCTTTAAATCGATATGGCAGGAGTCTTCCTTGCTTTTTGTCAACTTTCCGTTGATGCGTAAATGCTGGTTTTCATGTTCAAACAGAAAATTGTCGATATAGACACGTCCGGAGTCTACGGCAATATGCGAAGGATGTATATTCCAAATCGTATCGTTCAATACCACTTTCGTGGGTTTGATGTTAATGTCGGCCTGTAAGATGGGGTGTTTCCCCTCCGTTTTATAGAATCGGGTCACGGCAGCAAACTTACCTCCGTAAGTGACATTTGTGTTATTCCCCCAATTGACAGTTGTTTCCAGCCGGTCGTTTTTGGCTTGGGTATCGACAGTAAGATTCACCATTGCACCACTGTTCATCAACATACCGGTTCTGAGGGAACATTTGAACCAGTCTGACGGATTTTCGCAGATGAGTACCCCCGAATCATAATGGGTTCCATTATATTTGAAAGCCGGAAAATGTCCTTCAACGCGCAATTTCTCTTCGCGGTCGTTGAAATACCCTTTGATGGAGGCAGGGAACTTTAATTCCAGCGGTATTTGAAAGAGTTTTTGAAAAAACTCTGTATTATTTACTCTGATGTCGAAATTGAAGTTGTTGTGAGGAACCGGCATGTTTTCGTTCAGCGTCAGCAGGGAAGGGATATAGCGTTGAACAGTCTGCAATATGCTGGCCGGAATTGTGTTATAAGAATAGTCTCCACGTATGACAGCCGTCATGAACGAGGAAAGCACTTGTATTTCTTTTTGTCCTTCTACCTGTCCTGCCGTAATGGTAAGGTTGTCAAGGAAATAGTTGTTCCCTTCGGGGGTATTCATTTGCAAGCTGTCCAAACGGATTTTTCCGTTCATGTCGTCGATAGACTTCCCTGTAAAGTCTGCTGTCACGTTCAGGGAAATGTCCGTATCTTTGTATTTGTCGGATAAATGCAGGTTATCCGGTCGGAGATTCTTTAAGACGGCCTTCAAGTTGAATTCGGGTATGGCGCACGCCACGTTGAAATTGCCGTTTATCTGAACAGAGCCGTTGTCATCATCCATTGCCAGCTTGCCGTTGAAGCCTCCGTCTTTATACACGCCGTCCAGTGCTATATTCTCATATTTATATTGGCTGTATTCGAAAGAGGCAATATTCCCTTTGATATAAGATTCGGGATAGTGATTTTTATAGTTGAACCCTTTCAATTCCAGATTGAAGTCTGCCGTACCGAATTTCTTTTCGTTATCAAGCAGTTTGCCCACATTCAGGTCGGCACTGGCGATATTTCCCGAATAGGTACGGTTCTGTAGTTTGTCAATGCTCATCATAACATCGGCTTTGATTGTACCTACGCCGGTGCGCAGGAGTCCTGTGATAATCAAATCGTGAAGATATCCGGTGGCATCACCGCTAAAACGTACATATTCCAACTGCTGAAAAATAGGAGGAACTTTCCCGGCCACATTACTCATAACGGTGCTGATGCCTTCTTTATTCAGGTTTACATCGGTCAGCTTTCCCATGATATACATATTTCTTCCTGCGTTCCAGTCGGCAACGGATGCTTCTCCGTTGATCATCAGACTGTGGTTGTCGGTCAGTCGCAGGGTAGGGCAGTCTATATTCTTTCCTTTACCGGAGAAATCCATGTTGAAATGTAACGGAGTATCGAACTTGGCCAAAGCCGGGACAAAAGGGGCTATGTCTTTGAGTACGACAGAGGCATTGACGCTTCCTTGATATTGCACATTGTCTGTCAGTTTAGGAAGATCCGGCAAACTGTCGTAACGCATGGAAAGGCTGTCAATGCTTAAAGCAGAATTGGAAAGCTCGAGGGAAAAATCCTTTATATTCATTCGCTTATTGTTGGCAGTGACTTTCATTGAGAACTTTTGTAAAGCAAATCCACACTGCTCTTCAAAGCTCAGACGACGGATGGAGGCGTTCAGCGAGTCGTTGCGGAGCGCCTTCAGCGAAACGGTGGCTGCGAAGTTCTTTACGGCAAGATGGCCGGTATTGAACCGTCCGGGGGTTTCGGGCTCCGACAAGACATCGTATGTGATACGTCCGCGTCTTATCAATAAAGAGTTGATGCGTAAATCCAGATTTGTCTGAGTCTTCACCGTGTCTTTTGAAGCAAAAGCATCCAGAACAAATTGATAATTGGGAGGAGACTGAGGCGTTTCCCGCTCCATATTGGCCGAAAAGCCGAAAAGCTGAACACTGGTAATAGTGATTTTCCCTTTCAGCAGGGGGAGTATTTCAAATTTGGCAGACAGACGCGCCACTTTCAGCATTTCCCTGCCCCGGCGGTCTTCCAGCAACACATCTTCCACAATAATGCGGTTCAGCAGGCCCATGTCGATTTTTCCTACAGAAACTTCCGTGTTGAGCACTTTGCGGAGCTCTTTGGTCACTATATAAGACAATTTGTCCTGAACGTATGGAATGTTCAGAAGCACAATTATCCCCAGATAAACTCCCAAGAGAATACCTAGCAGTATGCGAACTGTATATTTAAGACTTTTGCTTGATATCATTGCTTATTTTGGGCTAACAAAGGTACGAAATACGTCCGAAGTAGCCCAAAATAAACTTGGATTTTTACTTGTTTTTATGCAATCTTTTCAACTCAAACGAGAAAATGATACGGAAACAACCGATAATGAGGAAAGTAACGGACAGCATATAAAGCACAGTGACTGCTCCGAGTCCCGGTTGCCAGATGATAGCCATGGAACATAAAATGGCCAGAATGCCGAATACCAGATACCATCCCCAGTCTTTGGTGCCGTAGCGTTTCAGGTCGGTGGAATAACCGCAAAGGGTGAATCCTCTGAACATAAGCCAGAATGCGACGATAAACGGAATCAGTTCCATGCTTACCAGCGGATAGAATACCAAATAAATACCTATCAGCAAATCAATGATACCGCCTGCCAGATACCATCCCCAACTGTTGATAATCTTTTTGTTGCCGACGGCAAAAAAGATTTCGAGGATACCGCTGACCAGAATTGAAATACTGAAAATGACACACAGTGCCACATAACTGCTCACGGGAGCAAACAAAAGGCATAATGCTACTGCGATGTAAAGCAATCCCAATAATAGGGACATCCACCAGTTCTTTACCGCGTAGCCCAAGCCACCAACTAATTCATTCATGTTTGTTAAGTTTTAGGTTATAATTTCAACTAATAACGTCCTCTATACAAAAATGTTTGCCCATAAATACAAAAAAAGTATTTAAATAGCTGCACTTGACTTTTAGAACTCAAAAAATATTCCGAACTTTGCACGGTGAAAGCAAAAAGATTCACTTTATTAGCATTTTTGAATAAAAACTGAATAAAAAAAGAATGAAAGATAACAGAATTCCTTCTCCGTTTATTTCTTTGTTACCCGTATTTGTACTTATTTTATTATTGTTTGTCACCATCCGTGTCTTTGGCAGCGATGCGTTGTCGGGCGGAAGTCAGGTTTGTTTGCTTACGGCTACGGCTGTTTGTGTATTGATAGGGATGGCAGGGTACCGAAGAGCTTGGAAAGATTTTGAACTGGCTATTACGAATAATATAGCCGGAGTAAGTACGGCATTGATTATTCTGCTGATTATCGGTGCTTTGTCGGGGGCATGGATGATTAGCGGCGTGGTTCCCACATTGATTTATTATGGCATTCAGGTGATACATCCTCACTTTTTTCTGGTGTCTACCTGTGTGATTTGTGCCATTGTTTCAGTCATGACAGGCAGTTCGTGGACAACAATAGCCACTATCGGCATCGCATTGATGGGAATCGGCAAGGCACAAGGTTTCAGCGAAGGCTGGATAGCGGGAGCGATTATTTCGGGTGCTTATTTCGGCGATAAGGTATCCCCGCTGTCCGATACCACTATTTTGGCGTCTTCCGTGACGGACACTCCGCTGTTTACACACATACGCTATTTGATGATAACCACCATCCCCTCATTGGTCATCACATTGATTATTTTCACTGTTGCCGGACTGTCTCACGAGGCAACGGACACAGGTCATATTACCGAATACATGCAGGCACTCGACTCCAAATTCAATATTTCCTGGTGGCTGATGATTGTTCCCGTCGTGACGGGAGTTTTGATTGCCCGCAAGGTTCCTTCGGTCATTACTTTGTTTATTTCCACCACACTGGCCACTGTCTTTGCACTTATATTCCAGCCGGATTTGTTGCGCGAGATAGCAGGGCAGGGGGTAGCAGGTCTTACTGCACTTTTCAAAGGAGGCATGGGCATGCTCTTCGGTGGCACCCAACTAGAGACAGGCAGTGCAGAGATAAATGAGTTGGTTGCCACACGCGGTATGTCGGGAATGATGAATACCATTTGGCTGATTGTCTGTGCCATGTGCTTTGGAGGGGCTATGACGGCAGGAGGCATGCTGGGCAGTATCACCTCTGTGTTTATCCGTTTCACCAAGAGACGTATAGGGATGGTGTCTTCTACCGTTGCATCGGGATTGTTCCTCAACCTGGCCACTGCCGACCAATATATCTCCATTATTCTGACCGGCAATATGTTTAAGGATATTTATGAGGCAAACGGATATGAAAGCCGATTACTGAGCCGTACCACCGAAGATGCTGTAACAGTCACCTCACCGCTTATCCCCTGGAATACCTGCGGTATGACTCAGGCAACTATTCTGAGTGTGCCTACACTCACTTATCTTCCATATTCTTTCTTTAATCTGATTAGTCCGCTGATGAGTATCACGGTGGCGGTTATCGGTTATAAGATAAAGAAGAAGATAACCGAATAATTTTTTCCCCGGTGTGCAGACAGGAATGGGTACACCGGGAAAAAAATGTCCCGAAGAGTGGGGATTTCAAAAATAACTTGTATTTTTACAGACCTAAAAATAATCAATTTATATTTTCATATTATGAAGAGACACATCACTTTTGCTTTGCTTTTTGCGGCAGCATTGACCGCGCAGGCACAACAGGGAGGCATTTCGAGCGAGATGCTGAATCAAATCAAACAAAGTTATCAGGCAACTCCTACCGACAAGGCAATCCGCAATGCTTTAGGCGGAACAAGTATCAATACCTTGGCACTTAATCAGGAAAATCAGGCAGACTTTGACACTCATTTCTCTAATAAAGTCTTATCGAAAGGCATTACCAATCAACGCTCGTCAGGACGCTGCTGGTTGTTTACGGGACTGAATGTGCTTCGCAGCCAGATGATAGCCAAGTACGGCCTGGATGAAATGGAGTTTTCGCAGAACTACTGCTTCTTTTATGACCAGCTGGAAAAATCGAATCTTTTCTTACAGGGGATCATTGATACGCGTGAAAAGCCGATGGACGACAAGATGGTGGAGTGGCTCTTTAAGCATCCCTTGAGCGATGGAGGGCAATTTACTGGTGTGTCGGATATTATAGGTAAATACGGACTTGTACCGAAGAGCGCGATGGTGGAGACTTTCAGCAGTGACAACACAGGAAAAATGAATAATCTGATAGGACTGAAATTGAAAGAATTCGGCTTACAACTCCGTGAGGCTGCTGCTGCCGGAGCCAAGCCTGCCGAACTGGAAAAAAAGAAAACGGAAATGCTGGCTACGGTCTATCGCATGCTGGTGCTGACACTCGGTGAGCCGGTGTCTACGTTCACTTGGAGCTTGAAGGGAGGCGAAGCGAAAGAGTACACTCCCTTGTCTTTCTACAAGGAATTTCTGGGCAATGACCTGACCAATAATTACGTGATGCTGATGAATGACCCCAGCCGTGAGTTTTATAAATGCTACGAGATAGACTATGACCGCCATAGCTATGACGGTAAGAACTGGACGTATGTCAATCTGCCTATAGAAGATATCAAGGAAATAGCCATTGCTTCCATCAAAGACAGCACAATGATGTATTTTTCTTGCGATGTGGGTAAGTTTCTTGATAGCAAGAGAGGACTGCTGGACCCTGATAATTACGATTATGAGTCACTGATGGGGACAACTTTCGGTATGGACAAGAAACAGCGTATCCAGACATTTGCCAGTGGCAGCAGCCATGCCATGACGCTGATGGCTGTGGATTTGGATAAGGCCGGGAAACCGAAAAAATGGATGGTGGAAAACAGTTGGGGAAGCACCAACGGATACAAAGGCCATCTCATTATGACGGACAAATGGTTTGATGAGTATATGTTCCGCGTGGTGGCGGAAAAGAAATATGTCCCTGCCAAGGTGCTGGATATCCTCAAGCAAAAACCGATTCGCCTGCCGGCATGGGACCCGATGTTTGCGAACGAAGAATAATAAAATAATAAAAAAAACGGAGCTGCAAAATTTGCAAATCGGCATGCAAAATTTGCAGCTCCGAATGTATACCCATCCGGATGGTTATCCCCCTTGAAGGGGGAGGTTCCTTCGGAAGAACTTCCCCTTCAGGGGAATCTCCTTCGGAGAATATATATTATATATAATAAATTAATATAATATATAACTGATAACATTCGCGCAAAATTCTGCGCAAGAAACTGCGGGAGAAACTGCACAAGAAACTGCGGGAGAAAACACGTACGTAAGCGAGGACTTATACGTACGTATGCATAAGCCTACGCTTACGTATGTATGAGCCTGCACATACGTATGCATCGCCCCCTGCATACGTACGTGTATTTCGATGCCGGAATATCTTAATTCGCGTACCGTCAATCCCTATAATTACACAGGTTTATATTATTACGGATTTTTTTCCATAATAACCGCCAAATCTTTCTTTTTTCACATTTTTTTTCTGTACTTTTGCGCTCAAATTTAAAAACCATTTTTTATAACCCAATATGGCAAATGTGATTAAATTACACAAAGGCTTGAACATCAACCTGAAAGGAAAACCCGTTCAGGAGTTCTTTGACGTGAAGCAGCCGGACATCTATGCGATAGTGCCCGATGATTTTCATGGCGTGACTCCGAAAGTCGTGGTCAAGGAACAGGAATATGTGATGGCCGGGGGAACATTGTTTGTTGACAAGAACCACCCCGAAGTGAAGTTCGTATCTCCGGTAAGCGGTGTCATTACCAGCGTGGAGAGAGGCGAGCGTCGTAAAGTCCTAAGCATCTCCATTGCAGCAGCGAAGGAGCAGGACTACGAAGAGTTTGGAAAGAAAGATGTTTCGACTCTGACAGGAGAACAGGTAAAAGCTGCTCTGCTGGAAGCCGGACTCTTTTCATTCATCATCCAGCGCCCGTATATCGTGGTTGCCGACCCGAATGCCAAGCCGAAAGGCATCTTCGTTTCTGCATTTGATACCAACCCATTGGCTGCCGATTTCGAATTCGTTCTGAAAGGTCAGGAAAAAGACTTCCAGACAGGACTCGATGCATTGGCTAAAATGGCGAAGACGTATCTGAATATCAGCGTAGAACAGAAGAATCCTGCACTGACAAGCGCCAAGAATGTGACTGTGACAGTTTTCGACGGTCCTAACCCTGCCGGAAACGTTGGCGTTCAGATTAACCACATCAGTCCTATCAACAAGGGCGAAACCGTTTGGACTCTTCGTGCAGAAGATGTTATCTTCATCGGACGTTTGTTCAATACAGGTCGTGTAGACTTGACCCGCACCATTGCATTAACCGGTTCGGAAGTGAAAAAACCGGCTTACTGCAAGTTGAAAGTAGGAGCGTCGCTGACAGATGTATTTGCAGGACGTGTAACCGAAGGTGCAAACTTACGCTACATTAACGGAAACGTGTTGACCGGTACGCTTGTCAAACCTAATGGATATTTGAGTGCACGTGCCACAAGTCTTACCGTGATTCCCGAAGGCGATGACCGACACGAATTCCTGGGCTTTATCATGCCCCGCACCAATCAGTTCAGTGCGAGCCGCAGTTATTTCAGCTGGTTATGCGGAAATAAGGAATACACACTGGATGCCCGTATCAAAGGTGGCGAACGCCACATGATTATGTCCGGTGAGTATGACAAAGTATTCCCGATGAGTATTTTCCCCGAATATTTAATTAAGGCTATCATTGCCGGCGATATTGACCGCATGGAAGCACTTGGTATTTACGAAGTGGCTCCCGAAGATTTTGCAGTATGCGAGTTTGTAGACTCTTCTAAACTGGAGTTGCAACGTATTGTGCGTCAAGGTCTGGACATGCTTCGCAAGGAAATGTGCTAAGTAATTAAAAACTAAGAATAAAAAGTTAATGAAAGCGTTAAGAAATTATCTCGACAAGATAAAGCCAAACTTTGAAGAGGGCGGCAAACTCCACGCGTTTCGTTCGGTGTTCGACGGTTTCGAAACATTCTTGTTCGTACCCAACAGCACTTCGAAAACAGGAGTTCACATCCATGATGCGATTGACAGTAAGCGTATCATGTCGATTGTGATTATTGCGTTGATACCGGCTTTGTTGTTCGGTATGTACAACGTAGGTTACCAGCACTTCTTGGCAGTGGGCCAGGAGGCAGGTTTCTTTGAAAAATTCATTTATGGTTTCCTGGCTGTTCTGCCTAAGATTATCGTGTCATACGTAGTCGGTCTGGGAATCGAATTTGTGGTGGCACAATGGAAGAACGAAGAAATTCAGGAAGGTTTCCTGGTTTCAGGTCTGTTGATCCCGATGATCGTTCCTGTGGAATGTCCGTTGTGGATTCTGGCTGTCGCTACAGCATTCTCTGTTATCTTCGCTAAGGAAGTATTCGGCGGTACAGGTATGAATATCTTCAACCCTGCATTGATTACCCGTGCTTTCTTGTTCTTCGCTTATCCTACCAAAATGTCCGGTGATGCCGTTTGGGTAAGCACTGACAGCATTTTCGGTATCGGTGGCGGACAGGTAGTGGACGGTTTTACCGGCGCTACGATGTTGGGACAGGCTGCTACAGCCGCTCCGGGTGCAAGCGAACTGATTAATGTGAACGGTACTCCCGCTACCATGTGGGATATGGTTGTAGGTTTGATTCCGGGTTCTATCGGTGAAACCAGCGTTATCGCTATCGCACTGGGTGCCATCATCCTGTTGTGGACAGGCGTGGCAAGTTGGAAGACCATGTTCTCTGTCTTTGCCGGTGGTATCGTGATGGGATTGATCTTCAATGTATTCGGCTCTACAGATAACATGATGGCTCAGTTGCCTTGGTACGAACACATCGTATTGGGCGGTTTCTGCTTCGGTGCTGTGTTCATGGCTACCGACCCTGTAACT
>ENA-OOWX01000779-OOWX01000779.1-human-gut-metagenome-genome-assembly--contig:-NODE-779-length-18178-cov-13.232246_pt1 | contig 18178 bp, 25 predicted proteins | sample MGYA00241583_ERZ501335 | MGnify/ENA primary metagenome ERZ501335 (study PRJEB25962, sample SAMEA2042731) | human gut metagenome | biome: human gut; feature: human-associated habitat; material: faeces...
ACCGGTAGGTAGGTGTCTTTTATTATCTTGCGTTCTTTTGTTTTTGGGCGTGTCGTTGTTTTGTTTGTGTTATGATAAAAATATCAACCACAAGGGAGGTAAACAAAATGAACACTATAATTGTTATCAACTGGGAACGTGATAATGTTACGGTTTCTTTTACTGATATTGAGGATATGGGCTACACGTTCGGCCTTGGTAAGGTCACTACCTTGAGGGGTGCAAGGGCTCGTGTTCGTCGTGTGATGTCTGATCAGTATGGCATTGATCTTTCTCGTATGAAGCTTGAAAGGTCAACTAATGCTATTGACTATTTTCGTTCCAATCGTGTTGAGGGCTGATTGAAGGTGGGCAACATGAATGCTGTAATTGTTATCAGTTGGTGGGCTAGAACTGCTGTTGTTTTCTTCACTGATATTGATGATTTTTATATGCTGGATATTGGGAAGAATAGAACTCTTAGGGGGGCGAAGTCTTACATTCGTAGGGAGCTATGCGGTAAGTATGGTGTCGCGCTTTCTCATGTTAAGACTGTGAAAGATACTCCCTCTGTTACATTCCTTCTTTCTAAGCGTGTTAAAAAAAAGGAGCATTAATATGTGGTACTTTATTATCACCGATAATGGTTTTCAGGTGTTTGAGATTCTACCCGACTACGTGAAGCCTAGTAGGCTGTTTTATACGAAATCTCTTAAGGATTCATTGGACGGTATATTGTCTCATATCCGCAGCGCTTATGTCGGCATGGACGTGAACGTGGATATTGACAATGCCGCGTTTGACATGGATAGTACTATGGTCGGCATGGTTAAGGTGGTGCTGGTATAATGGTTGGTATGATTGTTGCCGTTTGCATTCTTTCCGCACTGTTTGTAACGATGGCTGCTATGGTGTTTTGCGAACTGCCGCGTGATTGGCGTGATACGTTTTGTTTTTTGGTCATGCTTGCTGTGAGCGTGGCTGTGGTTTTGGTTTTTGTTTTGAAAGGATTTTAATTATGTCTTATCGTGATGAGAAAGTCGCTGTATTCTCGTCTCAGCACTTGGGCGGTGATGTCGAATTATGGTATTGTTCTCATAGTCAGTCATACAGGTTGAAGTATGATGTGGCGTTTTACTCGCCGGATGGCCTATGCTCTGCCGTTGCGTTAGTGTCATATGATGCCACTGATTATGATCAAGTCGTTGACGTGCTGATTGATGCTATCGATATTGCGCGCACGCCCTTGCTGGATAGGGATTAGTCATGTATTTTCGCGGCTGGATACACTTATGGACTTGTAAGGATTGCTTGTATGCTGATATGTATTGGCGATTACGTGCTCTTTGGGCGGAAGTGGAACGCAAGGGTGACGTTTTTACGCCGCCGAAACGGTGTCCGAGTACGGACTTGTGGTTTGACATGTGGTGGTTGGGTGTTGAGTCCGGTGAAGAAGGATTGGAGTTTTAACCATGTATGAAACTTTTGTGGCTCTCGCCTATCTTCGCCACAATGATAAGCCCCCTATTGAAATCGGGTATGCCACCTCATATGATAAGGCTGCTGACCTGATTCGTAAGTGGGCGAAAGTCTCTTCGCATACGAAGAATATCTCATATTTTAAGGTGGAGAGGAGATATTATGTTTAACCGTGGAAACGATAAAACACCTATCTATCGTATGAGAAGCTTTAATGACGAAATCATGGATTCTCCCCGTATCGTCAAGGCTACGAGGGGGCGAACTCGTGAGCTGAATCTGAAACGCTATGATAAGGGGTATGGTGATTGGGAGTCATGCTGCCGAGCTGTCACCATGCTGTGCGAATTGTGGCGCGAAGGTGCGCCGAGTCCGTGGTTTACCCAGGCAATAATTGTCGTGTCACAGATTTGCGGCAGCATGTGCATAGGAGACGGACTCGCCGCCGCATTGAGTCGCACGTATGACGTGGAATATTTGGACGGTACTATTAATCCGCCTAATTTGATTGCATGGTGTGCCGTCTGCGCCGTCAAGGGGGGCACGTCGTATGATTGTTGCACGGTTTTTGATAATCTGCAAGCTCAGAATCTTATTATCGCAGTGTTTAAAAATTTTGACAGATTGGATACAACGCGATATAATGATGCTGACTTGCAAAAAATCTTATCACAAGGGAGGTAGTCTGTATGGCTAGAACCAAAACCGATATTTTCCGCACAAGAGTGTATGCCGTACTCAAAGGTATGGAATTGGTAGACGGCGATTTTATGGAATCCGAGCACGTCATTGATGGACGGCTTAAGGACGTGCGAGCATATTCGATTCGTGCAAAGAAACTGTTTCCAAATTTCATCCCACGTTCTATTCATATTTTTTCGCAGAAAGTCTCGATGAATGAGGAAACTTTTTACAAGTATGCCACATTTGAGGAACCGCAAGAATGGAACCCCGAAGAACACACAAAACGACACGCCGAAATTGAAAATAATGACGGTATGTGATATAAAAGATTTTAGGCATAAAGCCTGAAAACAAAATAACAATAATATCATAAGGGAAAGGTAATATCATGGAAAACACTAATACCGCACTTGTCGCATTCAATACCGAAAGCACTGAACTCGGCACAGTCCAGCACTTCATCGACACCTCCACTCGTGAAGGCAAAATCAAGCTCTACTCGGCACTACAGAACGCCGAAAAGTTGGACGAACATTTGAACGAAAACCTGAACATGGTGAACGCCGTCGCTCAGGCCGTGCAAGTGACTGACGATCAGACGGGCGAAATCTCCAATACCGTGCGTGTCATCATCGTAACCGACGATAACAAGGCGTATGCGGCCACCTCCCCCACTTTGGCTGCCGGATTGAATACCATGTTCGGCATTTTTGGAACGCCGAACACTTGGGACGCTCCGCTTGCTATCAAGGTGGTGGAACGTCGTTCCCGCCGTGGCTTCAAGTTTTTCAGCATCGAGCCGGTGGATGAAGCGACGAAGTGATCTTGCTATAATAACTGAGTAGCGTTCGTTCATAGAGAGCACCCAAAATTGGGTGCTCTCACCATCTTAAAAGGGGTACGCTATATGTCTCGCAGTCGGAAACGAAAGCACGTCAAGGCACGTCAAGCCGCGCAGGCACGCGCCGCGCGTAACGTCGAACAGCTCGGAGCCTACTCTCACTCAAATCTTGCAAAAACCGCTGATAAACAGTTGGTCAATATCGCGAAAACCCTAGGCAAGGAATGGGAGCGGCAGAAGAGACAGACCATAGCGGAAGCGAAAGCAACCCAATACCACGCCAACGCCGTGGAAAAACCGACAAAAAAAGACATCATGTTTGCCCAACGCACCCCTATAACGAATGCTCAGATAGAAGCGGAACCCGTGGCGAAACGGCGCAAGCTGCTCAGACAGCAGCAGCGGAAAATCAATGCGGCACGACGGAAGATCAACGACTGGAACCGCGAACGGGCAATGCCGAAGCGTAGCGTGTACGATCAGCGTATAGAAGAACTTGCTGGAACTACTGGCGAGGGTTTTGGGCGTAATCAAATCATCCCGTCAAAACTTACGGACTTTTTGCAAATGACAAATGTTCTGAGCGACGAGGCGTTCGTGCGCGGTCAATTGGAAAGCGGACACCGTAATGAACTGCGTGAACAGATACATGATGCCGCCGAGATCTTGGGATTGCGCACCGAGCAAAAAAAACATAAGACGCCCAAAAAGCAAGGGAGGGGTAGGCGAACCGAAGATCTATACGGCGAGCGTGAGTGGCCGTCTTACATGCCTCATGGACGCTACGAGATTTTTGAAAAAATCTTGGCCACCTCGCTCGGCTCGAAACGGTTGAAACGATTCCGCAGTCTATCCGCCGCACAGAAACGCGCTTTCATCGAACAGACGGACGCCCCCCGTATCGTTTTTGATTGGACGGTGTATGACCCCGTTCGACACGGTTTTACGTCGATTTTCAGGGGCAACAGTGAGGGGTATCAGCGCTCACGACGGCAGTTCGACCGCTGGATGGAGGAAGCCGGCGCGCTGGAAAAGTAGTGGCCAGCAATCAAGGGAAGTTATACTATGGAATTGCATGACGATAAAAGGGTAGGCTTGTGGTGTGCGGATAATGTCGTACGATTTACGGACGGTACCGCATTGCATGACATTATCGCACCCAGTCGGTTGCTGGCGTCCATCATGACGGGAGGCAAACTCACCGTCTACACGACTAACCCCGATATTTTAGACCCTTTTATCGCACATGTCGTACACGTACTCCCTCATAATGAGCATAATGCAAATCTGAGCTGGGATGCGATAATATCCCAAAAAGGCAAATTTTTTAGTTTTACCGTGCGTATCGACCGCGAGAATTCCGCACGCTTTTTCGATATATCGAATCTTTTGCGCGAAAACTGCAAGCTTACCATGACTGACACTCAACTGCTCACTATTTTGCGCGAATACGATCAGCGCGGCTTGTGTAAGATCACAGCCGGTGGGGCGAGTATGGAGGCTTTCGCATCCGGAGAATGGAGATGGTATTACGACAAATTCCCCCAGCTCGAACCGGACGCGAAAAAATCATTGCATGATGCCTATATCGGCGGCTTTATGGTTGCCAAAGAGGGGGCATATGGGAGGGCTATCGATGTTGACTGTAATTCCATGTATCCGTCCATATTGCGAGACGAATGGCTTCCATGGGGAGTACCGGAACCGTACGAAGGACGATACGTGCAAGATGATGATATGCCGTTGCATTGTGATGAAATCACGTTCCGCGCGGAATTGAAACCGGACGGATACCCTTTTTTATTAGACAATCGTAGTGTCTACGGACTTAACCGACTCACCAGTACGCGCGGCTATATCACGCTCGTGCTCACCGATATCGACCAGCAATTGCTCTACGAGAATTACGATGTAAGCGTCTACCGGCATGTGAGGGGGTGGAAGTTCCGGCGTTCCAAGGGGTTTTTCCGCTCGTTTATCGACGAATGGGGTGAATTGAAGCAGCATGCGACGGGGGAGCGTAGACAAATGGCGAAACTGATTATGAACGCACTCGTAGGGAAAATGGCGAGTCTGCCCAAAGGAGTCGTCATGCTCCCCTTATCCAAAGACGGCATAACCCTAGACTGGGACATTGCCCAGCGCGAAGAGTCGAATCTGAAAACCGACTATCTGCCAGTACCAGTATGGGTCAACGCTTATGCACGACGCAAACTCGTGGACGTATGCCACGCCAACGCCACCCGACTCTTGTACGCCAACACGGACGGGTGTATCCTATCCGGCTGGGAGCCGGTGAAGTCATGCGAAATCCACCCTACCGAACTGGGCAGATGGAAAATCGCAGCCCGATATGAAAGGCTCACTATTTTAGGCATGAACCGATATCAAGGGTGGAGGGATGATGGCGGGGTTGATATCTGCATGGCCGGAAGCCAATTTACGCAGCCCATTCCTTATGGAAAGTTCCGGCACGGCGTGCGAGTCATGGATGATTACGGTACATTGGTCATGTTATGATATACTTTGTCTTTCGAGCGTTGACTTTCGACTGGGAATGACATAGGTTGGACTGCCTCGGCTGAGAATGCCGCCGACCATGATTTGCTACTATGGTGGTAGTGCCCTACGATTTTCGACTCGCGCTCACATAAGACGATTCAGACCCTCCGTGATTGGAGGGTCATTTTATTTTGCTTGTGGCATGATATAATTTTAGCGGAAACATTGCCAATAGATAGGAGCTTGCATGGCAGACCCAAACAATGAGAGCGACGAAAACACCACCCCGCCGCCAACCGAAGAAGAGAAGCAGACTGAAACCGTCGATGACGAAATCAAGCCAAAAGAGCCGGAACCGGAGCCCGATCAGCCGGACGTGAGCGCACGACTTGACAGCATTGAAAAGGAATTGGCCGCGCTCAAGGCCATGATGGACATACTCGGCTACACTGACCCTACCCCGTCCGACAATGACGGTGACGGTGACGAAACGCACGAGTCCATCGAAGATCTGTTCGACTAAAAGTTAGGAGATAATATAATGTCTGATATTCGACCATTGGCAGGTAAGGGTGACGTTGAGATCTTCAATGCCGTCCGAAACGCCACCAGCCCCCAGTTTCAGGTGCGCATTCCGTCTGCGACCCAAGGTAATATCCGTAATGCCGTGGATACCATGCGCAATTTCCCATACTTGCGCGACGAATTCACCGGCGTCCTGATCCAACGTTTGATCGGCTTGTACATTCAGCATGCGGATTGGGACGACCCACTCAAGCTTATCGGCTCCCCCCGCACCTTGAAGCGTTACGGATCCACTTACGAACAGGCTGCGGTCGGCCTAGTCAAGGCACGTACCCGTAATTTTAACAAAGAGTATCTCGGTGATGATGTGTATGGCCGTTATTCGCTGCCGACCGCTTCCGTATTCCACCCCCTTACGTTCGACCACTACTATCCGGTCACCATCCCTGAAGATGCTCTGCTGACGGCGTTCGACGGCGAAAGCGGCATGGCGGATTACATTGCTGAGATCATGAACGCGCCCGTCCTCTCGGACAGGAACGACATGTATCTGATGAAAGTCCAGTGTTTCGCGGAATATGCTCGTAAGGGCGGTTTTTATCGAGTGCACACCAAGGATGTTGGCGCGGCTGACTCCACGGAAGCGGACGCCAAAAATCTTTTGCGTCTTATTCAGCAGACCGCCAACGAATTGAAGGCGTCCCCAATGTCGGCCATGCCACGATATAACGCCATGAGCTGGGTAACCCCATGGCGCGATTCGGAAGCAATCCTCTTCGCAACCCCTCAGGTGATCGCAGCGCTCAACGTGGAAGCCCTCGCGGCCGCGTTTAATATCGATAAGGTTAACGTCCCGTACCGTATCATTCCGATTCCCGAGGATATGTTTGGTATTGGTGGTACTGGTGGCAAGGTGCAGGCCGTGCTTACCACGGAAGACTTTTTCTTCTGCTGGGATGAAATGCTTGAGACCACCAATAGCCCCGTGAATCCGATTGACGGCACATACAACATCTTCTACAAGCATCGTGGAAGCATCACCCCTAACCCGTTTGCGAATGCCGTGCTGTTTTGGACGGGCGAAGGCTCCAGCGAGTCCGTGACATTGCCGGATACGCTCACCACCTCCACGCCGGAATTTACGTTGCGCGTCATGAAATATGGTCAGCCTTCGATCACCCCTGAAAACGTGTCGCGTGGTGACTTGGTGCAGGTCGAATCTGAGATCACGAGCGCAAACAAGGATGCGGCATCGTTCCAGCCGGTCGGCATTGAATATAAGGTTGAGGGTGCCACCTCACAGTTCACCTCGATCGATAACGGGGGCATTCTGCGTTGCGGTTTGGACGAAACCGCCGACACGCTCAAGGTTACGGCTCAGGCCACCTATATCGACCCCGCGCATCCCGAAATCGACCAGACCGTTTCCGCCGCACTATCCGTACCGGTGGTCGGCCAATGGCTCGGCGGCTGGAAGACGGGAGCCATTGAATCCCTTGAAATCCAAGGCCCCACAACGGCTAAGCTACATGTGCCCACCGCATACAAGGCCATCGTCCATAAGACTGATGGAAGTACGGCTGATGTGACCAATCTCGCACTATGGTCGGTAGACGCTAATGCGAGCATCACCCCGAACGGCGTGCTAACAGGCAAGACGGGTGAAGCCCCCGTCAATATTACTGCAAAATTCGCAGGAGTTACCGGAACAATGCACATTACCATCAATGAATGATCGGTGACAGACAACGACAGGTAGAATAGGTGCGAGGAGATAATCCTCGCACCTATTATTTATTTGGAGGAATCATGAGCGCAAACGATCTGCCCATCAATTTCAGCTATGCAAAATGGACGCCAAACACGAGATTTAAGTTGTGTAATGTCCCGTGGGACATGGGGTATAGGGATATCGTAAAATGGGATAGGCAGTCTCAAAAAGCGTATTTCGACCGGCTGGAGGGGGTCGAATTTACTGACTGCACCATGGCAAAATACGGTCTGCCAGTGAGACTGCCGGTACCGTTCGCCCAAGCGTCGCAATATAATTATCTGATCGCCACGAACGACTACGACTTCGACACACCTCGTAGTTGGTATTATTTCGTCCAAACCTGCGACTATGTCAACGCACACACCACGCAGCTCAATGTCCAATTGGACGTGTGGCAGAGTTTCCAACACGATATCCAGTTAGGCAACGCCTACGTCGAAAGGGGGCATGTTGGAGTAGCTAATGAGAATGCGTGGAAGGATTGGGGCAAAACCTATCTTGATCTCCCCGAAGGACTCGATACAGGAAAATGCACAGTGCTTACTAACGAGGTATGGAAGCCATTGATGGACGTGAGTGCGCATGATGGGGTAAAATACACGTCGTATGGACTTATCATCGTGAGCACTACCGATCTTGAAGCGGACACGGGCACCAAGGATAATCCGGTGGTCAGTACCGCCACCGGCAGCGCTTTTGAAAGTCAGCTTAACGGTACCAGCATGTACTATTTGGACACTCCCGCCGATATTGTCGCATTTTTCACTGAGGGCAAGAATGCCCCATGGGTCACACAAGGAATTTGCGGAATCTACGCTGTCCCTCACCTCCCACAAGCATTATTGGACGGTCAGCCGAAAAAGACGGAACTTTTCGGCCATTCGGTCGGATTCGTCGGCAACTGCTGGGAACTCCGCAAGCGTAACGACAATAGCAACGCACGATACACGGATATTGTCAATCTCAAAAATTTCCGCGACGCCTTCCAGTTGCCGGAACGCTACAAGCACTTGAAAAAATTCCTCACCGCCCCCTACGCCTATGTCGAATGCAGCTGTTTGAACGGAACCGTAATCACATACGAACCCGAGCAAATCCCCTCCGCCGACCTGATTATCCGCGAATCATGGAACTACGCACCCCCTTCCCCCCGTCTGAATTTTTACGCGCGCGGGTATCATGCAGGCAATCTCGGTGACCGTCAACCGTTGCCGGACAGCAAAGGATTGCCCATCGATACCGGCGAAATGTTGAACGCAAGTTTCGGCATCACCAATTTTCCTACCTTCATGGCCGTCAACAACGGCTCGGCTTTAGCGCTTGCAAACAGCGCCTATACTCGCACCTACGCGCAGCAGGGCGCCGATTGGTCATTTCAGAAAACGCAAATGGGCATTAACAACGCTTACGCGCAAGCTCAACTTGGCACCCAGTATGCAAGCGCGCAAAACCGGTTGGGCACGTCGAATCGGAATGCTATGAATGCGATCAGCAATCAGAGCGCGCAAATGGGGGCCGATCTGACTTTGAAGAATCTCGGATTTAATAATCAGATGGCACAGCTTAACACGATAGGCTCAGGAATTGCAAATGCCGCCGGTTCCGCCATTACCGGTAATATCGGGGGTGTGGCTGGAGCTATTGCCGGCACTGCTATTGGCGCATGGACAAATCAGCAAACCTATAATAATAACGTAAGCACGGCCAATCAGCAGTTGGCAAACACGCAGACCACTAATAACGCCAGCACCTCGCAAGCTAACGCCTACTCGCTTGCGCAAACCAATCTGTCCAATCAGCAGACTATGCAGATCGCAGATCTCAACAAGCAACTCGCGCAAGCTACCGCGCAAGGCGATTACGAAAACACGATCGCCGGTATCAACGCCCAAGTGCAGCAGACGCAGACAGTACCCCCCACCACGTCCGGCGCTTTAGGCGGTGACGCCTTCAACCTTGCCAACGGCCTGATCGGTGTCATGGTGAGGTTCCGGCAGATTCCACCCGCCGCCATGCAAGCCATCGGTGAAGTATGGCTGCGATATGGCTACTATGTCCAACGTTTCATGCGACTACCATCAAATTTGATGGCAATGTCCAATTTTACCTATTGGAAACTGCATGAATTGTACGTGCGTAGCTCGACATGCCCGGAAGAGTACCGTCTGACTGTCAAGGGCATTTTTGAAAGTGGCGTGACCGTGTGGACTGACCCCGAAAAGATCGGCCTCACCGACTATGCGGACAATACGCCACTAGCCGGTATCTCGTACTGATTGGATATAATGGAGAGAGCATATTAACTTTCTCCATTATTTTTTTAGGACGGTGACTATGGGTAAACGTAATAATGCGCGCAAGGCCGCACACTGGGATAATCAGAGCGTTTTAGGCTCGATGTGGGGCAATTTGAATCTGCCCGAAATGCGGCAATCGCTCAGAATCAATCAGTACATGAAATTGATTGAAATGCTGGCCGTATCACGTTTCAAATGGATTAATCTACCCCCATACATTGATGAGCGTTATCTTGAGCTAACACTTTTTGAAAATGGCTTAGCCCTCTTTTTTCCCGACAAACGCAAGGGCTTGAACCGTTTTATGGTCACTTCCGGCAACATTGGCGGTGTAAACAATTACAATAATCCAACCAGCTTCCAGCCGGTAGCTACGAACTATTCCCACCCGCAGGTCGGGAGCAAGGAATGCGTGCCCATTTGGGACAATCAATTGCGCTGCACTATGATCGACGTCATGTGGAATTATGCCACACGGCTCGCCATCGCAGACCGCGCCTTAGATGTCAATTTGGACAATATCAGCGTGCCGTTGATTATCGCCACGTCCGAAACCAACAAACTCACCGCCCAAAATTTGATGAAAGCGAGAGAAGACGGCGACCCCTACATTTACACGTACGATTCGGCGGACATTACCGGCATGTTCCAAACATTCCCCAACGTCACCCCCTTTCTCGCGGACAAGATCATCACCACGAAAACGCAGATATGGAACGAGTTGGTCAATTATCTCGGCATTGACAATTCGACCACGGAAAAAAAGGAAAGATTGCTGGAAAGCGAAGTGACGGCAGGCAATAGCCGTACGAACGTTTTCCGCCTGAGCTATCTCAAGGCAAGGCAGCAGGCGTGCGACACGATTAACCGACTGTGGCCGCAAATGGCCGACTCGGGATACCCTATCGGCATCGAATGGAACGACACCACGTCCGGCGGTCTCTTGGACGTGGATGGCAACAAAGAGGAGGAATAATGGTGCAGGACTTGAGCATGTATGCGATCAAGGACAGCATGGCCGACTACACGTTGACCTTGGGTAATCTGATAGACCGTGGTTTCAACACGGACGAAAAACTGCACTTAAGTTCGGCTTATTATCCGATTTTCGACGAAAACTATCGAGCGAAACTAAACGAGAAAATCGTAGCCCACTACGCATTACGCGAAATCGGGTCAGAAACGCCGCAAATGTTCGTATTCTATTTAGGCCGTACCATGCGCGAACAGATGGATTATTTCAATCAGCTCTACGTTTCCGCACAACGAAAATTCGACCCGTTCATCACGTCCGATATCCGGCAGTCAATGGACTCAACCAGTACGAACGAATCGAGCGGAAAATCGAGCGGCACGCAATCCAACAAGTCCACGGCAAACAGCACGTCCGATACTAAGGCGGACAATTCCAGTATGACTTTTAATTCGGAATTCCCGCAGACCCGTATTGATGATTTTAAGCAGTTCGCCACGAGCGCCTCGCAGACGGACTCGCTGGGCAATACGCATACGAGCACCCAGCAGGACAGTTCGGCCACCGCGACCAGCACCAGCAATACCGATTACGAGCACTCGTCCGACAAGGGCAATAGCGTGTCGCACACGATCGGCACGAGTGGCTCACAATCCCAATTACTGCTTGACTGGCGCAATACCATGCTCAACATCGATATGATGGTGATCAATTCGCTGGAGGACCTCTTTATGGGCATGTGGGGCAGTGGCGACAACATGACCAACGTACCGCAACTCTACTCTACAAGTCTCGCCTATAATCTCGGCCATTAGAGTATACTTAATAGAGACAGTTAGGAGGATATATGGACGGAATCAACACATGCGCCGCCCCCTTGGATATCGACCCAAGGCAACGATATTTCACCACCGTGCAACCGTTTTCGTATCGTGACACGTTAACAGTGCTCGGCTATGTACAGGAGGTGGCCGAACATCTAGACCAGCTCAGGGAGCAGCTCGATAATCTCGCCAAAGACGAAAACGCCGACATCGAAGCAATCAAACAGCTTGTCGTCGGATTTAACGAGCAGTTCGAGCGCATCAACAAAACGTTGGACGATTTGGAAAAGCAGGTAGGCCAGTACGAAGATAGCGACCTTACTTATAATCCGACCAGAGGAAAATACGAAGACTCCAAAAACACAAACCGTGATATGTACCGCGAACTCGCAGTGTTTGGCGCTCGCGTGAACCAGCTAGCACAGCTTTCCGTGCCAATGGCGGCAGCGCATACTTGTTTGGAGTTCGCAGTGCTCGGCAACAAAACCATTTTCCACAATGAGGAGCCACGTGTCACCCCCCGTGATGTGTACGTGGATGATGGCGAGCCGGTTACAGCGCTGACCGTCGAAAATCTCGCCAACGGCATTGTGGAAAACAATTATATGAAAACCATAAAATGATAAACAATAAATAGGAGGAGAAAATGACCCAGAAAACCACTAATTATAATCTTGAAAAATATGACGCAACCGACCCGCCGAACTTGCAGGGCGAGTACAATAGGTCAATGGATATCATTGATACGGCACTGAAAACGCAGTCGGACAAAATCGATGCCATTCCAACGCCGGAAAGTCTGCCGGAAGGGTTGAAAGCGTTTACCGCCGCGCTCGGATTGAGCACCGCGAACGCGGGAGCGCTCGGCACCGCCCTTAACCACTTCCTCAACCGCGTTCCGGCAACCGGCGGCGGACAGTACACGGTGAAGAATCTCACCGACACGAAGGTTACCGCCGAGGGATTGCCGTTCGTGTCCACCACCGCTTCGGGAGACTGATAGACCATGGCAGATCAACCGCAAGCAACCCCCGTCGACGTTGCCGCATATGATGTGACACGTCACTGGGGGTTACCCCTCTACAATGATGCAACCCCAATGGACATGCGGGACGGGTACAATCATGCTATGCGCATGATAGACCAGATTCTCACTCAGCTCGAAACGCAAATACGAGAAAAGGACTAAACAATGGCTACAGTATACACGAAAACCGACAACTACGGCCTAAATTTATATGGCGACAATGACCCCGCCGATCTGAGAGACGGCTACAACGGCTCCATGCGCACCATTGACACGACGCTGGAAAACCACCTTAACCGCATCGAAGGCGTGGAATCCCGTGAAACGCATGATGAAGCGGTCATGAAGGCACTGCTTGTGGATAACACGGTGGATAACGCCACTGCTGCGAAAACCAAGTGGGATAAAGCCAGTACGGACGCTGTTGAAGCAATGGCGGACGCTGCCGACGCAGCCGAAAAAGCTACCGCCAACGCCAATACTCTCGCCTCACTGCAAGGCACGGTATCCTCGTTGTCCGATACCGTCACCGGCAAGGCGAATGCCGCTGAGGTGTACACCAAGGCGCAGGCAGATGCGCGATATACTCAGCAGGGCGGATATTCGGGCACCGCGCAGACCTTGAACCAGCGTGTCGACACCAACACATCCGACATATCCAGGCTTAAGACGTGGAATACTGCGTTTTCCAACGGGTGGGCGAATCTTGGAGACTTTACCTACACTTGTCAGCCATCATCTGCGATAGGCACGGACTCCCGCTCCAATATCAAATGTCTTTACAACGAGGAAATCGGTGCAATCAAGTTGTTCGGCATGTTCGCAGTACATCCAATTTCCGGTCAATCGCAAAATTTCACATCATTGTCCGTCGTGTCTCAGAGCGCATTGCCCGTTTCCATGAGACCAAGTTCTGATGTTCATATGGACGCGGCTCTTGCGTTCTGCATGAACGGCCTTGATTCGTCAGGGGCCGGTAGCTACACTGACATCGTTACGATCCCGTGCTGCGTGACCGTGAAGACGTCAGGATACGTTTTGCTCGGGGAGGTCGCAAAGGCCGAGTATCATGACGCAATCCAAAATCATGCACGCCAGTCGTTCCGTGTGTTAATGCCTCAGTGTATTTACACACTTGCTCAATAACACAACTGACCGATACCCCACGGTCGTTCCCGTGGGGCATACTAGTATCATGCCGACATTAGACGAATGGTTTGCTCAGACCGAAAACCGTTTTTGGGACATGGACGGCGCGTACGGCGCGCAATGCTGGGACCTATGGGCCAAGTACAGCATGGACATGTACGCTATGTCTATCCAGGACTGCATTACCCCCACCGGTTACGCGGGCGGACTATATACCGCATATCCGGTATCTACACGGTGCGAACAAGTGTACGAGCGTATCGCCGCAAGCGGATACTCTCCCGTGGCAGGGGATGTGGCAATATGGGGGTATAGCACTTATACCCCTTATACTCATGTGGCGATAGTCGCCGGCGACGGGGTTAAAGACGGTAGAATCTACGTCATCACCCAAAACCCTGACGCAAGCGCACTCAAATGGTTCCCCACCGCCGGACTGCTAGGCTACCTGCATCCCCGTACCATGCCAAAACCGGATTCGAGCAATCCCACCGGCAGTAACAATCAAGGACAGCTTGACGCAACGCGCGGAGGGGGGTGGATACACTGGCAGGGCGACAATCTCTACCTACATGAGACAGACAACAGCGGCGCAAAAACCCGTGTCTTCTACAAGACTACTGCCAATAATTTTTTTGAAAAAGAGTCGCAATCGCAGCCGTCCGATAGTAGCGGCCAAGGGCACCCGTCAAGTTCGACCAATGCGGAAAACTCGTACGCGCTTTATGTGGTCGGTACAGTGGAAGCCGGCCTACGATGGGACGCGGTAGAAGCGGCGAACCTCCAAGGCATTGGCATTGCGCAGTGGAGTTTTGGACGCCGCTTGCAAGTGCTCAACAGAATGCGCGAATCTGACCCAACCGGCTATATGGCATTCAAAACGGCGGCTCCCGAGATTGCGGCACTCATGGAATCAGGCGGAACGTTCACGGGGAACCTTACCGCCGTAGAGGCGGCAGCGTTCCAAACATGGGCGGCACGCAATGAATCCCATGAGGGGCAGCGCAAGCAGTTCGCGGAAGACTATGCGGGATATCCGCAAGAGTATGCGGACAATAAGATGCAGATCTTGTGGGTCACAGCCTATCACCAGTCACCTGCCAACGCCTTGAAGGTACCGAAAGCTTCCAATCTAACGCAGCTGAAAAACAATATCCTCGCTACGTATCCATTCCAGCCATACGTGAACCGATACAATCAGGCATACTCATTACTGTCCGTGTGGGATGGAAAGTCGAATCCGCCCGCATTTTAAAGTGTGATATAATGGGCGATGTCGGCATATGATGCTTTCCCTTGAGCCGACCGTAACACAATAAGGGGGTATGACGGTGGTCATGACGTCATACCCCCCATTATTTATAGTGGAGGTGAGCTGGTATGGCATTACAGACATTGGCCGAAGATGACTACTATGATCTGCACAATCTGCTCACCCGTAACGCGCCGTGGAATTTCGTGATCGGCGCGCGCGGCCTAGGCAAAACGTTTGCAGCGAAAAGATACGGAATCAAGGAATATGTCAAAAACGGCCACGAGTTCATCTACCTCAGGCGCACGGACGTGGAACAGCATCGTAAGGAAACATTCTTCAAAGACATTCAAGAGTTCTTTCCTTCGTACGAGTTTCGCGTCAATGGCGAAAAGGGACAATTGCATAAGACTTCGTGGGATGAAAAGGATTGGCGGACATGCTGCTATTTCGTCGCACTATCTCAGGCGGGCGGGCTAAAATCGGTAGCCTACCCTAAAGTGCACTTGATTATTTTCGACGAAATCTTTCCCGACAATCTACGTTTTTTAAGCAATGAGGTAAATTCGTTTTCCGAGTTTTACAATACTGTTGACCGTTGGCAAGATAGAACAAAAGTACTGTTTTTATCCAATGCCGTGCAAAAAGCGAATCCGTATTTCGCGAAATACCGGCTGGACATTGGTTCCCAGCAAGCCAACCAGCAACAATACAAACTCTATTGCGGGGGGTTCGTATGTCTCGAATTGGCGGATTACGGTGGATTCTCAGCCAAAGTCGCGCATTCCAAGTTCGGCAGATTCCTAGAACAGTACGATGGCGACTATGCCGACTATGCCATACGCAACAAATTCCGCGACGAATCGGACACGCTACTAGCACCCATTCCTAGTGACGGTGAATTGTCTTATATTCTAGACACTACAGACTATGCACGTTTTGGCATATGGGCCTCCGTTTCGGAACGTGACGGACACGTTTCACAATATGTTTCACGACGCATCCCCAAAGACAACACCCGCCCCATCTACACGCTAGACCCCAACCATGTTGACGAAAAAACATGGTACGTCAAAAAGTCGGATGATATTATAAGACGGCTCACCACCGGCTATAGACTTGGTAAAATAAGATTCGATGATTCACAGGTCAAGGCCGATTTCGGACTGATCATCGGCGAATTATTAGGAAAATAGAAAGGATAATATCAATGGCAATGACCACAACGGATGTGTGGTGTATGCTTGCGGCAGTCTTTTTTATTATCGTAGACTACGTGACAGGCATTACAAAAGCCATCATGCAAGATAATCTCAGCTCAAAAAAAATGCGGGAGGGACTAGGCCACAAGTTCGCCTACTTCATTCTCGTATTGGTGGCGTGGTTCATCGACGAAATCAACTTACATGTCGATTTAGGGCTACCAGTGTCCGTATTTGTCTGTACAGTTGGCGGAATATGCTTAATCGAGCTTACGTCGATTTTGGAAAACATCACCGTAATCAATCCGGAACTGGCGGGCGCACCATTCATGCAGATTTTTTCTCAATCCACAAGCGGAAAGCATAAGGAGGAATGATGGACGGAGTGAAATGGATAGGCTCACCAAACCACTACAACGGAAGAGAGGGGCACCACGTAACCCACATTACACTGCATATCATGGCAGGATATTTAGCCGGAACCGATAGCGTCTTCACTAATCCAGCATCACAAGCAAGCGCCCATTATGGCATCGGCGCAGACGGCACCATACATCAATACGTAAGCGAAGCGGACGGCACCTACAGTGACGCCAACTACATTTCTAACAACAGCACTATCAGCATCGAACATGAAGGCGGCATACCACAAGCCACATGCACGCAAGCGTGTATCGACGCAAGCGCACGACTCTGCGCCGATATTGCACAACGATACGGACTTGGCAGACTATGGCACGACGGCACCAATGGTAACATATGGCTTCATCGAGAAATCAGCGGCACCGACCACGCCACATGCCCCGATCTTGCTCCAAACGGATTGCCATACCAACAAGTCATAGACAAGGCCAACGCCATACTTGAAGGTAAAACCAACAATAACAACAAAAGGAGCGAAAACATGGCAGAAATGATTTTTAACAACACTGATACCGGCAAAGTATACTATTGGAATATTCTCACCGGCGTAAAATACATTGGTGTACCCGACCAGCTCGAAATTCTCAAGGCCGCAGGCGTCCCCATGCACGAAACCAGCAGCAAGGGGCCTTGGATGACCCGCGCCCAAGAAATCACCGACAACACTCTAGCCGGCATAACCGCCACCGTCAACGCTCAAGCCGCAGCCATCGAAACACTATCCAAGTCTCTCGGTGTAAACCCTGACACAATCGCAAAAACCGTGCAAGATGCAGTAAAATCCAAACTAGACAGTCTCAAAATCACAGTAACAGACAAGTAGTAGTGACGGCACAAGAAAAGCCCCCAGGCTTATCACCTAGGGGCTTTACTTTATTCGTCATCGCCGTTATCAATCGAAATGACATATTTGCGACACGGACGGCCTTTCTTAGACAAACACCGCACAGTTTCGACATAGTCATAGTCGACACTCAACATACTTTCAATAACTGCCGAAAGCGCTGATTCGAACGTAGTAACATCGTCATCAATAAGGCCATTATTAACAACAGTACCAGTGTACACATTTTCAATGCACACCTTGTAACGATTATCCGCTTCAATTTCGATAACATAAGCGTTAAGGTTAATCATTTTATTTTTCCTTTCCCTTGAAGTTGATAGTTACGCTATAACACAAACAAAACGGCGACACGCCCAAAAACAAAAGAACGCAAGATAATAAAAGACACCTACCTACCGGT
>ENA-OOWX01000792-OOWX01000792.1-human-gut-metagenome-genome-assembly--contig:-NODE-792-length-17894-cov-2.251135_pt1 | contig 17894 bp, 14 predicted proteins | sample MGYA00241583_ERZ501335 | MGnify/ENA primary metagenome ERZ501335 (study PRJEB25962, sample SAMEA2042731) | human gut metagenome | biome: human gut; feature: human-associated habitat; material: faeces...
CTCATAACACAGCCTGTAATAATTCCACTTAAAATTTCAGGCATAACTACTTTGAAAAATGCTTTTATCGGTTTACATCCAAGGTCAAGAGCCGCTTCATAAACATGCATATCAAATTGTTTTAACTTAGGTATAACATTTAAAATTACATAAGGAAGCGCAAATGTTACATGAGCAATTAAAAGCGTCCAAAAACCTAAAATATCGCTTTTGTTTACAAGAGAGCCTGCAAAAACAAATAAAAGCATCATTGCAATACCGGTTACAATTTCGGGATTCATCATAGGAATATTTGTTGTTGTCATCATGGCACTTTTATAAAGCTTTGATTTTGAATTGAACAATCCGACTGCCGCAAGCACACCCAAAACGGTAGATACAAGCGCTGTGCATACGGCAAGTAAAACCGTATTTTTTAACGCCTGAACAGCGACCGTGTCTTTAAACATCTCATTGTACCAATGTGTTGAAAAGCCGGAAAAAATATAAGTGCTTGATGTTGAATTTAATGAAAAAAGCATCATAACTAAGATTGGCGCATACAAAAATAAAAAAATAAGCGCAACATAAAGTTTCGATATAAAAGGTGTTTTCTTTTTCATATAATTACACCTCCGTCACCATTTTCATCAGCACCAAAGTAATTCATAACGCCAAGGCAAATGAAAATTAATATCATCAATACAAACGAAAGTGCCGCACCTAAATTGTAGTTATTTGCGCTTTGAAATTGAGTTTCAATAACGTCACCTATAAGAACAACTTGACCGCCGCCAAGCTTTTGAGTGATATAAAATGTTGAAACGCAAGGCACGAATACCATGGTTATTCCGCTTAAAATGCCGGGTTTTGAAAGTGGGATTATTACGTTTTTAATAACTTCAAATTTGTTTGAGCCTAAGTCTTGAGCCGCTTCAACGAGCGAATTGTCAAGCTTTGTTAATACGGAAAAAATAGGCAAAATCATATATGGTAAAAAGTTATAAACCATTCCGAGTATAACTGCTGCACCGTTATTAATGAGCTTTAATTGCTTTAAGCCGAGCACATTTAAAATTGTGTTGATTACACCTGAATCGCCCAATATTGTCATCCAACTGTAAGTTCTGATAAGAAAATTCATCCACATAGGAAGCATAACAAGAAGAACAACAATATTTTTATATTTTTGCGGAGCTTTTGAAAAAATATATGCAAACGGAAATCCTAAAACCAAACATATAGCAGTTGCCGCAACACCGTATAAAACAGAAAGCAAAATTGTAGTGATATATGTCGGAATTTGTTCTACACTCGCAAGTGAAAAGGCGCCGCTTTTATCGGTAAGCGCATAGTATGCAACCATTAGTAAGGGGGCAATTATAAATAATATTGACCAAACAAGATATGGTTTGTCTGCAAGAGAGGAAAGCTTATTCTTCTTCATTTTCTTCCTCCCAATTGTATGATGCATCACTGATATGGTCCATTTCGTCCGAAAAATATGAATAATCGCCAAATTCGCCGCTATATTCACTTCTGTTCATAATGTGAATGGCATCAGGCTCAATATACATTCCAATTTCCTCGCCGACTTTGTGATGCTCAATAGTTTGTATCATCCAAATGAAACCGCCCACGTCAACAAGTATTTCAAAATGGACACCTTTGAATGTGACACTTGTGATTTTACCGGGGAGTGAAGCTTTGCTGCCTTTTTTTACAATCTTAATATCTTCAGGTCTTACTACCGCTTCAACAAATGCATTTTCGCCAAAACCGCTGTCAAGACATTCAAACGTTACGCCGCCAAACGATACAAGATAATCCTTTATCATTATTGCGTCAACAATGTTTGACTCTCCTATAAAATCTGCAACAAATGCATTTACAGGTTCGTTATAAATATCTTCAGGTGTTCCTATTTGTTGAATTTTGCCCTTGTCCATAACAACGACCGTGTCAGACATAGAAAGAGCTTCCTCTTGGTCGTGAGTTACATAAATGAAAGTAATTCCAAGTCTTTTTTGAATTGCCTTAAGTTCGGTTTGCATATCTTTTCTCAGCTTCAAGTCAAGCGCACCGAGCGGCTCGTCAAGTAAAAGCACGTGCGGTGAATTAGCAAGCGCTCTTGCTATTGCAACCCTTTGTTGCTGTCCGCCTGAAAGCGAGTCGATGCTTCTCTTTTCAAAGCCTTTAAGGTTTACAAGTTCGAGCATTTCGGCAACGGTTTTTCTTATTTCGTTTTTTGGCTTTTTTTGAAGCTTTAAGCCAAAGGCAATGTTCTCATATACGTTTAAATGAGAAAAAAGAGCATAACGTTGAAAAATGGTGTTCACCTTTCTTTTGTGAGGCGGAACATCATTAATTCTTTTTCCTTCAAAAATAATATCGCCGCCGTCAGGCTCAATGAAACCCGCAATGCAACGAAGAGTGGTTGTTTTTCCGCAACCTGAAGGACCAAGCAACGTTATAAACTCTTTTTTGTTTATATAGAGATTTAACTTATCCAATACTACATTTTCACCGTATTTTACAGTGATATCTTTAAGGTCTATTATCTTTTCCAATATGCACATCCTCATTTGCTAACCCGATTTAGCGCTTTTCAAAAACGCCATACGACTAATATATATAATTAGTATAAAAAAGTCAATATATTTTTTTTATTATTTCTTCACCTTTTTGTGCTTTTTCGATTGCTTGGCAAACCTTATCAAAATCGCAAACCATACTCTTAGGTTTTTTTTCATAATTGTCCATTCCAAACGGCACAAAATAATAATTTTTATAGTTTAAAAGTGCACCTATATTTTTTGCCGCTGCGCCGAGCGCATCGTTGGTTGAAACGCCGATTACAACGGGATTGTTGTTTCTTAAATGACTTTTTACAGCCATAGTAACAGTTGTATCTACTATACCGTTTGCAAGCTTCGCAAGAGTGTTTGATGTGCAGGGAACAACTGCAAGGACGTCAAACATTTTTTTAGGCCCTATCGGCTCAGCTTTTTCTATTGTGTGAATAATGCTGTTTCCCGTAATTTCAATAAGCTTGTTTTGTATATCAATCGCCTTTGCAAAGCGTGTATCTGTATTATATGCATTTTCGCTCATAATAGGAGTAACTTCGTGTCCTTTATTTACGAGTTCTTCAATAACCTTTATTGCTTTGTCAAATGTACAAAATGAGCCTGTCAGGCAATATCCGATTTTCAATTCTTTCCCTCCTTAATCATTTTGTCTATTGTTTCGCCGATTAAATATCCGGCGCTGATTTTACTGTATCTTGACGGTAGCTTTGAACCGTCAATTATATCAATGCTTTTGATTTTCGCATAGTGCTTATCAATTCCACCTGGGAATGACGCAAGTTCAATATATTTAATATCGTTTTTAAATGTATCAATTTCTTTTTTCGTGAAATATATTGCAGGAACCGTGTTGAAAATTATATCGTAGTTTTGACATTGTAAAGCTTTAAAATCAATCACCTTGTCGGCAATTGTTTTTGCTTGTGCTTTGTCAATATCACTTCTTGCACAAATTGTTAACTTACCGCCCATTGCCTTTAATACATTGCAAAGCGATTTTCCAATTTTGCCGAAGCCGGTAATTAAGATATTTGAGCCATAAATAGCTTTGTTGCTGTTTTCTTTATAAAGCGCTATTGCACCTTCACTTGTCAAAATAGCATTTTTGTATTTAAAATCATCTCTTTTATTGTAATCGTAACAGTTTTTATATTTTTTATCATAATCACCAACACCGTAAAATACGTGCACATTTTCATACCCTTTAAACATTTCTTTGTCGCAGGCTGGCGCAAACACGGCAAAATTTGCTTCGCTTTTGTCAAAGACTTCGTTATATCCTGCTTTTTTTAGATACTTTTGCGTATATTTCAGCCTTTCGTCACAATAATAAGGAATAATAAAATTCATATTTTCAACTCCAAAAGTTCTTTTTACATACTATGACATAAAAAAATATTAGTTAATGGCTTTGAGGTATTTATTTTTTTGATTAAATGTTGTATAATAAATAACTAATAAATATTTAGAGGTGACTCATTTATGGATATAACAAATATGCATATTGACGATATATTAAAAAAGGTTAAAAGAATACACTTTATAGGAATAGGCGGTGCAGGTATGTGCCCGCTTGCAGAAATACTTATTCAGCTGGGTTATAATGTTTCCGGCTCTGATAATAACGATACCGAAACATTTAGAAGAATTGAAAAAGAGGGAGCAAAAGTATATCTCGGTCAGGTTAAGGAAAATATTACAGATGACGTTGAACTCGTTATTTATACCAACGCTATTTTAAAGGGTAACGAGGAACTTGAGTATGCAAAGGCTAATTTTCCTTGCTTTGAAAGGGCAGAGCTTTTGGGCGCAATGAGCCGTATTTTCTCTAATTGTATCGGCGTTTGCGGCACTCACGGTAAAACCACAACTTCTTCAATGCTTACCCAAATTCTTCTTGATGCCGGTCTTGACCCAAGTGCTGTTATCGGCGGTAAGCTTCCTGTTATTAATGCTTACGGCAGATTCGGCCACAGCCAAAATTTTGTTTGCGAATCGTGCGAGTTTAATAATACATTTCTTCATATGAATCCCGATATTGCTGTTATTCTAAATATTGATGAGGACCATTTGGACTTCTTTAAAAATCTTGATAATATTAAAAAGTCTTTTCGCCAATTTGCCGAAAAAACTACTAAAACTATTGTATATAACGGCGATGACGAAAACACGGTTGATACGTTAAAGGGCATTACAGGCAAAAAGCTTGTGTCTGTCGGTAAAAATGATAATAACGAGTGGGTGGCTAAGAATATTGATGTTCCGGGTGGCTTTCATTCAAAATATGACGTTTACCATAACGGCGAGTTCGTTGCAACCGTTCATCTTTCTGTTCCGGGTGAGCACAACGTTCTTAATTCTTTGTGTGCTTTTGCTGCCGCTTACGAAAGCGGGGCAGATGTTAAGAGTATTTGCGAAGGTCTTAATGCATTTAAGGGTGCAGGCAGGCGCTTTGAGCTTGTCGGTAAATATAACGGCATTACCTTTGCTGATGATTATGCTCACCATCCAAAGGAACTTAAGGTTACACTTGAAGCGGCAATGAAAATGGGCTTTAATCGTGTTTGGGCAGTTCATCAACCGTTTACTTATACAAGAACTTCGCTTCTTCTTGATGATTTCGCAAAGGTACTTCAAATTCCCGATAAATGCGTTATTTCCGCAATTATGGGCAGCAGGGAAGTAAACACTATCGGAATTAAAGCTAAGGATTTGGCAGACAAAGTCCCCGGCAGTGTCCAGCTTGATACGTTTGAGGAAATTACGGATTACGTTCTTGAAAATGCAAAGCCGGGCGACCTTGTAATTACTCTCGGTTGCGGTGATGTATATAAAGTTTCACGAATAATGATTAAGAAACTTAAAGAACAAGGATATGAGGCGGAATAAATTATATGTAAAGAAAAAGGCAGTAACGATTATCGCTACTGCCTTTCGTTATGCGTATTTATTTGTAAATTCTTGGAACATTTGGGTTTACCATAAGCGGAGATATTTCTACGCTTGCAACATCTCCGATTTTAACATCACTGCCAGTGATATCAATTGCGGTGTGCGAAAGCCCGATTTCGCCTATAACATTATATTTTTTACCGTTTACATTGACTGTAAGTTGTTCTTTTTGCAAATAGTGCTTAAGCTGAGAAAGCACCGAATGAAAATCGGCTGTCTCTTTACCTTTCTGCAAGCCGAAGCCGTCAAAATGGCCGATAGGAACAATTGCGATTTTGGTTTCTCTTTTTGTTTTATATTGACCGTTGTAGCCGATTGAATAGCCTTTAGGTACAGTTTTTGTTTCGATAACCTCTGCCTGAAGTTCACCGAGCTTATTAAGCGGATTTTTGCCCCTTGTAATTACTCTTCCCATAAAGGCTGAGCCTATTCTGACTGCGTCAAGCGTTACACCGTCAACATTTAATAAGGCAGGGGAGTTTGCCGCATGAAGAATACCTACGTTTTTGCCCGCTTTTTTTATTTGCTCAATTGTGTCTTTAAACATTTCAAGCTGTACTTTTGTAAGCTCTGCATTGTGAAACGCAGAGGAAAAATGAGTATACGCGCCGCAAAAATCAAGATTTTCAAAATCGTAGCATTTTATTGCTTTTTCAACTTCACTCGGTAAAAAACCGTATCTGCCCATACCTGTATCGATTTTTAAATGGCATTTCGTTTTTTTATTAAGCTTTTTAGATACCTTGTCCATAACCTCAGCGGCGGAAAGAGAGCCGATAGTTGCAATACAGTCATTCTCTGCAATAATCTTTGCTTCCTCTTCAATAGAGGTTGAGCGCATAACAAGAATATCTCTGTCAATAACCGTTTCTCTTAAAAGAGGAACGTCGTAAACCTCTGTTACGGCAAAGGTGTTAATTTCGTTTTGCATTAAAATTTCAGCAAGAGAGCACATTCCGAAGCCATAGCCGTTGCCTTTAACAACGCCGATAACCTCAACTCCTGCTTTATTCTTAATAGTATTTATGTTTTCGATTAATTTGCTTTTGTCAATTATATATCTGCTCATTTTATCTTATCTTTTCAAGTATTTTTGTTGCAACGTTATAAAGTTTATAAACAGGCTTGTTGATTACATAGTCAAACTCACCGACAAATTCTTTCATATATCCGCCAAAGCCGTGTTTAAATCTCCAAAGACCGTAGTGTGGATTGTCCGGATTTTGGCAATCTCCCGAAATGCCTCCGAAGTCATAGACTTTACAGCCACATTCCATACCCCATTTCATCATTGCCCATTGAAGTGCATAGTTTGGATATACGTTTCTGTGTGCGTTTGATGATGCACCGTATTGATATTTCATTACATTCTGACCCCATTTTATGGCAATAGTTCCGGCAATGGCTTTGCCTTCGTAATATGCCATATAAAGCCTTGCATCATCAGTCATACAGTCAAGTATTCTTTCAAAATATTCCTTTGGTCTTGTTGAAAAGCCGTCACGCTCTCCCGTTTCGTGCATAATTCTAACAAAATCGTCGAGTGCCTCTTTGCCGCAAATTTTGATCTCAACACCTTTTTTAGGCGCTTTTCTTATTCTGTTTCTGTAATCAGGCTTAAAGGTGAGCATAAGCTCGTCCTCATTCATACCGTTATAATCAAAGCAATAAACAAATCTTGGCTGAACATTTTCAAAATCCATACAGCCAGGATTAAGCTCAATAAATCCTTTTTCAATTAAATGCTTCTTATAAGCCTCGTTTTGAATTACAATTTCAGGGTCGATTTTAATGCAATATGCTTTATATTCCTTGCCAAGCTCAATAAGACCGTTAAAAAGTTTGTCGAATGTGTCAAAATCATTTTCATCGCAAACAAAACCACGGCAACAATACATTAGCGAATTTTTAATTATAGGTATTGAACGAATGAGAACAGCAGCCGAGCCTTTAATTTCACCGTTGTCATTTTTAAGCATTATTGCTTCAAATTTCCAAGCGCTTTTAACCTTTGCCCATTTTGACGAGTGCTGAAAAAGACCTTTAGGATGCTTTTTTATAAACTCCTCGTATTCGTCTAAATTATCTTTATTTACTCTTACTAATGTCATTTCTGTTAGCTCCGTTTTATTTAATATAGTTAATTATAACAAAGATTTCACCTTTTGTCTATATCATACCTCTTTTTTATCACTATATAAACATTTATTTTTTTGATTGACTTTTTTAACATATTAAGGTAATATGTTAAATAAGATTATTGCGCATTGCAATAAAAATTAAGGGGTATGTTATATGGAAAAATTTAATTGGGAGAATCCTGAGATTTTCAAAATCAACAAAGAGGACGGCCACGCTATTATGATGCCGTTTGACAGTGAAAAGGATGCACTCTCTGCAAAAGAAAGCAATTATAAGCAATCGCTTAACGGTAAATGGAAATTTTATTGGCAAAGAGGACTTAAAAATCAACCTGAAAATTTCCAACTTACGTCATTTGACGATTCTCATTGGGATGAAATTAACGTTCCGTCGGTTTGGCAAACACAGGGATATTCAGTTCCTTACTATTATGCAAGTACATTTCCTAAGGCTTTCAGTCGTTCAAAAGGAAAAATTCCGTCAATTGACCACGATATGCAGGAAATCGGTTTTTACAGAAAATCGTTTACTCTTAACGAAAACTTCAATGGCAGAGAAATATTTCTTCATTTTGGCGCCGCTAAGAGCGCACTTGAGGTTTATGTAAACGGTGAATTTGTAGGCTATTCTCAAGGCTCAATGACACCGCACGAATTTAACGTTACCAAAGTGCTCAAACCGGGCGAAAATGTTATTACTGCTAAGCTTTATCGTTATTCAGACGGCTCATATCTTGAGGACCAGGATATGTGGTGGCTTTGCGGCATTTACAGAGAAGTTTACTTATTTGCAGAACCTAAGCTTTGCCTTAGAGATTTTTATTTTAAAACTGATTTTGACGATTCATATACAGATTCAAATGTTACTCTTAATATGTATATAAATAATTATAATAACATTAGGGGTAAAATGACAGCATCTGCTAAGCTTATTGATTCAAACAATGGGGAAATATTACTTGGCACAAAAGAAACAGAACTTTCAGGAGGCAATGAAGCAGTTACTTTTAAAGAAACTGTTAAAGCGCCTGAAAAGTGGTCTGCCGAAACGCCTAATCTTTACACATTAGTTATGACAATTGAGCTTGACGGCAAGATTATTTGTGTTAAGACATATAAAGTTGGATTTAAAAAGGTAGAAATTAAAGGCGAGAAAATTTACTACAACGGTATGCCTTTAATGATTAAGGGTGTAAATCGCCATGATTTTGACTGTGATAACGGCTGGGCGGTTCCGAGAGAAATATATACTCAGGACCTTGATATTATGAAGCAAAATAATATTAACTCTATCCGTACTTCTCATTATCCGGACAACCCTTATTTTTATGATATGTGTAACAAATACGGCTTTTATGTTATGGATGAATGTGAAGTTGAAACCCACGGTGTAAGACGTAAGGGCGTTCCGGGTTCTAACCCCGTTTGGACCGGCGCTGTTGTTGACCGTATGCAAAGAATGGTGTTGAGAGACAGAAACAATCCTTGTGTATTTATGTGGTCACTCGGTAACGAAGCAGGCGACGGCAGTAATTTTATGGAAATGAAAAAAGCTGCATTGGCGCTTGATAATTCACGCCAATTCCATTATGAAGGCGATTTTGATTTAACTAAGAGTGATGTTATTTCACGTATGTATCCGACTAAGGATATTATGGAAAAACTCGGTAATAAACAACCTATAACTATCTCTCTTTATGATAATATTGCCAATCAGCTTGCAGCAGACAGTAAGCCAATTAAGGCTGAAATGTATGAAGGTAAGCCAGTTGTTCTTTGTGAATATGCACACAGTATGGAAAATTCCCTCGGAAATTTCCAGGAGTATATTGACGATTTTGAAAAGTACGACAATATGTGTGGCGGTTTTATTTGGGATTTTGTTGACCAGGCACTCCACGTTAAGGATGAAAACGGTAACGATAATTATCTTTACGGTACCGATTTTCAAGGTCAGGAGCCTCACAAGCTTATTGATATTCCAAACACAACCGCTATGACGGGAAGTAATGTTTATTTCTGCGCAAACGGAATTATCGGCGCCGACAGAAAACCGCATCCTCAAATTGTTGAGGTTAAGCACGGCTACCAAAACATCGGTATTACTGCAATTGACGCTTCAAACGGTGAATTTAAGCTTAAAAATAAATTCCTTTTCACAAATCTTTCAAATTTCAATTGCAAATGGGTAATTAAAGCGGAGGGTGAAGAAGTTTTGTCAGGCGAACTCGGCAAAATTGAGTGTGCTCCTCTCGAAGAATGTAATATTAAAATTGACTTTGATTCTTCAAAACTTCCTAAGGATAAAGAGGTTATTTTAACTGTTTCTTTTGAAACGACTAAAGAGTCGTTAGGCATTGAAAAGGATTATGAAATTGCGTTTGAACAGTTTATTATTAACGCAATGCCGCAACCAAAAGACGGTAATGCTGACGGTAACCTTGATTTTGATATTAACGGTAAAAGGGTAACTGTTAAGGGAGATAATCTTGAGGTTATTGTTGATAACGGCAAGATAGTAAGCTATAAGATTGAGGGTAAAGAACTTCTTAAAGCTCCTCTTATGCCTAACTATTTCAGAGCGCTTACCGATAATGATATCGACTTTTTGAACTTCACTCCTCAGTGGGCTAAGTTCCATCCGTTCTATGCTTGGCAGCGTGCAACACACCATACAAGAGCAGATAAAACAGAAGTGATTAAAAATAATAGTGCTGTTGAAATTCATATTGCGTTTTCAACCGCAGGACTTAAAAAGTCAGTTGCAACCTATAGGGTTTATCCTGACGGCAGATTATACGTATTCCACAGTGCAGTTCCAACAAAGGGTATGCTTCGTTTTGGCTATCAAATGACTATGGATAAGTCGATGGAATATATTACATGGTACGGCAGAGGTCCAAAGCCAACCTATATTGACAGAAAACTCGGCTCTAAGATTGACCTTTATAAATCAAGTGTTACTGATTTTGAATATCGCTATATGCGCCCGCAGGAATCATCTAACAGATGCGACGTAAGATATTTCACTCTTACGGATAAAAACGGCTTTGGAATCAAGGTCGACGCTTATTATGATAACCCTATCAATTTCTCGGCTTATCACTACACAACCGACGGACTTGAAAAGGCAACTCATATTAATGATATTCCTTACGAAGATATAACCACCGTTAATATCGACCACAGACAGCTTGGTGTAGGCGGTGATCTTCCGGGTCAAGCATTTGTAAGAGAACCTTACACTATGCCTAAGGGACAGAAACAGGAATATTCGTTTGTAATTACTCCTATCGGCAGAAAGGATTAATAATATGAAAAGGCCCCTCGCTTTCGTGGGATTTTCAATGGCAACAGCACTGCTGCTGATAAATATTATCGGCGGCGTGTTCTATAAAATATTATTTGTCTTGGCAGCGGTACTGTTTGCGGTATCGCTGCTTGTCACAAAGCTTAGACAGGCAAGAGTCGCACTGTGTGTTTTCGGTGCGGCACTGTTAGCCTGTCTTATTTTTATGGCAAACTATTCTAATGTTGAGGGGCAAATGGTACTTGACAATCAAGAAGTTAAAACAGTATTTCATATTGTTGACAATGTGCAAGTTAATGACGGTAAGTATATTTATACGGTTAAAACAAAATCTATAGATTATCCGGGCGCACCTCAAAATATCAAGCTTAAGCTTTACAGCGAATATGAAATCGACGCAGATTATTACGACGATTTGCTGTCTGTAATTAAATATTCAAAATCATTCAGCGACGCTTTCAGTTCCTACGGTGCTTTTGCCGACGGCAGATATATTTCCGCCTCGCTTGATACCGTGCCGATACCCTTAAACAATAATGACAAGCCGATTAATTATTATATTCTCAAGGCACGTGACTATATTAAAAATACGATTACACTTCATTTGAAAAATGATACCGGCGCATTGTCGCTTGCTCTGTTAACAGGGGATAAAAGTTTACTTTCCGACGAAACTTATTCATATTTTACAGATTGCGGTACTTCTCATATTATGGCGGGGGGGGGGGGGGGGGGGGGGGGGGTCATATGTATGGGATTTTATGTCCTTTTGAAAAACTTGGGCGTCAAGCGGAATTTAAGAACGATTTTGTCTGTTCTTGTTTTACTTTTTTATGTTGCAATGACCGACTTTTCTGTATCTGTTATTCGTTGCGCAATTATGATTTGCGTTCTTCTCTTTGCAAGGCTGGCAAACAAAAAGGCGGATACGCTTAATTCACTCGGTCTTGCGGTAACATTGCTTTGCTTTAATCCTTACGCAGTTACCGACCCAAGTGCAGTATTAAGTGTTTTATCTGTTTTGGGAATGCTTGTTGTTAAGCCTAAAATTGATGAAAATATTAAACCCGAAAAGCTAAATAAATTTGGTTGTTACATATATGACGGACTGACTATTACATTGAGCGTTATGGTAACAACCTTTCCGGCAATATGGCTTTTCTTCTCTAATACTACTTTTATTTCATATTTAGCTAATCTTTTATTGATTCCGCTTGCACAGCTTACTATGATAGGAACGTTAGGTATTGCACTTTTTGGATTTTTAAAATATTTTGGCATAGCTTTGTCATTTTTGACATATATTCCGGCTAAAACTATGCTTTTAATTACTGAATTCCTTTCTAAACGATTATATTTTTTAACTTTTGATATAAGCCATAATGTTTTTATTGTTTCTTATGCAGTTTTTCTTATATTTATCGGTGTAAGCCTTTTGATAAAAAACAATGTTAAATTTAAACCAACCTGCGCACTTGTATTTTCTTTGATTGTTATATCAAGCGCAGTATCAGTTTATGAAAGCAGTGTTAATACCTATCTTGATATTTCGTCAACAAATGCAGTAGTGATTTATAATAATAGTGCCGCAATCGTAGTTGATGCCGATAATATTAGCGATTATTACAAAGTTAAGCAGTGTCTTTCTCGCTCGAAAAGTGAAAGTGTTTTATTTGTTAATTGTAATTATGATAATGAAAAATTATCGTCACTTGCAAAAAACGACAAAGAATTTTTAAATAATTATGATTTTGATATTGATTTATGCGAGCAGGTTAATGTAAAATATCAGTCGGGCGTTATTTTTGCAAATGTAAATAACGCTCAAATTGAGATTAATAAAAAATATGTTGTCATTAACAAAAATCTTTGCTATCAAAGAAAAACAAAATATATTTATGATAACAATGATGATACAATTATCAGCATAAGGAAGTGATGTTTTGCCTAAAATTAATGAAAGCGAACTTAAAAAGGAAATTAAATCAGGCGATTTTAAAAACGCTTATCTTCTTTACGGCGAGGAAAGTTATTTAAAGGAATATTATGCAAGTGAACTTAAAAATAAAATAGTTGATAAAACTTTTGAAGCATTTAATTTCCATTATTTTGACGGCAAGGATACCGAACTTGACGATATATTAAAGGATGCTCAAATGCTTCCTATGATGAGTGAATATAATTTTGTAATGGTTAAGGATTATCCTATTGAAAAATCGGCGAATGATATTAAACTTCTTGAAGAATATTTAAAAGACGCTCCCGATACTACCGTTTTTGTGTTTTGGTTTGATGCAATAGAGCCGGACGTTAAAAGCGCTAAATTTAAAAAAGTTATTAAAGCATTTGAAAAGGCAGGCGACTGTGTTGAACTTCAAAAAAGGAGTGAAAACGATGTTGCCAAACTTCTTGTAAGCGGTGCGAAAAAACGAGGCGCTGTTTTGTCAAACGATACGGCAAAATATCTTATATCTATTTCAGGCAATGATATGAAAATTCTGCTCAACGAGCTTGATAAACTTTCTTATTATGCCAAGGGTGGGGAAATAACAAAGGAAATTATTGACAATATGGCAACAAAATGCCTTCAAGCCCGTATTTACGATTTGTCAAAGTATGTTGTTGCAGGAAAGTCGGGCATGGCTTACGATGTTTTAAATGTCCTTTTTGAAATGAAGGAGGAGCCTATAATCATTCTTTCTGCAATTAGCGGTGTCTATGTTGATATGTATAGAGTGAAGTGCGCAAAAAGTGCAGGATTCGGATTTGACGATGTTGCCAAATACTATAATTACAGAGGCCGAGAATTTGCACTTAGAAACGCTACCCGTGACTGTGCCAATCTTTCACTTGAGCAGCTTCGCACATCTCTTGACGAAATTTCAAAAACAGACGTGAAATTGAAAAGCACGGCGGTTGATAAAAAACTACTTTTAGAGGAACTTATAATCAAGCTTATTCTGACTGCAAGGGGAGTTAAGTATGCTTAAGGTTAAAGAGGCCGTTATTGTTGAGGGAAAATATGATAAAATCAAGCTTTCAAATTTGCTTGATGCTCTGATTATCGAAACGAACGGCTTTTCGGTTTATAAAGATAAGAAGAAGCTTGCATTTATTAAAAAACTTGCAAACGAGCGTGGTTTAATTGTTATTACCGATTCCGACCACAGCGGCTTTCAAATAAGAAACTATCTTTCTTCCGTTATCCCTAAAGATAAAATTAAACATATATATATTCCGGATATATACGGCAAGGAAAAACGCAAAAAAGAACCGTCTAAGGAGGGCAAAATAGGTGTAGAGGGAATTAACGATGACATTCTTCTTGAACTTTTTAAAAAGGCAAATATCAGCTCTCAGCCGATTGTGATTAATAACCCCTTAACAAGTGTTGATATGTTTACTCTTGAACTCAGCGGCACGCCTAATGCTAAACAAAATAAAAAGAAACTCCTCAAATCTCTTGATTTACCGGAGTTTCTCTCTACTTCTTCTTTAATTTCGTATATTAATTCTTCAATGACTAAAGATGAGTTTTATAAATATTGTGATAATCTTTTTACTAATCTTTAATTATTATTTTGCTCCTCGGCTCTGTACCGCAGGGCAGGGGATTTTTATATCCTAAATTATATAAGTCCGTGCATCTGCATTCAAGTTCAAAAAGCTTTTTGCCGTTATTGTCAAGCCTTTGAATATCGCTGTATTTGCTTATAATCGGCAATTTTGCGCTTTTCTTTAAAATTGGTAATAATTCCTTACCTTTTGAATTAAAGCCTAAAATGCGAATGTATGGCACGTCAAAGGAATATTCTTTTGTTATTCCTAAATATGCTTTTAAAATGATACGCCTGATTCGTGAAAGGGTGTATCTTTTTGTTTTTATAAGCTTGTATATATCTTCAACACTTGTGCTTTGCCTTACTGCGTTATAAATCCTGTTTTCAAGCCCCTCGTTTACGTCCTCAATTTGAGCGAAATCTTCACTACTCATTGCCCTAAGCCTTGCCAAAATTGCTTTTTCGCAGTTTTTTATTGTGCATATTTCGCCTTGATTAAGCTTTTTTCTTATTGCCGAGGCACTGTATAATTCGTCGTTTGTATCGTGCCCTTTGCCAATGCGTCGAATGGCTTTTGCAGGCAGAGAAGTATGCCTTAAATATTCAATTGCTAAAATGTTATTAGGTGTGTCAAGCAAGTTATCGCCGATAACATTTTTTCTTGCAACAGGGTACGACAAACCCTTTTTCATTTCAGCCTTTATAAGTTCGTGACTTTCGTCAATCTTTTTAGCTGTTTTTTTTAATTTATTTATATCGTCACATTCCGTACCGAATGCAATTTCGTCAACTATCCCTGTCTTTTCAAGCAATGTAACTCCTGCATTTGCAAATCCTTCGGCAGACATCAGGGAATATACGCAGGGAAGTTCAATTACAATATCTGCCCCATTTTCAAGAGCCTTGTCGCATCTTTTAAACTTATCATAAATCGCAAATTCACCCCTTTGAACAAAATTTCCGCTCATAACACAAATGACAGCACCGTCACTTTTAATGCTGTCAATAAGATATTTGTGCCCTGAATGAAAGGGATTAAATTCGCAAATTATGCCTGTATTCATAAAATTTCACCAAATTATTAAAAAATAATTATTTTGTCCTTGACAATAATATATAATCTATATTATTATAATACTAAATTATTATTTTAAATTCAATATGTGGAGGCAATATTTTGAAAATTCTTGTTATTAACTGCGGCAGCTCCTCACTTAAATATCAGCTTCTTGATATGAAAGATGAGTCTGTTCTTTGTAAAGGTTCAATTGAGAGAATAGGTCTTAAAATCAATGGCGGAGAGGAAAATGTTATCGTTAAAGTCGGCGATGATAAGTTCACTTATGATAAAGAACTTAAAGACCATGTAGCAGCATTTAATGAGGTTAAGTATATTCTTTCTGAGGGTGAACATAAGGTTATTGATTCATTTAGCGAAATCGACGCTATAGGTCACAGAATAGTACAGGGCGGCGATAGATATACTAAGAGTGTTCTTGTTACAGAAAAGGTTGTTAAGGATGTTGAAGAACTTGCTCCTCTTGCTCCTCTTCACAATCCGGCTCATCTTATGGGATACAGGGCTTGCCTTGAAGTTGTAGGCCCTGATGTTCCTCAGGTATTTGTTTTTGATACATCGTTCCACAGCACTATGCCGCCAAAGGCATATATGTATGCTGTTCCTTACGAATATTATGAAAAATATGCTGTTCGCCGCTACGGTTTCCACGGCACGTCTCATAAGTTCGTTTCTCACAGAGTAGCTGAAAAGATGGGCAAAAATATTAAGGACCTTAAGATTATTACATGTCACCTTGGCAATGGCTCATCTGTTGCTGCTGTTGACCACGGTAAGGTTGTTGATACATCAATGGGATTTACTCCTCTTGACGGATTTATGATGGGCACACGTTCGGGCGGAGTTGACCCGTCTGTTGTTACCTTCATCATGAAAAAGCTTAACCTTACACCTGATGAAATGGATAACATTCTTAATAAGCAGTCCGGTGTAAATGCTATTTCAGGTATTTCATCTGATGACAGAGATATTTGTGCCGCTCAGAATGCAGGCAACGAAAGGGCTATTCTTGCTCATGAAATGCAAGCTTATGAAATTGCTAAATATATCGGTTCTTATATTGCAGCAATGAACGGTGTTGACGCTATTGTATTTACCGGCGGTATCGGCGAAAACGGCTTTTGGCTTCGTTCAAAGATTTGTTCATACTTCGGTTATATGGGCGTACATATTAATGAAGCTCTCAACCAAGCAACAGTTAAGGGTGCGGAGGCTGAACTTACAGAACCTGACGATAAAGTAAGAGTATTTATTCTTGCTACGGACGAAGAACTTACAATCGCCCGTGATACTCAGGAAATTGTTAAAAATCTTAAATAATTAAGTAAATTATATATTGATATAAAATAAAAAAGGAGGAAATGAAATGCCTGAAATTAAGTATGAAATCACTGAACATCTCGGTGTTATTTCAGAAACAGCACGTGGTTGGACAAGAGAAGTTAATATGATTTCTTGGAACGGACGTGAGCCTAAGATTGATGTTCGTGATTGGTCACCTGACCATTCAAAAATGAGCAAGGGTCTTACTTTCACTGTTGATGAAATTAAAGAGCTTACAAAGCTCGTTGAAAATCTCTAAGATTAAATATTTAGGGGCAACAAGAAAGTTTGTTGCCCTTGAAATTTTGTTAAGAGAGTTTTGTTTTTTGTGTAATTAACAGATTTATTTATTAAATTTGATATGATAGATATATTAAAATTGAGGTAATTATAATTATGGAATGGACTTCATTAAACGATTTGAGAGAAAAATATCTCTCATTTTTTGAAAGCAAGGGTCATTTAAGGCTTCCAAGCTTCTCACTTATTCCGAATAATGATAACAGCTTGCTTCTTATCAATTCGGGTATGGCGCCTATGAAAAAGTATTTTACAGGTGAAATTACACCTCCTCGAAATCGTGTTACAACCTGCCAAAAATGTATTCGTACTCCCGATATTGAGGAGGTTGGTAAGACTGATCGTCACGGAACATTTTTTGAAATGCTCGGTAATTTTTCTTTCGGTGACTATTTTAAGATAGAAGCTATTGAATGGGCGTGGGAATTTTTTACTAAAGCGCTTGAGCTTCCTGTTGAAAAGCTATATGTGTCTGTATACGAGGATGACGACGAAGCATATGATCTCTGGACAAAGCGTATAGGCGTTGCGCCGGATCATATGACAAGGCTTGGCAAAGAGGATAATTTCTGGGAACATGGCTCCGGACCTTGCGGACCTTGTTCTGAGATATATTTTGACAGAGGAGACGAACATGGCTGCGGCTCTCCTGGCTGGAAG
>ENA-OOWX01000812-OOWX01000812.1-human-gut-metagenome-genome-assembly--contig:-NODE-812-length-17572-cov-3.040361_pt1 | contig 17572 bp, 17 predicted proteins | sample MGYA00241583_ERZ501335 | MGnify/ENA primary metagenome ERZ501335 (study PRJEB25962, sample SAMEA2042731) | human gut metagenome | biome: human gut; feature: human-associated habitat; material: faeces...
AATCGCCGGTCAGTTCGGCCGATGTGGCTCTTCCGTTTTCATCGCGAGGAAGAGTCGGCCATTTCAAGATCGCGCTCTTCGAAAGATAGTACAACCGGCGGCGGACACCGGGAAGCACGGGGGTTCCCTGACACCACCCGAGCGATTTTTGAATATTCAGGCAATTTTCCATCATTAAAGCGATTAGGATTTACGAAAAATATTAGTTATCCCTGTTTCGTGACATCGACCATGAGCAGCATGCGCGGGTCGATCGAGTAAAACTGAACGCCGAAGAACATGGCGGCCGAGAGGGTCAGCATAAAAGGCTTGAAACGATCGACTTGAATTCTTTCTTGGTCAGACAAGCTGTCATATCCATAGAGCATATTCGATTTCGGAGCCAAGAAGAACTTCGAAGAACCTGCGAGACAAGTGAGCGGCGCCAGCGTCGTCTTGTTGTTCGACCCCTCGACGACCGCCTGCTCGAATTTCTTGTTGTACACGATACCGCCATGCGTGAGCATATAGGCATCGTTGTAGGCATCGGCAAATTCGGGCGAACAGTAGAGGAATTTCTCGGTAGCCCGGAGAACCGGGTGGGCTTTCCGCTCGATGGACTTGGCAACATCGTCTGCTCGATCTCCTTGACCCGGAGCGCATCGGCTTCGCTGAAACCGGTAGTGATCTTGAAAAGGTTTCCTTTACCATCAGCGATATTACCGGCTTCGACCTCTGCATCAGCAATGGTAATAAAGCCGTTGAAGAGGTCGGCAGAGGTATCCCCTTCTGCATTTCTTTTAGCCGTAAAGAGTACATTGTGCAACGATTCGCCGAGGCTTTTAAGGACAGAAGCGATTACGAGTTTTGCAGAAGGCGCCGTTTTCTGCCCTTCTCCCAAGAATGAGGCATTTTGTCCCAACAGCATCGTAACAACCGAGTTGGGCTCAAAATCCTCGCAGACATTTCCAAAGAATGTCTCGAGCTCTCGATATTTCACCTCGGTCGTGGAAGATGAATTTTTATCTGCTTTGTAAGGACCGAACTGAGCATTCGATTTTGCCGTTCCGACATGCTCTTTATTTCTGATCCCGGGAATACCGGTCATGAACCGGAGTGAATCTTTACAAGAAAGCATAGGGAGGAGAAGCAACTGCTGTCTCCACTTCTCGGCGGCCTTTTGGTATTCTTCGTCGGAAAATGAGATATTATGTGCCATATTTGTTAAGGAATTTGGTTAAACAAATCTTTTGCTTGTCGTACGTTTTCGACATACGATTCGAATGGAGATTTCTCCTTCTCTGCCGATTTGTCGTCGACGACATGTTTCGTTTCATCTGCGGGCTTTTTGCGAAGGGCTTCGAGTTCTGAGTCCTTTTGAGAAATAGTCTCTTTCAGTTCTTTAATTTTCGAATCCATCTCTTGGAGATGGGAATCCAGTTTTTGCATGAGATCGGCGGAAAGATGGAATTTCCCGTCGCTCTCTTCGATTGCCTCGATCTCGAGACACCCGATAATCGATTGGAATTTTTTGTTCATTGTTACACTAGATTGTTGATGTTGAGTATTGGAGCGGAAAAAAGAAGCGAACAGAGAGAATATCTTGTCCACGCGAGAGTCGTTTCTCTCTGGTACAGAGAATGGCAAAGGAATGCCAGCTTCCGACAGATCCTCGATCACCTGGGCGGTTACTTTGGGAGTGACATCGCCAGGGAGATCACAGATCTCGTCGACGAATCCCCAGTCGAGTGCCTCTTGCGCCGTGAGCCACCCTCCGACCTTCATCAGGTCGAGCAGTGCTTGTTTGTCTTTTTTACACTTGTCGGCATACATGGCGGCGATATTGAGGTCGATCTTCTCCATGTCCTTTTTCTGTTTGTCATACTCCTCGATCAACTGGCGAAGCTGATCGGCGTTCAGACTAGCCCACTTGGTTATCACCGTGCTGCATTTGTGAACGAGATACATGCCCGATGTCGCTATGCTGATGTGCTTGGCTCCCAGCGATGCTATCGTCGCAGCGCTGGCATTCATACCGACATAATGGACTTTAACATTTCCATGTCGGCGAAATGCCTCACAGATAGAAAAAGCAGAGGCGACACTTCCTCCCAGCGAGTCGATGAGCACATTTACTTCTTTCGATTCGCTTTTTTCGAGGATATACTCTACATAATTGGAGTCGAAGTCGTATCCGCCAACATATCCTTTGAGTTTCAGGTCGAATTTTTTTGCCATAGAATTACCTTTTTAGCCAAAGGTAACATCTGGACAACAAGCGATAAAAGACTATAAAATCAACGGAATGAGCGATTTTATAGAAACCCAAGAGATTTCAATCTGAAAACCGGCCGAGTCACCCGAAGGCGGACCGATAATCTCTTTTACATTGACAACTGGGAAAGGAGACTCTCTGGCCCCAATCAAATAAGATTTACCGGATGCACATGATATGATAAAGGCAACATTCTGCTCATCAAACGGAAAATACTCGTCTGTAAGGAATTCCAATATCGTTTTCTCGCTTGTCGAATTGTTGTCATTCTTTATATTATACTCACATTTCGGAGAGCCAACGAAAGATATTTCCGTTGTGTCCGCTAACACAGAAATGGGCAAATTCGCTTTGCTTTTCAAAGAGACATTAGGCGGAAGCAGACTACAATCGACCACCTGTAATCGGAGAATGCCCGGCAAAATTTGTTTCATTGCTAAATATTTGTTATTGTGCGTTTTGTACCGTATTGTTAAATTCTTCCTTTGAACTCGTAGCGTTTCTTTGCTGTTTTTTTTGGTACGTTTTTCTCATTCGAAAATACATCTGTCGAATGGTTTCCCAGCTTTTCGGATCGTCGGCGATTTCGTGTTTCTCCATAAAGGTCCAAATGAGGTCAGAAAGATTGTGGGACAGACTGTCGAAGGTGTGCAGCTCATTCCAAAGCTCAATCCGGAATCGAATATAAATCGTCCGCTCAAGAGCCTTCTTCGCTCGGGGTGGTAGAAAATTGTAATACCGAGGATCCTTCGTTTTAAAATAGGGAATCTCAATCGCCAAAGAATCGGGAGATTTCAACGGAACCGGGATATCGGCTGGCTGCGTCGTCAGTGAATACTCCAAAATATCGTTTTCGGCACTCCCCCTCGGGAAACGTATCTGACCATTTTGGCCAAACTGATGAAGCAACCATTCGGCAAGATATTTCTCCAAATGAATATAAACATAGTATTGAGACATGACGTAATAATTTAATACACAAATATATAAATAATCAAACAAACTGTAAATACGTAACCAGAAAAATGAACGAAAAGGATTAAAATATTTCTATATGTGTATTCTATGAAAAATCACAAAAAAATAGTGCAGAAGTACGAAAGAAGTTCAACCAGCTGAATACCAAAGCGATATGACCGTACTTTTTTCGTACTGTTTTTTTTGCCGTACTCCTGCACAGTACGCACAGTTTCGCACTGCTTCAAAATAAAAAAAGTACGATCGTAAAATATTGAATATCAAAAGGTAAAATAACCACCGTACGAATGTACTGTTTTTCCATTATTATTAAGATTCAAAATAAAATAAAAAAAAAAATATATATACGCACATAGCTTTTGCGCTATTTTTCAGCGTTTTACCGTATTCCTTGCACCGCAGCACTTTCCCATACATTCTCAACGAAGGGGGTGTGGGGGAAAAAGAGCCCGGCATAAAAGCATAAAACGGGTCGGTGCAACGATACACCGACCCGTCTGAATACCTCTCGTCTGCCTTGTCCGCTCTGGATATAATCGTTCGCTCTTTTACGAATCAGAACAGCCCGGGCTGAATGATCGTGCGGATCAAATCGTCGACCGCCTCGATAGTAGAGGGCAAGAACCTCGAACGGTTTTGCTTGATATACCCCAAGAAATAGAGCTTCGCCTCTCGTTCCCTGACGAAATACCCGAACTCCAACGACGGGAGCCGTCCGGCTCGCCGCCCATCGGCGAAGAAGATATCGTATCCTATCGCAAACTTATCGGGCGCAACCTGCCCGATAAGAAGTACGACACGTTCTCGACGATTGTCAACGACAACGTCTTTCTTGTAATTCCGAAGTTCGCCGGAGTTTTCAAAAACCCGAATCCGGTAGTTTTCATAGGGATTAAAATTCACACTCATATCCTAAAATTAAAATGGTTGTTTCTTTGCAAAATCAAGGCTAAACACGCCGAAATACTCTACCCCGCCCGACTTATCGGCCTCTCCGACAAACGCTTCTCCCGGGTGATCTTCGATCCAATCGCGGAACGAGATGCCGGATTTGTTCGGCCGCGAAACGTTGAAGTGATATCCTTTGAAATCACAATAGAGCACAACCTTCGTGCGGAAATTGGAGGGAGTAACCCCGAATTTGCTGTCGGGGAAAGAGCTATGATAAGCGTCGTACATGGTCTTTCGCGGTATGCGTTCATTCAGATTGTTCGCCGACTCGTCGAAATAGGTCTCTGCCCACTGAACGAAGGCCTCGCCCATTTGCTGTTTGAGGGTTCTCATCTTGATGTCGCGCATCGGCGGCGGAACTGCCCCTTGCCCTGTTCGATACCAACTCTCGGCCATGGATTTGAAATAGAACATACAACACTCGGCCATGAAATTATCGAAAAGATTCCACTGGTCCTCGTCCCAATCGGCAAAGAATTGGTGTCCGAAATCATCGATGGGCCGGTGGTTGTCGTTGTACCAGTCGGAAAAGGCCATATAGGTAATGCGCTCGAGAGCCGAGCGATTGTTCGCATTTATGGCATGGTTCGTAGTGATGTAGAATTTGGGCGATTTTTCGTTGGGTATGATGAACCGAGCCTTGGTCTTTGGATTTACTGCGAGGTCGCCGGTAACGGCAAAGAAGAATCGCTCGAAATCAAAATTCACCTTGACATCATCGATGAAGATGTTTCGGGTTCTCGGTGTCACGTTCGAGTAGATGTAATCGTCGTCGTTTTTGGTATTTCGCCCGTCGATAGCTGTCTGATCGAGTATTTTTGCGAGAGCCGCTCCAACCAGCGACTTACCGGTTCGTCCGTTTGACTGGGCAACCTCTCCCATCTGGCCGTCCATCGCGATAACCGCCTTCAACTCGGTCTGATATTTGTAGTCGCACATGAGAAAGCCGATAGATGTAATCTTGTTGACGACATGCTGCTGAAATTCCCGCTCCTCCTGGTCGGTAGGTGTGTGTCCTGGTATGTTCCAAAAATTGGAAGTATTACAGATGAATCGGAAAAACTCACAGGCTTTCCCCTCTTCTGTCGGGAAAACGGAAAAGCCGGCAGCCGGGTCATATTCGATTTTATCAATAACGGGAACCCGCTTGAACTTTCGCCGGATTACTTTGTCGCTCCAAACCTGCCCCAGGAGATCGCCAAATTCAATTCCTCGCGAGGTAATCTGAATTTGTCCGTTGCGATAATACATTCTTTGGATATGAGGCTCGAAATTATCGAAGTTATCGTCTATCTTCGTTATTCGCTCGAGCTTATCAGGTCCCAGAAGAGAACCGAGCCGTGAGGCCAACATCGTAATTACGTCGCGATCCTTACAAGTTTGTAACGCGTAATAGTACACGAAATCGCGAATTTCGATTGGCCCTGACAGATGGACGACTCCGTCGTCGATGCGAACAAACTTATATTGATCGACCTCCAAGTCGGAAGTATGAATGCGGTAGAAGCCATTAGCTGAAATGAACTGTAAGGCTTCGATGTAATCGAAATCGACCGTTTTCTTTCCCTTATCATTTGCCCCGATGACCCAGAAGTCTCTCTCACTCGAATAGCGCGATGCCTGGACAAGTTTACCGTCCTCAATTCGGTAATTTATCTTGGCAAAACGGAAATTAGGGATTTGCAAGAGCTCCTCCTTATGACGCTCAAAAAATCCATCTCTATCGTTCAACAGCCAAAAGTCCTTGATTTGGAAATCGGTTTTCGATGTGATTTTATGTATGTCAAGGAATTGGCCTTTACCGTCATGGGTGTGCATAACGGTGTCTATCTCCTTCCGAAGGACCTCCTCTCTCCCTTTGAGGGTATTGCAAAGTAAATCGTCGATGCCTTTGTCGTGTGAGGGTGTGTCATTGATATGACCGAAGAAGATGTCAACCGACACCCCGATATTGTGCATTGTCTGAACGTACTGCTTGAATTTGATGACGGCCTTGGCGAACTGATTCGGCCGCTGGTCGACATGGTCACCTATCTGAATCTCGCGGTGGAGGTGATCCCAGTCGCTATCCATCAACAGAACGACATTCTTTATCGTGCATTTTTGAACCAGGTACTGAAGATCCTGGATTAGCCCTGTCTCGGCATTCCCGATATTGTAAATTCCTTGAATGCCGATAGAAGCGATACCATGTTTGCATGCCTTTTCGGCTTTTTTCTCCCCTTCCTGGACGATGAGCGTCTCTATATGCGTCTCGGAGAGGAATCGCTCTCTAATGTACTGAGGAATGTAAAACTTGGTCGGGGCCCCCTTGGGCGTTTGGTACTTTATCTCCCGGCCATCTTTATCGAGATGTAACGATGGATTCGACCACCGGATCCTGACGTATGGTTTGAGACTGCCGGCGGCCCCTCGCGTGGCATATTGAACAGGATTCCCCCAAAGGTCATAATAGTAAATGAGCATTTCATCATCGTTCTTGTTGATGTTGAAATACTTATCCATACCGCCTCGCTGGAATGCCGGCAGATAGATTTCCCCACTCTTATCGTCGAGGCGAACTTTTGCGGTGACATCTTTCACCGTAAGACCACTGGCTTCCAGTTGAGAGAGACAAAACGACTGCTTTACTTTCTCTCGGCTTCGGTCGATAGCCCGCTGCCGTTTCTCCATCTCTGTTTCGAGAAGGATATTGTATCTCGAGGCAACAATTTGCAGGGCGTCTATGAACTCAACCTTATCATAATATTGAACGGCATCGATAGCTCCATTTATAGTGAACCCGCACGAGAAGCATTTCGCAATATCCATATTGGTTTTATGCGTGACACAAAGCCCCTTGTTCCGTCCCGACTTATGGCACTCGGGGCACTCGCAATATTGGGTTGCTCCGCGCCCAGAAAGTCCTGGTATAAAGTCGCGAATATCTGCCGCCGATTTCACCCTATCAATATCGAATTTGTTGTATTTTTTCATTTGAATAGATTATTTAAGTCTGCGAACCTTACGAATTCGGCTTTATTGTGAATATCCAGCCGCTGGAAGGCGTTTCGAATATGATTGTTTATCGTGTGTATAGACAAAAACAGAGCATCGGCTATTTCTTCTTTCGACTCTCCACGATACCATCTTTCCAGGATTCTCTTCTCGGCTTTCGAGATGTGGCTCTCAAATTCAGGGTGACATACAATATTTTCAAATTTGCATTCTCCCCGGAGAGGACAAAGAACATGTTCAAAATGGAAGGTAGAGGCATCGATGTCTATGATGTTGTCTATGTTGCCAAAGTTGCAGCGACAAAATCTAGAGACAATCCGATATCGGAAAAGTGGAAGATTAGCCTTGCTCTTGGCATATTCAGAGGCCAAAGCGATATATGCTTTTGGATAGAACTTTTCAATCAGATTCGCAATTAAGGTCACAAATTCGTAGTCTTGTTCCTTTAACCGGCACGGTGATTTGCCCTCACTTCTATACCATAGTTCATCGTTAAAGATGAAAAATTCGATGGAGACAGTGAATAGTTCGTCCATGTCATTTTTCACAAATTAGAGGCCTCGAGAATATCTGTTGGCCGAAAATTTCTTCAATTTTGAGCTTGTATAATTCAGGAATCCGACATACACCGTATTTCCAATTATACACTGTACGACGAGGGACTAAACAACCTTCAACTATTTTATCGATAGCAACCGTACATTCATTAGAAGAGAATGTGGAAAGAAATTCGGATAAGGTGATAGAATCTTTTGTTCGTTTTTCCATAAATTTTTGTATTTAGAAAATAGTTATTATATTTATAAACCCAAATATACAAATAGATTGATTTAATACATTATTTTGTTTGATTATAAAACTAATTATTTATACATAATTAACAATTTATTTTATTATGAAAAATATAGGACCTGAATTGAATCGAATCATGACTGAACGCAGAATCGTTCGGAAAGATATCGCAAAAGAAGTTGGAATCACTCCAACCTATCTATCGGCAATCGTCCGTAAAAATTCAATCGACTGTGAGCTTTTGGATAAAATATGTAAGGCGATAGGAATCTCCGCATCCTACTTCTTCGATGATACTCACGGCAATCATGTAAGCGACATAAGCGCGACTACACTCTTTGGAAATGCTAACGTAAATATCACACAGGGAGAGGTAAAAATGTTAAAAGAGCTTTTGGCAGAAAAAGAAAGAACTATAAAAATTCTTATGGCCGAAAGAAACATAGATCGAGCCGAGAACGAGTCAAAAATATGACAAAAGGCTTCTATCAACAGCTCCACAGTGGTTATTTAAGTAAAAAAATGAATAAAAAAAAAGATTCGCTACAACAAGGAATAAAACCTCAAAAGATTATGTATTAATCTTTTGAGGTTTTTCTTTTTCAACAAAAGATAGCTATTTCGAGATTTGACAGGTATCGCGAATCTATAAAAAATAGACCTTGCACGGATTGGTTTGAACAATATCCTCCCCTCGATACAAAACAAAAGTATTCTTCTTTTGTTAGAAAATTGAAATGGTTATAAAAAGAAACTCTGGATAATTTGGTTTCTAAACGAATTATACCTATTTTTACTTTCGGTAGAATTAGTATATTTCTGATTTATACCCCAAATATGTTTTATTAAAAAAATTTTGTATGAAAAAGTACATTTGCACAGCTTGTGAATGGGTTTATGACCCAGCAGTAGGTGATCCTGATGGAGGTATAGCTCCGGGTACTCCATTTGAAGATATTCCAGATGATTGGGTATGTCCAGTTTGCGGACTTGGGAAAGACGCATTTGAAGAAGTAACAGAATAATCCACTTCTTGCTCTCATATGGGGAATCTACATAAAATGTAGATTCCTTTTTATTTATTCCAAAAAGGAAGTAAAATAATTAAGTCTATTTACTTTACGTTCCTTTTCCCCAATACAATTTTTTATCATTTTAAATTCTCTACAAAATTGAATATATAAATTTGATACATGAAAATACTTATCATAGAAGACGAACCCTCCTTACGGGAAATTATGCAACGAGCGCTAGTACAGGAGCGCTATGTAGTCGAAACTGCCAGCACTTATTCCGAAGCAGATGCTAAAATCGCAGCTTATAGTTACGACTGTATTTTACTCGATATCATGTTGCCCGACGGGAATGGGCTACAACTACTAAAACACCTGAAAGAGTTACGAAAAAGAGAAAACATCATTATCATATCCGCTCGTGATTCCCTTGATGACAAAATTCTCGGATTGGATATGGGAGCCGATGACTACCTCCCTAAACCATTTCATACAGCCGAACTCTTAGCCCGTATAAAAAGTGTGCTACGGCGAGGAAAAAGCGGTGGAGAAATGGCATTGATCTTAGGGAATGTATCCCTTGAACCCGAGAGCTCCCGGGTGTTGGTCAATAACAAAGAATTATCCTTATTAAAAAAAGAATTCGACATTCTATTCTATTTCATGCAACGCCCTAATCACTTAGTAGATAAATCTGTCCTTGCCGAAGCCGTATGGGGAGACCATGCAGACCAAGCAGACAATTTTCATTTTGTATATGCTCAAATGAAAAATTTACGTCGCAAACTTATTGATGCAGGAGCCAACATAGAAATAAAAGCCATATATGGATTTGGATACAAACTCGTTCCGCCAATCGAATAAAATCACCGTCTCATGAAACTCATATACCGTATAGCTTTACGTTTATCTTTAATTTTGATTCCGCTCATGGCACTTTGGGCGACTCTCTTCTATTTTATGATGGTAGAAGAAATCAACGACGAGGCCGATGATACGCTGGAAGATTATTCCGAATTGATAATTATACGCATGCTTGCCGGCAGAGAATTGCCTTCCTTAAATAGTGGATCTAATAATAGTTATTCCATAACACCCATTGACGAAGCCTATGCTTCATCAAAACCCCATATCGAATATTACGATGCCGAAGTCTACATTCCAGAAAAAGAAGAGACAGAACCAGCACGCATCCTCTCCACCATTTTCTTAGATAATGATGATAATTACTATGAACTGAAAGTCGCCATACCGACTTTCGAAAAAGACGATTTGGTCAGGACTATTTTATTTTGGATCATACTCCTCTACTTCGTACTTCTCATAACGATAATAGGATCGACAATATGGATTTTCCACCGCAGCATGCGCCCGCTGTATGCACTATTACACTGGCTCGACAATTACACTCCGGGCAGACACAATGCACCAGTACCCAATGACACGAATATTTCAGAATTTCACAAGCTCAATGTCGCAGCACAAGAAGCGGCAAATCGTTCGGAAGAACTTTTCGAGCAACAAAAACAATTTATAGGGAATGCCTCTCATGAACTACAAACTCCCTTAGCCATTTTAGGGAATCGTCTCGAATGGCTGCTCGATAACACAGAGCTCAATGAAACACAAATAGAAGAGCTATTTAAGATGCAAAGAACATTGGGGCATATAGTTCGACTCAATAAAACGTTACTACTACTTACAAAAATTGAAAACGGACAATTCCCCGAGAGCACAAATATAGATTTAGCTTTTATAATTAAAGAACAAATCTCTCTATACAACGAAATATACTCATCACGAAATATTTCCTATACAATAAACATTCCTGAAACATTCATTGTTTTAATGAATGAGTCTTTGGCCTCTACATTAATTACCAATTTACTTAAAAATGCATATGTACATACAACACAAAACAGCAATATCGAAATCACTCTTATCAATCGTACCCTGACAATTGCCAATGATGGAACAACGCCTTTGGACACCGAACACATATTCGAAAGATTTTATCAGGGAAGCAAAAAAGAAGGTTCTACCGGATTAGGCTTGGCCCTGGTAAAAGCGGTTTGTCGATATTACAATCTGCATATAGAATATCAGTTCAAAGAGTCGAAGCACTATTTCTCCATTACTTGGCCATAAACTAAAAAAACGATTTTTTTCAAATAATATCCCAGAATTTCAAATTCATTTCAAAATTGCTCCTAATCTTTGTATCATCAAATTAAAACAATGTCTAACTAATAATTTTTGAATGTTATGAAAAAGCTAATGATTCTTACAACAATTCTAATGGCTCTTGGTATTTCTACGGCTTGCGCCGATAACGACAAACCCATTGCTGTTACCCAATTACCTCAAAAAGCACAGCTGTTCATCAAGACACATTTCCCGAAAGAGAAAGTCGCTTTGGCAAAACTCGAACGGGATTTTCTGGAAACCCGTTATGAAGTTGTTTTCACCAATGGTTCCAAAGTCGAATTTTTAAAAGACGGTGAATGGAAAGAAGTTGAATGTAAATATTCGACAGTGCCAACAGCTATCATTCCTGCACAAATTGCAAGCTATGTATCCCAAAACTATCCAGATACACAAATTGTACAAATCGATAGGGACAAAAGAGATTATGAAGTGAAACTTACGAATCGATTAGAGCTTACATTCGATTTAAATTTCAACCTAATCGACATAGATGACTAATACGTTAGTCTCAACCGATTTTAACTTACCCACCTTATTAAAATAAGGTGGGTAAGTTTCTTAAATACCTCAAATAAAACTCTACTGCCTAAAAAAATACCGTTGGAGAGTTCCTCTCCAACGGTATTAAAAACAAACTATACTTATATACTTATTTGATAATATCCAAGTGCTTGAAACACTTTTCGATTTTTTCAAGAGCCACATCTACTTGTGCTCGTGTATGCGTAGCCATCAGAGAAAATCTTATCAACGTATCCTTAGGCGCAACAGCCGGAGAAACAACCGGATTGACAAAAATACCCTCATCAAACAAATCGCGAGTTACCCGGAATGTTTTCTCATTATCACGAATAAACAACGGAATAATAGGCGTACATGTATTCCCTATCTCACAACCTATACGTCTGAATCCTTCCAAAGCATAATTCGTCACGTCCCACAAGTTGGCTATACGTTCCGGTTCACTCTCCATAATATCCAAAGCAGCACCCACCGCCGCAGGCGAAGCCGGTGTAATACTTGCACTGAAAATATAGGAACGAGAGTTATGACGTAAATAATTTGCCGTTACCTTATCCGTAGCGATAAAACCGCCCAACGAAGCGAATGATTTACTGAATGTACCCATAATGAGATCCACATCATCGGTCACACCAAAATGGTCGCATGTTCCACGTCCGTCTCGTCCGAAAACACCTATACCATGTGCTTCATCGACCATCACCGCTGCATTATACTGCTTAGCCAGACGTACGATCTCAGGAAGATTGGCCACATCGCCTTCCATAGAAAACACGCCATCGGTCACTATCAATTTCACCTTATCAGGATTGCAATTACGCAACTGGTCCTCCAACGATTGCATATCGTTATGGCGATATTTCACCGGAGTAGAGAAAGACAAACGGCGACCTTCGATTATCGAAGCATGATCGAGTTCGTCCCATAAAATATAGTCTCCGCGTCCAGTGACACAAGAGACTACCCCCAAATTGACTTGAAATCCAGTTGAATAAATAATGGCTTCTTCTTTCCCTACGAACTTAGCCAACCGATGTTCCAACTCCTCATGAATGTCCAATGTTCCATTCAAGAATCGGGAACCGGCACAACCCGTACCATATTTACGGATAGCGGCAATAGCAGCCTCTTTAATTTTTGGGTGATTGGTAAGACCTAAATAACTGTTCGAACCGAACATTAAAACTTTTTTGCCGTTGATTAAGACCTCGGTGTCCTGATCGCTTTCTATTTTACGAAAATAGGGATAAACACCAAGGGCTTTGGCCTTCTGCGGAGCATCATACTTCGACAGTTTTTCTTGCATCAATTTCATAGTTTATGCTGAATGTGTATTTGTTATAAACTATCTGCACTATTTCTAGTCACGATATACCTTGAAAATGCAGGTTGCAAAGATAACATAAATATCCGAAAGGAAATCATTTTTCACTTAAAAAAGTATCTATCGAAACGAATTTTTCTTACAGATGCAAACTTTTTATCACCTTCTTTTTTAAGAATAAATCTTAGCTTCACAAACAGAAAATTTTTATACCATTAAAAATCAGATTTATAAAATGAGATGAAATCGCAAGGAGCAATCCTTTTGTAATAAAATCTACTTCTTATTACCAAGAATTTGAAAAAAATTGCGAAATTTGCCGATTGTAAACTCAAAAGACAGAGAACAATATGAAATTCTCAGCACGACAAATAGCAGAATTCCTGCATGGAGAGTTGGTTGGAAATCCCTCGGTAGAAGTCAATAACCTGTCTAAAATTGAAGAAGGAACACCCGGTACTCTCTCTTTCCTTGCCAATCCCAAATACACGCACTATATATACCAAACTCACGCCAGCATAGTTCTGGTACATAAAGACTTTGAGCCGGAGCATCCTATCGAAGCCACTCTTATCAAAGTCGATGACCCATATGCCTGTTTAGCGATGCTTCTCAATTTGGTAAATGAAGCGACTATCGCCAAACGTGGTATTGAACAACCCAACTATGTCTCCTCGTCGGTCACACTCCCCGACGATATCTATTTAGGAGCGTTCGCCTATATCGGAGAGCGAGTAAAAATAGGTAAAAACGTAAAAATCTATCCTCAAACCTATATCGGGAATGATGTAGTTATCGGCGATAACGTTACCATTTTTGCAGGAGTAAAAATCTATCACAGCTGTGTCATCGGCAACAATTGTATTCTACATGCAGGAACCGTTATCGGAGCCGACGGATTCGGATTCGCACCCCAAGCCAACGGGGAATATGCGAAAATCGCTCAAATAGGAAACGTCGTACTCGAAGACAACGTCGAGATCGGAGCCAATACAACAATAGACCGAGCTACAATGGGTTCTACGATTATCAAAAAAGGTGTGAAACTCGACAACCTGATACAAATCGCACATAACGTCGAAGTAGGAGAACACACGGTTATTGCGGCCCAAGCGGGAATTGCCGGTTCGGCAAAAGTCGGCAGCCACGCTATGATAGGCGGTCAAGTAGGAGTCGCCGGGCATATCAAACTGGGAGACCGAATTCAAGTCGGAGCCCAATCGGGTATACCCAATCATGTCGAGAACGACGCTGTAATCATGGGATACCCTGCTGTTCCTTCCAAAGAATTTGCCAGACAAGTCGTTTATGTAAAACGGCTTCCCGAACTTACCCGTACGGTGAAAGCTCTCGAAAGGGAGATAGAAGCATTAAAAGAACAATTGAAAAATAAATAAACTATAATATCGATGAAACAAAAGACTCTAAAAAACAGCTTTTCGGTCAGCGGTAAAGGATTACATACCGGATTGAATATTACGGCCACGTTCCTACCGGCCCCCGAAAATCACGGATACAAAATACAACGCGTCGACCTCGAAGGACAACCGGTCATCGAGGCATTAGCCGAAAACGTAGTAGAAACAAGCAGAGGAACGGTCATAGCCGACGGAGATGTAAGAATAAGCACGATCGAGCATGCGATGGCTGCTTTGTATGCAGCAGAAATAGACAACTGTCTCATTCAGGTAAATGCACCCGAAATGCCCATTCTCGATGGCAGTGCCGCTGTTTACGCCGAAGAAATAGAGCGCTGTGGACTCGAAGAACAAAATGCCGAACGGGAATATTATCTTATCAAATCAAAAATCGAAATCCACGACGAAGAAACCGGTTCTTCAATCGTAGTATTACCAGACGATGAGTTTAGTATCAACACGCTCATCTCATTCGACTCTCCTATCTTGAACAATCAATTCGCCAGTCTCGACGACCTGCACGATTTCAAAAAAGAAATTGCCGGGGCTCGCACATTCGTTTTCGTACGAGAAGTAGAACCGCTGGTAAAAAATAATCTCATCAAAGGAGGAGATTTGGACAATGCAATCGTTATCTACGATCAAAAAACCTCACAAACCGAACTCGACAGGCTTGCCGACCTTTTAAACGTTCCTCACAAACACGTCGATGAATTGGGGTACATCAACAACAAACCGCTCGAATTCGAGAACGAACCGGCCCGTCATAAACTCCTCGACATTTTAGGGGATATAGCACTGGTTGGTAAACCCATAAAAGGTCGTATCATCGCCACTCGACCCGGGCATAAAATCAACAATCAATTCGCTCGGCTCATTCGCAAAGAAGTCCGTCGCCAAGACATTCAATGTCCCGCCTACAATCCCAATAAAGAGCCGCTTATGGACGTCAATCGTATCCGTCAGTTGCTCCCCCACCGCTATCCCTTCCTATTGGTCGATAAAATTATCGAAATGGGGACACGCCACATCGTGGGTATAAAGAACGTTTCGGGTAACGAACCTTTCTTTCAAGGGCATTTCCCTGCCGAACCCGTTATGCCGGGTGTTCTTTTGGTCGAAGCTATGGCTCAAACCGGAGGTTTGCTGGTATTAAGCACCGTCGACGAACCGGAACGCTATTCGACCTATTTCATGAAAATAGACAATGTCAAATTCCGCCAGAAAGTCGTACCGGGAGATACCGTCATATTCCACTTATCACTGATGACCGAAGTGCGTCGGGGATGCGCCTATATGAAAGGATATGCTTTTGTAGGCGAGCGCATTGTCACTGAGGCCGAATTCATGGCACAGATTATCAAGAATAAATAAATCTAAAAAGCAAATAAATGAAACAACCGTTAGCATACGTTCATCCCGACGCAAAGATTGCGAATAACGTAGTAATCGAACCATTCGTAACCATAGACAAAAATGTAATCATCGGCGAAGGAACACAAATAGGTTCCAACGTTACTATTCTGGAAGGTGCGCGTATTGGCAAAAACTGCAAAATATTCCCGGGAGCGGTTATCTCGGCGATTCCTCAGGACTTGAAATTTCAAGGAGAAGACACGACCGTGGAAATAGGCGACAATACGACACTGCGCGAATGTGTCACCGTAAACCGGGGAACCGCAGCCAAAGGAAAAACCATAGTGGGAAGCAACTGTTTGATTATGGCTTACTCACACATCGCTCACGACTGCGTTGTCGGAGATAACGTCATTATATCCAACGCTACGCAAGTGGCCGGAGAAGTAATTATCGACAACTACGCTGTGATTGGCGGCGGGAGCCTCATTCATCAGTTCAGCCACATCGGCGCACATGTGATGGTACAAGGAGGTTCTCTCATCAACAAAGATATACCGCCCTACATCAAAGCCGGCCGCAATCCCATATCCTACGCCGGAATAAACTCCATCGGGCTCCGTCGGCGCAATTTCAGCAACGAAACCATTTGCAATATCCAAGAAATCTATCGTTACTTATATCTATCCGACATGAATAATAGCGACGCGATAGAACGTATCGAGGCAGAACTACCCGCAACCAAAGAACGGGACGAAATCGTATTGTTCGTCCGCAATTCAAAACGGGGTATCATTAAAGGATATCTATAATAATATCTACCAATTTATATCAGAGGTGAAAGGGCCGATACGTGATGTACCGGCTCTTTCTTATTTTCTCCATGTTAAAAGCTCAACCTCAATCCCAATCCTCCGGTTTCGGGAACAACCATACTCAATTCATACGATGTAGTCTGTTGTATAAGCCCGTTACTTATATTATAATGTAAGTTATGTTTGCGATTTGTTAAAAAAGTTCCCAAACTCATACATACTATAATATATAATTTTATTGCATTATTTTAAATAAAATATTTTAGAATTAGAATCTATTAAATATATTTGCAATTATATTATTAATGGAATTTCCGAAAACCATTAAAAGAGTAGGAAAAACAAAACAAGCAATGTTATGAAAAAAATTTTCTTAGTGGCAGCCGTAGTACTGACTAGTGTAAACGCACAAAACAAGTACAAACCCGAAAACATGAGTTTCTCGACAGAATTGAACTACTCGCCCGGCGGAGCTACTACTGACGGACAATTTTCATTACCCGACTACGGCGCCAAAGTTCGTTTGCATTTAAACGAAAAAATGGCTGTTCGCTTGAAACTGGGATTAAACACATCTACCGATAAAGATGTCACCTATTACGAAAGCCCGACAGACCAAAAAGAGTACGAAAGAAACAGCAAAGAATCTATCACTACATTTTCGATTATGCCCGGTTTTGAGTATCACTTCACCAAATACGAAAGAATCTCTCCATATGTTGGCGGTGAAATTGGCCTATTGACTTCTACCGCTAAAACAAAAACCGACAACACCGAAAACGACGATAAAACAGAGACCAAACGTCCCGGTCTGGGATTTGGCGTAAATGTATTTACCGGTGTAGATGTTTATCTGTGCAAAGGCCTGTATTTAGGATTCGAACTCGGATTGGGTTACGACTCTATGAACTACAAAAGAGGAACTACCACAACTGTCTCAGGGT
>ENA-OOWX01000836-OOWX01000836.1-human-gut-metagenome-genome-assembly--contig:-NODE-836-length-17278-cov-3.227370_pt1 | contig 17278 bp, 14 predicted proteins | sample MGYA00241583_ERZ501335 | MGnify/ENA primary metagenome ERZ501335 (study PRJEB25962, sample SAMEA2042731) | human gut metagenome | biome: human gut; feature: human-associated habitat; material: faeces...
CTAAAACAAAAAGACAGCTCCTACATCTTATCACAGACATAAAAGCTATCTTTCTTAATTTCATATATAATAATCATTCTCTTCTATTCTTTAAAACATTAATCTGGAAAATGATATCCAGCAGCTTCCATATCTTCCTTTAACTGTTCAACTGATATTCCCAGTTTCTGTGCTCCTGCTTCTGGTGTAATCATCCCTGACTGAATAAAATCATATATTGTATACATTCTTCCTCTCTCAATTCCTCTTTCTTCAATCGCTTCACTTAAATTACACATGGAGCTCACCTCACTTTCCAATTCCTTAGACATCTTAATACCATATTCTTTTTCCAGTTTCTGTTTCTTTTCATCAGCTTTTATCTTATCTGATAACAATGTAGACAACATACTTATCAGAACATTCTTTGAATTTATTGTGTTCTGTGAATTAAGGTTTATAAATACAGTTGACATCAGATCATATCTGCCTGTTGCTATCTCATCATCAGTTGCATTATGCGGATATAGTATAGTCGGCTTAATGGAATACTCTACTATTGAATCTGCTACTTTTTTATATGAATGCTTTTTCTCTGGTGCATTCATACATATCCAGACCGAATACACTTTCTTAACTCCATCATAATTATCTGCTGTATATTCAACATCCATCTGCTGTGATATAAGTCTTGCCGGATATACTATACCTCTTGTCACCAAATCATAACCTGGATAAAATGACTTCTGTGCCTCAATATTAATATACATTTTCTGTCTGTAACCATCATTCGTTACTGCATAAAACAATATGTCAAAATACATCTTTCCTTCACCTGGAATCTTGCTTTCATTCTCAAGAGTACTTACAGCTTCTGGACGGACACTTCGTATTGCCACCTCTGGTTCCCCATCTATCGCTGCTTTAGCATCATCAATAGAATAGTCCTTAAATTCCTTGACTGCATATTTTAATATATATGCCAGAATACCTTTATCTTTCAAAATCTGCCTTACGTGTTCATCGTATTGTATCTTATCTTTGGCAGAATCTATAGTGTTAGATATATATGCCTCTTTTATCTTCATTCTCCCTCCATAATGTACATAGTATACTAAGCTTTACCTCATTATTTTGTTTTTAAGCCGTCCCCTTCGCTTTTGTAAACAGTAATCGTTGTATACTGTTTGCTTTATTATTATACAATAATTATATATATAAATCAACATCTATGTTATCGATATCTTTTTTTATTTACACTTTTTTATTTTCTTATGTATTTCATTTATTACACAAAGTTATTCATATGTTTGATATATAACATAATTCTTTATAATAACCATATACTAAACATTATCGTCAAATTCTTTAGCACATATATACTAAACTTTTCACCTTTTTTACGTCTAAAAATCTCTCTGTATCCCCATAAACACTGAAAGAAAGGAGAAATTTCTTATAAAATCTGCTAAAACAAAAAGACAGCTCCTACATCTTATCACAGACATAAAAGCTATCTTTCTATTATTATCAATCTCTTTCTGCAGAAAACAATATATCACCTTATATAAACCGATGTGCCTATTTTCTCGCCCATATTAACCTTAGTCTCATATCCAGCTACTGTATTTGCCAGTATATCCTCATCCGGTATGATTGCATCCTTTTTAAATATAAGCACTACTGTTGAACCGCCATATTCAAAATAACCTTTTTCAGCCCCCTTTTTAGTCCTGCACTTTCCCATATTATTGACAATTCTGCCAACCAGGAGGGCTCCAACTTCCATCACTATAACATCTCCAAAGTTTTCTGTCCTATGTACACAATATTCTCTCGTATTTTCCTTGTATATAGGATATACATCATTTGCTATTGGATTGACTGTATGAAATACTCCATTAATATGCCTTTCATGGCTTTTAATCCCATCGTCTATAAAATGAAATCTATGATAATCATCCACACACAGTCTGAATATTCCTATATATCCACCCTCATATTTTTTTGCAAGCTTCCCATCTCTTAAAAGCTCCTTAAGTGTATATATTGTATTCTTTATAAGAAATGATGACTTTTCATCTATAAAATACATACTCAGCCTTGCATCACAAGGACTTATAAGAGAAGTTTTATTCATATCAATTCGTCTGTTCTGTGGCTTTATTTTTCTTGTAAAAAAATCATTGAAGGACAAATAATCCTTATATGTGCTTTTCTCATATAAAGACATATCAATATTATTTGCTTTTATAAACAACGGTATTAACAATCTTGAACTGCGCATATCAAGTATTGTTTTACAAGCTTCTGACAACCATGGTTTTATCAGAAAGGACGTTATCACCCTGCCAGCTTTAGTTTCATACATATATTTTATCAGCTTATCCTGTGCATCATCTTTGCCAACCATCTTTCTATGTCTGTCAACAGCCTGCATACTTTCTTACCTCACCATCACTTAGCATAATCTACCAAACTACATTTACACCACTATTCATAAACAGTCCAAAAGCTATGTCTCACAGCTTTTAACAAAGCCTTTCTGCATTAATCAGCTCATTCTCCACATAAGCCAATGTGTTGTAAACATATATATAACAGCCATAGCAACTACAAACACAAGCACTGACAGCATAAGATTGTTTGGTTTTTTGAATTTAAAGTTTGTTACAAACAATAATGCTGTGATAAACACTACCACCTTCAGTACTATAAGAAACACGTTATCCTGAAATGCTGGTCTTAACATATATAATATAGGTAAAATAACCGATATCGATGTAATAGGCATTCCCTGGTAGTACTTTCTGTTTTCAGACGTTTCATTCTGTCTTATCTGTTCCTTAACATTATAAAATGCCAGTCTTATAAGACCAGCCAGTCCATATATCATAAGGCAGACAACCCCGATAACATCTGTTATGCCGATTTTATAGCATATTACGATTGGCAATATACCAAAACATACTATATCGCACAGTGAATCTATCTGTATGCCAAAACATTTTTCTTCATCCGTTCGGTTTTTTTTAGTTCTCGCTATCTTACCATCAAACATATCACACAAGCCCGATAATGCAAGACACACTATTGCTCTTTTAAAATGCCCATCCATGCACAAAGTTATTCCATACACAGATATCATCATACTTATATATGTAAGTACAACTGTATAATCATAAAAACCAATCATTTGTATTCCTCTTTTTCTATCTATAATCAACGTCAAAGTCATCCGCTCCAACTATTTCTTTCTTAGTAAAGCGCCCTATATATATATGCGCAAACATTGTAAATACTGCACTGACAAAAAGCTCTGTATAAAAGCTTACTGATCTGCTAAGCACCAGACCTGCCGTAATAAGATTACTTCCAAAAACAGGAAGATATATTACCCTGAAAAGTGCCTCACTTATGCCCATACCTCCCGGTAGCGGAAGCATATCGACCGAAAGAGATATAACTGCCTGTAGCATAACAACCGTATACATGCCAGTTCCTTTTAGACCAAACGATCTGTATATAAAATATGTTGTAAAAAAATACGCTGTCCTTTGCAATATAGTAATAACAAATACCTTAACCACAACTAAAACATGCTTCTTTAAATATGCTGCAGTTCTTCTATACACTTCCATGGCATCGTTTAATCTGTCCATCCTTTGATTATCACTCTTCATAATATGAAGCTTTTCAAGCACACGGATAACCACACTACATATGTTAGTTGCTAATCTGTTATTAAAAACCAGAACCAGCATCGCTGCTATACATATTATATTAAGGATTATTCCAAGATAAAACACAAAACGTATTCCATCCAGCCTTTCATTTATAAATGTTCTGTCAAACAGCATAAGCCATACTCCTACAGCTACAAGTACAGCTTTATATGTAATAGTTATAATCATAAGTATAACTGTAGCAAATGGTATAGGAATCCTGTTCCTTTTCATGTAATATACTTGCATAGGCTGTCCGCCCGAAGCAGATGGTGTAATACAGCTAAAGAAAAAACCTGCACATGAATATAAAAAGCAGGTGAATCTACGTGTCCTTATACCAAATGTTCCAAAAAGATAATGTATAATATGGGATTCACCATATATAAATAACACAATAAAAACCACAGACAGTACAACCCATACTGGATCTGCCATCTGCATTTTTGCCCACACCTCTGAAAGACTGTCGCCAGAGCCATGAAACACATAATATATCGTTATCATGAACAGTATAATCAGAAACATACCATTAAATATATTTTTCTTATTTCTCTTCAATACATTTTTCACTTACTTGCTTCCTTTACACCATTCATAATATTGAGCAGAAATCTGTATACTCCTGTCTTGTTAACAACCAGCCAGCACACCTCAGATATTGCAACTGCTGATATGACATCGGCAATAACATGTTGTTTGGTCACAAGTGTGGAAATAAATACCATAACAGCTATCACTGCTGCCATATTCTTAAAACTGGCCGGATATTCTTTAATATTTCTCACACCGATATAGCAATTCCAGCTTACAAGACAATGAATCGATGGAAACAGATTATCAGGTGCATCAATCTCATATAAAAACCTCAAAACACATGAAAATATATCTTCTCCTGTGATATCTGGCCTGATATTATAAGTAGGAATAACTACAAATAATACAGCACAACATGTACGTGTTATAATATCAAATGTAACAAATCTTGCACATTCATATCTACCAACACGTACACTTGCTATATAATATATAATCCAGGATATATAACATCCGAAATACACCACAACAAATACAGGAATAACCGGTGTTGCCCTGTCTATAGGAAGTGTCATATCAAAATGCTTCATATCTGCATTAATACACCTTGTTCCCCAGTACACAAGCATATTCCATGAAAAGCATGCAATAAGCGGTATTATAGCATATCCAGATATTATTCTGTTAATGTGATTAAATATTTTTTTAATATTTGTTCTGGCTAAATTTTTCAAATGTTATATACCCTTTAATGTAATTTTCTGTTATTAAACATTAATCTGTGCTGTAAGTCCAAGAACATCAGCATTGGCATCTAGTATTGGCTTAATAACCTCAGCAAGATACTCTTCCACCTGTTCCTTAGAACGTCCTACATACTTGATAGGATCAAGCTTAGCCTGAAGTTCCTCAAGTGTAACTCCAAACATAGGATCAGCCGCTATAAGTTCAAGAAGGTTATTATCAAGTCCCTCCTGCTTAACACGCTTTCCAGCAACCATAGAAAGCTCTCTTATTCTTTCATGAAGCTCCTGTCTGTCGCCACCTGCCTTTACAGCATCCATCATAATATTTTCTGTAGCCATAAATGGAAGCTCAGCCATCATATGCTTAATAATAACCTTATCATATACAACAAGTCCATCTACTACATTAAGATAGAGGTCAAGAATACCATCTACTGCAAGGAAGCCTTCTGGTACAGAAAGTCTCTTGTTTGCAGAGTCATCAAGTGTTCTTTCAAACCACTGTGTGCTTGATACAATAGCTGGATTAAGTGCATCACACATAACATAATCAGCAAGTGAAGCCATACGCTCACTTCTCATAGGATTTCTCTTATATGCCATAGCTGATGAACCTATCTGTGACTTTTCAAATGGTTCCTCAACCTCCTTAAGATGCTGTAATAATCTTATATCATTAGAGAACTTGTGTGCTGATGCCGCAATACCAGCAAGGATATTAAGAACTCTTGTATCAACCTTACGTGAGTAAGTCTGTCCTGATACAGGAACGCACTTGTCAAAGCCCATCTTCTCTGCAATCTTTTTATCAATCTGGCGGATTTTGTCCTGGTCACCATTGAAAAGTTCAAGGAAAGATGCCTGTGTTCCAGTTGTTCCCTTACATCCAAGAAGCTTCATTGTTGATAATACATAATCAAGGTCCTCAAGGTCCATAACCAGCTCATTCATCCAGAGTGTGGCTCTTTTTCCTACTGTTGTAGGCTGTGCTGGCTGGAAATGTGTGAAAGCCAGTGTTGGCTGTGCCTTATATTTATCTGCAAACTTAGAAAGCTCATTGATAACATTAACAAGCTTCTTACGAACAAGCTTTAAGCCTTCTGTCATAATTATGATATCTGTATTATCTCCTACATAGCAGGATGTTGCTCCAAGGTGAATGATACCCTTAGCCTTAGGGCACTGAAGTCCATAAGCATACACATGTGACATAACATCATGACGAACTTCCTTTTCCCTCTTCTTAGCATCTTCGTAATTAATATCATCCTGATGTGCCTTAAGCTCATCAATCTGCTCCTGTGTAATAGGAAGTCCTAATTCCGCCTCTGTTTCAGCTAAAGCAATCCATAACTTTCTCCATGTCTTAAACTTCATATCTGGAGAGAAAATGTACTGCATCTCCTTACTTGCATATCTCTCAGCAAGTGGTGTCTGATATCTGTCGTTCATTCCTGCAATCCGCCTTTCTTTAATTGTCCTGATTTTTATAAAGTCAGGTATCATAAACCTTAATACCTGTATATTTATGGCACTTTATTCTAATATAAATTCCTGTGTCAAAATGTATTCTTACTTCAATACACTAAAGCATCATAAAAGCACCATAGTGAGATTGTATCATATATACTCTGTTCATTCAATATTGTGCCTACTAACTTATAGTAAACTTCTCCATAATATGTACCATAGTCTGTACCTGTGCTGCCTGCTCTTCACTTACTGCCGCTGTTTCCTCGGAAGCTGCCGAGTTATTATCTACAATCTCTAACACATGTGAGATATTTTCATCAATCTTGTAAACATTCTTAGCTTCCTGCTGTAAATCATCTGCCATACGACTCATTCTGTCAGTTGCATCCTTTGCTCCCTCCATAACTCCTGCCATATTGGCAACAGCCTCATCTGCGATAGTAATTCCTTTTTCTACTGCCTTTATAGTATTCTCTATAAGCGCCGTTGTTTCACCGGCAGCATTTGTAGACTGCTCTGCAAGATTCTTTACCTGTTCTGCAACAACCGCAAACCCCCTTCCTGCTTCTCCTGCCCTCGCTGCCTCTATTGAAGCATTAAGCGATAATAGATTAGTCTGGCTTGCTATATCCTCAATAGCACCAATTATATTATGTATTTCTTCTGAACACTTGCTTATTTCACTGATAGCTTCCTTTAACTCCTGCATCTTTGTATTGCTGTCATCAAGCACCTTTCCGGCAGCCTGTGATACCTGAGCAGTTTCCTTTGCCTCCTCAGTCTTCTGCTCCATGCTCTTTGCCATCTCGTTAATCATATTGGATACATCTGATACTTTACCAGACTGTACTGTACATCCCTCTGCAAGGTCTATAGCCGCCTTTGCAAGCTGTGAGGAACCAGCATCTATCTCTCCTGCTGCATTCTGTATTGTGTTTAATGCTTCCTTTGTACTTGCTATAATCTGCTCCATTGAATTCTTTATCTCAACAAATTCACCTACATAATCTTCCTTAAGTTCAACCATATAATTGCCGCTGCCCATCTTGGCAAGTACATCTGAAAGCTCACTTATCATCTTTCTGAAGTTATCATTCATAAATAATATAGACTTAACCATATTACCAACCTCAGAATTATCCGGCTGTATATCCAGCTTATTATCAAACTCACCTCTTGCGAGTATCTGCATCTGCTCTGATACCTTAACTATAGGAACTAATAGTTCTCTTCTTGCAAAGTTCATAGCTGCTACAACTTTTCTTACTATCGCTCCAAAAGATACTATCAACGCAAACAGACATATATACTTGATAATATTTATATTTCTCTTATTCTGAGCTCTTCTTGATAAAATATTATTAATACTGGTATCTGTTGCTGTTGTAATCTCCTGTACTGTCTGCTCATATGAATTACCAAACACTGCTTCTGTGGCCTTTTGTGTATTGCCATTCTTGACCTGCTGCATAGCCTCTTCCTCAAGAGGTACAAGACCATCTGAAAGCCCTGATATATGTTCAAGCTGTGACCACTCATCATCAGTCAGGTTACACTTTTTAAGTCCTTCCCATGCTATATCTCTATTCTTATCCTCGTTTAACTCTTTCATATAAGCATTATAATATGTAATATCACCTGTTACAGCATATGACTGCACTGCTGATGTAAGTGTCTTAGAACCTAATCTGTACTGGTTAAGATACTTTGTACAGCTAAGCTGCTTATCCTGAACCATCGAATATTGAATATTACTTGCTATAAACAATAAGAAACATACAACTCCGACTATAACAAATACATATGTCTGCTTCACTATTCTTTTAAGCATTGCTGCCTGTCCGTTTTTAAACTGCACGCCGGCAGTCGCACTTTTCCCGCCTTTGGCACTTGTGTCATTTGGGGACATATTCATGCTGTCCTGCTCATTACCACTCATAATTTTCCTCCGTTACTTCCTGCCATGTAAAATATTCTATGTAATATAAAAACATTCACAAAATATATTTTACATATATGCATTAAATATTTTCTGATAGTAACTTACCTCAGAATTAATCTTAAGTGAAAACAATCCCACATATATAATTGTCACACAAAATCATCAATATAATTATATTACCAAAAAACTATAATTACAATACCTAATCTTTCTTAATCTTACCAGACTCCACATTTGGCTTTATAAAATTATTAAATGCATAATCCCACAGCTTTTCCGAACCATCTTTTGTACATTCATTTCTTTTTAAAATCTGGCTTAGGTGAACACCTTTTTCTTCCCAGCTTCTACCCTCTGAAGCATTATTAAGAAGCGTTGGCTGTACATTATCAAGTGTTCTTGCAAATCTTGCCTCTGGAGTCTTTCTCTCCTCGAATTCATCCCACAGACCACGCATATACTCTGCCTGATCATCCGGCAGTAAGCCAAATATCCTGTCAGCCGCAGCCAGCTCACGCTCGCGCTGTGTCTTCTTTGCCTCTTCATCATATGCATAAGTATCTCCGGCATCTATTTCTACAATATCGTGTATAAGAAGCATTGTCATAGTCTTTAAGACATCTATCTTCTCATTAGAATACTCGCTTAACAAAACAGCCATAATAGCCATATGCCATGCGTGTTCCGCATCATTTTCCTTCCTTGAAGCATCTGAAAGATATGTCTGTCTTCCTATAAGCTTTTCCTTATCTATTTCCTCTATAAACTTCATCTGTTTTATAAGTCTGTCTTCTTTACTCTCCATATCAATTGTTCTCCTAAAAACATATACAAATATATGTATTTTTCCTTTCTTAATTTTTATTTATTGCAACTGTTTTTATGGACTTTCTGCATTACTCAATCACAATCATCAAGGTTCTTCCCTATAGATTGCAGTGTTATATAATTGCAAAATGCATTGTCACTTATATGTCGCACATATGTTTATTACCAGCAGGACTATATATGCAATTACAAAATCCCCAATTATTCATACATCGTAGCTATATTTACACATCTTTAACCATATCAAAAAAGGAGGGTTATCCCCTCCTCTTTAATACATCTTTATCAGCCCATCTCTCCACGTATATCAATTGTTGGTGGTTCAATAGGATAGTTACCTGTAAAGCAGGCATCACAGAAGCCTGTCTGATTACATATCATCTCACTAAGCTTGTCTGTTTCAAGGTATCCAAGTGAATCTGCACCGATTTCATCACATATCTGTTCTACAGTTCTTCCTGATGCAATAAGCTGGTCTTCTGATGGAATATCTGTACCAAAGTAACAAGGATGAAGGAATGCAGGTGAGCTTATTCTTACATGAACTTCTTTAGCTCCTGCCTGTCTTAAAAGGTTAATAATTCTGCTGCTTGTTGTTCCTCTTACGATTGAATCATCAATCATAATAACTCTCTTTCCCGCAACAACTTCCTTTAACACATTAAGCTTAACCTTAACACTCGATTCTCTCTGTTCCTGCTTTGGTTTTATAAATGTTCTTCCTACATAATTATTCTTTATAAATGCGTTACCGTATGGTATTCCTGATTCCATGGAATATCCAAGTGCCGCCGGATTACCTGATTCAGGAACACCAACAACAAGGTCTGCATCTACTGGGTGAGTCTTTGCTAATATACGTCCTGCATTTACACGTGACTCATATACCCCCATACCATCTATCTTACTGTCTGGTCTTGCAAAATATATGTATTCAAATATACATCTTGCTGTATTCTTCTGACATAATGAAGTATCTGACTTGATACCATCCTTTGTGATAGTAACAATCTCACCTGGAAGTACATCTCTTATGAATTCAGCACCTACTGTATCAAGAGCACAGGTTTCTGATGATAAGAAATATGCATTATCTCTCTTACCTATGCAGAGTGGCTTAAAACCAAATGGATCCCTCGCACCGATAAGCTTTCTTGGGCTCATTACGATAAGTGAATAAGCACCCTTTATCTTTTTCATAGCATTTTTAACAGCATCTTCTACTGTTCCTGTATTAAGTCTTTCCCTTGCTATTAAATATGCTATAACTTCCGAGTCTATAGTCGTCTGGAAAATAGCGCCTGTATATGAAAGTTCTTCCCTTAACTCTACAGCATTGAGAAGATTTCCATTGTGCGCCATACCAAGAGTTCCCTTAACATAATTAAGAACAAGCGGCTGTGCATTTTCTCTTGTTGAACTTCCTGCTGTTGAATAACGCACATGTCCAACACCTATATTTCCCTTTAACTTCTCAAGAGAGTCTGGATTAAAAACCTCATTCACAAGCCCCATGTCCTTATGGGAAAGTACCTTACCCTTAGGACCTTCTGTATCACTTACCGCAATACCACAGCTCTCCTGACCTCTGTGCTGGAGTGCAAATAATCCGTAATATATGGTTGATGCCACATCTACGCCATCAAAATCATATACACCAAACACCCCACATTCTTCATGAAGCTTTCTGTCATCTATATAACTATCGTTCATAATTACCTCTGTCTTATTAATTATTATCAGCTCTGTATTTCGTCTGACTGTCCCGCTTATATCTTGAACTAAGTATCAGTCTGACAATTAATCATGTATTCATCATAAAATGATAATCTATATACTATAAATGAGCAGACAAAGAAAAGTTCATAAAATAAATATTTTTGTCTGTACCACATATACATTTCAATATATTACGCAAAATATATCCTAATGCTGACATAATTGTACAATATTTTAAATCTGCTCATCTATAGCTATATATCTATGTAACGACAGTATTAGAAATCTTCGCCAGTAAGGAGCTTATAAGCTTCCTTGTACTTATCAACTGTCTTCTCAATAATATCATCTGGAAGAAGGTAATCGCTGTCTGGATTAGCAAGAAGCCAGTTTCTTACAAACTGCTTGTCATAAGATGGCTGTCCCTGTCCCTTCTTATATCCTTCCAATGGCCAGAAACGTGAGCTGTCTGGTGTAAGCATTTCATCACCGATAACAACTTCTCCGTTCTCATCAAGACCGAATTCAAACTTAGTATCAGCAATAATAATTCCCTTGCTTAATGCATATTCTGCACACTTCTTGTAAAGAGCAATAGTTGCATCCTTAATCTTTGTTGCATACTCTAAGCCTTTTCCTGGGAACTTCTTCTCTAATACTTCAATACTCTGCTCAAATGAAATATTTTCATCATGGTCACCAATCTCAGCCTTTGTACTTGGTGTGTAGATTGGTTCAGGAAGCTTTTCTGACTCTTCAAGTCCTTCTGGAAGCTTAATTCCACAGACTGTACCATTCTTCTGATAGCTTGCCCAGCCGCTTCCTGTTATATATCCTCTAACGATGCACTCGATTGGAAGCATAGTTAACTTCTTACACATCATACTTCTTCTTGCATACTTTTCATTTTGGAAGAATTCTGGCATATCCTTAACATCAACAGAAATCATATGATTAGGAATAACATCCTTAGTATAATCAAACCAGAACTTAGACATCTGTGTAAGAATAGCACCCTTATCTGTAACCTTATTCTTTAAAATATGGTCGAATGCTGATATACGGTCAGTAGCTGCAATAACAAGCTTATCTCCAATATCATATACTTCTCTGACTTTTCCTTCATAAAGTAACTCAAACTTTTCCATGATCGCGTCCATCCTTTTAAATGTTTATTTTTATGTGTTGTGTATATTCAGTTTATAAATATATGAGTAATATAATGAACATTCAAATATGTCAAATTTATTACTTATATCATTCATTATTCACAAACAGAATATATTGGTATACAACTGTACCCAACAGAAAAATTATATAACAGCATACATTCAAAATCAATAGACAAACTTGCATATTATTGCAAATGATAGTATCATTATACAATACTACTGATATTTAGTGTCTTGGCGCACAGGACACATAATTACAAAAATATGCGCAGAAATGGGGATTATTATGAGTGAAGGAATAGAAAATGTTGAAGAAAAAAATGGAATTGAAAAAAGAAAATATAAAAGATTAAAAGCTGACCTTACATTAAATGTTTCTAATCTTTTTAAGCAGAATAACATCAATATAAGAAATATTGATTCTCCAATAACTGTAACTGACATATCTAAAAGCGGTATAGGTTTCAGGTCAAAAAGTATTCTTCCTATTGACTTTTACTTTAATGCAGCATTAAAGCTTGGTTCTGAGGAAGATGTAATATACTGTGTCATAAAGATTATACGCTGCCAGCCGGTTCCAGATTCCGACCTGTATGCCTATGGCTGTGAATTTGTGGGATTAGCTCCTGTTCTTAACTATATCTTCGATGAATATGAATTAGAATTAGGAAAGGCTGAGGCAGCTGATGCAGGTGAAACTACAGAGTAGACAGGCTATTTAGCTTAGCTGAGTTATTGTTCAGGCAGCTTATTAAGCATCAAGTTAACTACCAAGTTATTTATCTAGTTATTTATTCGAATCTACTTCTGCAATAGGAATTTATTCAACTGTATATAATTGCTTATGAAATTTGACCCTAATTTGCTTTTTCGCAAATAGGGTCAAGCTTCTTTTGCTAATATTCCTGCTAGATTTGACTCAGATTTACTTTTTCTCATATAGAGTCAAACTTTCCTTCCTAATATTCCTGCTAGATTTGACTCAGATTTACTCTTTCTCATATAGAGTCAAACTTTCCTCTCTATTCTTCCCCCGATTTTTGACCTAGATTAGCTTTTTCTCATATAGAGTCAAACTTCCCTTCCTAATATTCCTGCTAGATTTGACTCAGATTGCTATTTTCTCGTATATGGTCAAACTTCTCCCCTAATATCCCTGATAGAATTTGACTCAGATTTACTCTTTCTCATATAGGGTCAAACTTCCCTTCCTATTCCTCTTCCAAAATTTGACTCAGATTGCTATTTTCTCGTATAGGGTCAAACTTCTCCCCTAATATCCCTAATAGAATTTGACTCAGATTAGCTTTTTCTCATATAGAGTCAATTTCCACTTCAATACAGAACACATAAGGGCGGATAGTCCTTATTGAATATATAAATATATTAACTAAGCGGCACAAAGCAGCTTCAATACAGAGCGCGTAAGAGATGAAATTGGAATAAATATAGCTTCTAATATATCGTTAGTCACATACTTAGGACACATTGGCGCTTAGACGCTAAATGCGAGGCTGCCGCACTAAGAAATTAGTGTGACCGCCCCGTATTTAGTACCTTATCAGCCACTGTGGGCAGATAGTAGGAAGAACGTGCCTGACGTTGATATATTAAAAGCTATTTTTTACATAATATGATGTGAATGTCAAAAGTGAATTTTGCCACTCACTGATGTAACCGGATTGCTTCATTGCCATGCAATTTCCGCAGTCCCAGGACACCTTAAGCCCCATAAAATGGCGTATTCACACCTTTTTATTCCGTTTTCGGTGTTCGGCGTGTCAATGTCAGTATCAACATCAATGCCAGTATCAATGTCAATGTCAACGTCAATGCCAGTATCAATATCAATGTCAATGCCAATGCCAGTATCAATATCAATGCCAGTATCAACGTCAATGCCAATAATTAAATCGAAAAGTGCATCACCAAGTAAATCACCAAATAAGTAAATTACCGTATAAGTGAATCACCGAATAAGTAAATCACCGAATAAGTGAATCACGAAATAAATAAATCAAGCATCAATATTTCTAAATAAGCTCCTTAAAGAAGCTCTTTAAGCAGCTTATTAACCATACCTGGATTAGCCTTACCCTGCATAGCCTTCATAGTCTGGCCTACAAGGAATCCGATAGCCTTCTCCTTACCTGCTCTGTAATCAGCTACTGACTGTGGATTATCAGCTATAACCTTCTCAACAGTTGCCTTAAGTGCACCTTCGTCATTAACCTGCTTAAGTCCATGCTCCTCAATATACTTATCTGGATCAATGTCCTCGTCAAATATCTTCTCGAATATTTCCTTAGCAACATTACTGTTAATAGCGCCCTCATCTGCAAGCTCAATAATTCTTGCAAGACTCTTAGGTGAGAATGTGATATCCTCAGGATCCATATTCTTTTCCTTTAAAATACGCATAGTCTCTGTAATAAGCCAGTTAGATACTTTCTTTGGCTTATTGCATAAGGCTGTTGTTTCTTCAAATATATCAGCAAGCTTCTTAGAATCAGTAATCATATTGATATCATAATCAGGAATTCCGAATTCTTCCTTATAACGAAGCATTTTTTCATCCTTAAACTCTGGCTGTGCTTCCCTGATAGTATCAAGCCATTCCTCACTTATGTGGATTGGTACAAGATCTGGATCTGGGAAATATCTGTAATCCTGTGCATCCTCTTTAGAACGCATAGCATATGAATATTCCTTATCATCATTCCATCTTCTTGTTTCCTGAACAACCTGTCCACCAGCTTCAATTATATCAATCTGTCTTGCTGTTTCAGCCTCAATCGCTCTCTGGATAGCTGAAAATGAGTTAAGATTCTTAGTTTCTGTTCTTGTACCGAACTCAGTACTGCCTTTTTCCCTTACTGAAAGGTTGACATCGGCTCTCATAGAACCTTCCTGTAACTTGCAGTCAGATGCTCCAAGATACTGGATAGTATTTCTTAACTTAGTAAGATATGCGATAACTTCCTCAGCATTTCTCATATCTGGTTCAGATACGATTTCTATAAGAGGCACACCTGAACGGTTATAGTCAACATAGGATACATCCTCCCACTCATCGTGTATAAGCTTACCTGCATCTTCTTCCATATGAATCTCGTGAATTCTTATAGACTTCTCTGTTCCATCTTCAAGCTTTACATCTACATGTCCATCACGGCATATAGGCAGATAAAGCTGTGATATCTGATAATTCTGTGGATTATCAGGATAGAAATAATTCTTTCTATCAAACTTGCAGTCTCTTGTTATAGAACAGTTAGTTGCAAGACCAACTGCCATAGCATACTCTACTACCTTCTTGTTAAGAACTGGAAGAGAACCTGGCATACCTGTACAAACAGGGCATGTGTGTGTATTAGGTGCTCCACCAAATGCTGTTGAGCATCCGCAGAATATCTTAGTCTTTGTAGCAAGCTCAACGTGAACTTCAAGACCAATAACTACTTCATAATCTTTCATTGCCTGACCTCCTCCTTATTCAAATCTTCCTCGTGCCTGCTCATATGAGTATGCAGCACGTATTATATTATTTTCCTTAAAGCAGTCACCTATAAGCTGTACACCTATTGGAAGTCCCTTAGAATCCTTTCCACAAGGTACACTTATTCCTGGAAGACCTGCAAGGTTAACTGATATTGTATATATATCGCCAAGATACATCTTGATAGGGTCTGCTAAAGATGAGCCTATCTTAGGTGCAGTTGTTGGTGCAACAGGTCCAAGTATTACATCATACTTTGCAAATGCTTCATCAAATGCTTTCTTAATAAGAGCCTTTACTCTTAATGCCTTTAAGTAGTAAGCATCATAATAACCTGAGCTAAGAACGAATGAACCAAGCATTATTCTTCTCTTAACCTCTGGTCCAAAGCCCTCTGAACGTGTCTTCTTATACATATTGTGAAGACCTTCATACTCACTTGTCCTGTAACCATACTTAACACCATCGAATCTCTCAAGATTAGAGCTTGCCTCAGCGGCAGCTATTGTATAGTAAGTAGGTATAGCATATTCTACAAGGCTTAAGTCGAATTCTTCAACTATGGCACCCTTTTCCTCAAGCACTTTGGCTGCCGACATAACAGCTTCCTTAACCTCAGGATCAAGTCCATCTCCAAAGTAATCTCTTGGAATACCTATCTTAAGTCCCTTAACATCATCTACTAAAGCCTTTGTAAATGCTGTATCTTCTCTCTTTACTGATGTAGAATCCTTATCATCCTTTGCTGCTATAACTTCCATAATAGTAGCACAGTCTGTTACATCCTTACATAATGGTCCTATCTGATCAAGTGATGAACCATAGGCTATAAGTCCATATCTTGAAACAGTACCATAAGTAGGCTTCATACCTACAACACCACAATAAGATGCTGGCTGGCTTATAGAACCACCTGTATCTGAACCAAGCGCCGCAAAGCACTCATTTGCTGCAACTGCTGCAGCTGAACCACCTGATGAACCACCAGGAACGTGCTCTGTATTTCTTGGATTCTTAGTTGCTCCGAATGCACTTGTTTCTGTTGTTGAGCCCATAGCGAACTCATCCATATTAGTCTTACCGATAATAACTGCACCAGCCTCCTGAAGTCTTATAACTGCTTCAGAAGAAAATGTTGGAACAAAGTTACCAAGTATTTTAGAAGAACATGTTGTAAGCATGCCTTCTGTACACATATTATCCTTAATAGCAAAAGGTACACCCGCTAAAGGTCCTGTAAGCTTTCCAGCCTTGATATCCTCGTCAGCCTTAGCTGCTGCCTGTAATGCTTTTTCCTTGTCAAATGTCACATAGCAGTTAAGCTCTGCTTCAGACTTTTCAATCTGAGCAACAACAGCCTGCATAGCTTCCACCGCTGTCACTTCACCTGCCTTAATCTTTGCAGCAAGTTCAACGGCTGTACAATCTAATAAACTCATAGCATTTTTCCTTTCCTGCATATATTTCGTTATTGTACATAACATATTTCGCTATCGTACATAACACATTTTGTTATCGTACATAATATATTTCGCTATTGTACATAACACATTTCATTATCGTACATAACGCATTTCGTTATCGTACATAACACATTTCATTATCGTACATAACACGTTTCATTATCGTACATAACACGTTTCATTATCGTACATAAC
>ENA-OOWX01000845-OOWX01000845.1-human-gut-metagenome-genome-assembly--contig:-NODE-845-length-17115-cov-1.935932_pt1 | contig 17115 bp, 9 predicted proteins | sample MGYA00241583_ERZ501335 | MGnify/ENA primary metagenome ERZ501335 (study PRJEB25962, sample SAMEA2042731) | human gut metagenome | biome: human gut; feature: human-associated habitat; material: faeces...
ACAAGTCTCACGAATTTCACTAAGAAAATCTGTATATTTCTTGTTCTTTTCCGGGTGACCACGCATAGCCAACGTATTTACAAACATGCCCAGCATTTTCTCAGTATCGCTGTGAGTTCTGCCGCTGATAGGGCAACCTATAACAATATCATCCTGTCTGCTGTATCTGCTCAAAAGAATCATTGCTGCTGATAAGAAAATCATATACTCAGTTGCATCATTATCATGAGCAAGTTTCTTTATTTTACTGCCTAAATTATCGCTAATATTTTCAAGAATTATAGCTCCACTATAGCTTTGTACCTGTGGACGCATATAGTCCAATGGCATGTCAAGTACCGGAATCTCACCCTCAAACTGACTGAGCCAATACTCCTTCTGACCAGATATATCTCTGGTACGCATCCATTCACTGTAATCTTTGTACTGATGAGTCAATGCTTCAAGTTCTTCACCATTATAAAGTGCAGCCAATTCCTGAATAAATATCTCCTCACTCATACCGTCGCTAACAATGTGATGCATATCGAACATAAACAGATAACCATCATTACGTTTGACAAGTTCTGCTCTGACAAGTGGTACTTTTCCAAGATCAAAAGGCTTAACGAATGCTTTCGCCAACACTCTTTCAGATGTTTCTGCATCATCTATTACTGTGAAATCCGCCTCTACAATCGGCAATATTTTCTGTACAAGCTCACCTTCCACCATGAGGAATTCTGTTCGAAGGATTTCATGTCTGTCAATAAGAACCTGCATGGCATTTCTCAGCTTTTCCGCTGACACTTCGCCCTTAAGATGATAACTCTGCAGAACATTATAGGAAACACCTCTGCTATCCATCTGACACATCAGATACATACGTTTCTGTGCAGAAGACATAGGATAGTATTCCTGTTCTGCTGCCTGCGGTATTGAAACATATGCAATATTTTCACTTATTAGTAATGCTAGCTGTTTTGGAGTCTGATTGCCAAATATATCACGCAATGCAACCCTACAGCCTGTTTTTTCTTCTATACGGTTTGCAAGCCAGGCTGCTCTTAACGAATGTCCTCCGTTTTCAAAGAAGCTGTCATTTACACCTACTCTTTCAAGACCAAGTATTTCCTTAAAAGTGTCACAAATAAGCTCTTCATTCTCATTTTGGGGCGGTTGATATTCATCTGTACTCTGACAGTCTATTTCCGGAAGTGCATGTCTGTCAAGCTTACCATTTTTAGTAACAGGCAGTGCCTCAATCTGCATCATATATGCAGGAAGCATATACTCCGGCACATCCTTGCGAAGCTCATCCCTGATTTTCTCTAAATCAAGTTTCTTCTCACCTACAACATATGCATAAATAGCTTTTTCTCCGCCTCTGTCTTCTCTGACAATGACTGCGCAGTCTTTAACAGTTTCTATTCTATGAAGATGGCATACAATCTCACCAAGCTCAATTCTAAATCCGCGAATCTTGACCTGTTCATCGATTCTTCCAAGATATTCAATACTGCCATCAGGGAGCCATCTTGCTAAATCTCCCGAACGATACAGTCTTCCCTCGCCATAAGGATTTGGAATAAACTTTTCTGCATTCAACTCTGGACGGTTCAGATATCCTCTTGCAAGTCCTGCTCCTGCAACACATATTTCTCCGGGAACACCTATCCCACATAAGTTATTATCATTTCTGATATATATCTGAAGTGTCGGAATTGCATTGCCAATGTTGCTTATACCCTGTGATATTTCTGTAGCGCCGATTTCGCGGTATGTTGCATGCACAGTTGTCTCAGTAATGCCATACATGTTCACAATCTTACAACCGGGATACCACTCATGCCAACATTTCAGCTGTGCAGGATCAAGCGCCTCACCTCCAAAAATCAAGTATCTGACTGAGAGATCCTCTCTCTTCTCACAGCAACGCTGTAGATTGTAGAACGAAGAAGGTACCTGATTCAGTACAGTTACACCTGAATCCCTGATTAATGAAAGCAACAGCTTACTATCCTGTGTGACATTTGTCGGTACAACAATAAGCCTGCCTCCAAACAGCGTAGCTCCATACATCTCCCATACAGAGAAGTCAAAACCATATGAATGGAACATGATCCATACATCCTTCTCATCAAAATCATACTGGAAATGACTGTTGGCAAACAGACGAACAACATTCCGATGTTCAATCATAACACCCTTCGGCTTCCCCGTAGTACCAGAGGTATAAATCACATACGCAATATCAGCAGGTGAATTAACTATCTCACAATTATCCATGCTCTCTGATTCAAATTCTTGTGCATCAAGACAAATTGTGACAATATTCGTATCAATCGGAAGCTTATCCAAATTAGTCAGAATACACTTTGCCTCACAATCCTCCAGAATAAACTGTATACGCTCTGCAGGATATGAGGTATTAATCGGCACATATGCTCCGCCGGCTTTCAAAATACCATATATTGCAACAACCATCTCAATACTTCGCTCAGCTAAAATGGCTACAAAGTCATCAGGCATAATACCCATACTGCGAATCCTATGTGCAATTTGATTAGCTCGTGCATTAAGTTCTGCATATGTAAGACACTGCCCCAGATATTCAAGAGCAATATTGTCAGGAGTTTTTTCTGCCTGCGCTTCGAAAAGACTTACAAGAGTCTCATTTTCAGGATACTCTGCTGCACTGTCATTGAAGGAGTTAAGAATCAGACTCTTTTCTTCAGCAGTTATTACCTCAATATCAGAGATCTTTCGGTTGCTGTTTTCTGTCAACTGTTCTAAAACAGCAATATAATGTTTTATCAAACACCAAGCTGTATTTGACGTAAATAATTCGCTGCAATATTCCAGACCAAGCTGATATCCCCTGCCCTTTTCCTCAAACATAAACGTCAGGTCAAACTTTGATGTGTTGTTCTCAGTATACTTCATTTCTGCCCTGATTCCATCAAAACTATAGACTGACTGCTCACTATTCTGTACTACCAGCATTACATCAAACATAGGATTGCGGGAGCTGTCACGCTGTACATTTACAGCGTCAACCAGCTCGTCAAACGGATATTCCTGGTTCTCATATGCCTTCAAACAGCTCTCACGAATTTCCTTCAGAAACTCCCTGTAATCCTTCTGACCTTCCGGACGTCCACGCATTGCCAAAGTATTAATAAACATACCAAGCATATTCTCAGTATCCTGATGTGCTCTTCCGCTAATAGGACTGCCGATGATAATATCATTCTGCCTACTATATTTACTAAGGAGAATCATAGCTGCTGACAAAAATACCATATATTCTGTGGCACCATTACCCTTTGCCAGTAATTTAACTTTCTTACATAATTCTTCGTCAATGCTTTTGACAATGAACCTTCCCTGACTGCTCTGTGTCTTAGGTCTGCTAAAGTCCAAAGGCATATCAAGTACTGGAAGCTCGTCATTAAACTGACTGCACCAGTACTTCTTCTGCTCCGACATATCTCTTGTCAACATCCATTCACTATAGTCCTTATATTGATGAATCGGCCTTCCAAGCTTCTCACCATTATATAGGGCTGACAGTTCGCTAAAAAATAAATTTTCACTCACAGCATCGCTTATAATGTGATGCATATTAAGCATCAGCATATAATAACTTTTACGTTTGACAAGCTTTGCACGTATAAGAGGTGCCCTCCCCAAATCAAATGGCTGATTAAAGGCTGCTGCAAGAGCCTCGTCAGAGTTCTCGTAATCTTCTATGCTTGTAAAGTCCGCTTCAATATGCGGAATAATTCTCTGAACAGGCTCACCATTTACCATCAGAAATTCGGTGCGGAGAATCTCATATCTGTCAACCATCTCCTGAAAAGCCTGCTGTAGCCTTTTAGCAATAATCTCACCATAAAAATAAAGCTTTTGAAGAATATTATAGGATATACTATGGCTGTCCATCTTGCATGTCAAATACATTCTCTTTTGCTGTGAAGACATAGGATAATATTCACGCTCTTTGGCATTTGGAATTGGAACATAGCCCTCAGCGCTATCAAGCAACATCGCCAACTGCTCCGGAGTCTGATTTGTAAATACATCACGAACAGACAGTCTGCTTTCAGTCTTTGCATATATCTGATTGATAAGACTGATAGCACGAAGAGAATGACCGCCAAGACTAAAGAAACTGTCCCTGATCCCAACCTGCTTAACACCCAGAATTCCGCTAAAAATATTACAGATAAGGGCTTCCCTGTCATTTCTCGGTGCAATATAATTCTTACAAATACCTGTAAAAATCTCAGGAAGCGCCCTCTTGTCAAGCTTTCCATTTTTAGTCACAGGAATAGAATCAAGCTGAAGCATATATGACGGAACCATGTAATCAGGTAATACCTTCTGAATATTTCCACGGATTTCCTCAGTATCAAGCTCTTTCGTGCCTACAAAATAGGCATAAAGTGCCTTCTCCCCCTCTGCATTCGTACGCGCAATTACTGCACAATTCACAATATCCGGCTGTTTAAGAAGAACATTTTCTATTTCACCAAGCTCAACACGAAAACCACGGATTTTTACCTGCTCATCAATTCTTCCAAGATACTCGATATTGCCATCAGAAAGCCATCTTGCAAGGTCGCCTGTACGATAAAGGCGACCTTTTCCAAATGGGTTTCTAATAAACTTGCTTGCTGTAAGCTCAGGTCTGTTTAGATATCCGCGTGCGATTCCGACACCTGCAATGCACAGCTCGCCTGGCTCACCTATGCCACAAAGCTGTGTCCCCTGCAAAATATATATCTGTGTATTGTAAACAGGTCTTCCTATGGGTATTATTTTACAACCAGGATTATCGATTTTATACAGCGTACAGAAAACCGTAGCCTCAGTAGGTCCATAGTCATTAAAAAATTCAACATTGTCATTAAGGGCCTGTCTTGTAATGCGAACAACATCCTCTGTAAGTGTTTCACCTGCGGTAATAACAGTGAGAAGCTTACTGCTCAGCTTTGTCTCAACGCTACCTAATGCAGCACGGAGAACAGACGGAGTAGCTTTGATAACTGAAATATTCTGATCTCTTATTACATCAAGGATAGCGTCATCCTTCTCCTCAAAAATTGAAACCGCTCCGCCCGTAGTTAAAGGAACAAAAATTGATGGAATTGAAAAATCAAAGCAATGGCTTGTATAGAGCGGTGTTACAGATTTTCTTGAATGATAAAAAGCATCATTCGCTACCATTAAATGGTTTACTAATGAATGGTTCTCAATCATGACTCCCTTGGGGTTGCCTGTTGTTCCAGAAGTATAAATAAGATATGCCAGGTTCTCTGGTCCACTCACATGCTCAGGATTTTCAAAATAACCATTCCATATATCAGCATCTGCGAGATCAATTACTGGAGCGTTCGTATCAATGCTTGTGCCATGGACAAGAACTGCGCTTGGTGTACAATCATCAAGCATATACTTAATGCGCGTCTCTGGATATCTGTAATCAATCGGAACATATGCTCCGCCAGCCTTTAATGTAGCAAGAATACTAATGATAAGCTCCGGACTACGCTTTACTACAATCCCAACAAATGTATCAGGACTCACTCCAACCGCCCTCAATTTATATGCCAACTGATTAGCTTTTAAATTAAGCTCGCTATATGTCATCCTGACATCCTTAGACACTATTGCAATATCATCTGGTGTCTCCAATACTTGCTCCTCGAACAAGTCAATGGGTATTATGTTATAAGGAAAATCCTTTGCAGTATCATTAAATACATGCAAAAGCATATTTGTTTCTTCTTCACCAATAAATAACAGATCACCAACGTACTTATTACTATTTAATGCAATGTCCTCGACAATTCCCTTGTAATGCCTTAAAATCAGACTTATATTATCATCAGTAAACTGACTAGGATCATACATCAGATCAATTCCAACACCGTCATCATCACTATAAGCACTAATGCTGATACCATAATTGGTCTGCTCTCTGCCACTCACTTGCTCATATTTTCTATTTCCATCATTTTCTGAATCATCCACAACGTAATAATTCTCAAATACAAAAAGTGTCTTTATCAAGTCAGGGCAATGAATGCGTTTCTGAATATCCGCCAAAGAACAATATGTTATGTCACTACACTCAATATCCAACTTCTGCTGTTTTTCAAGCAGACTGAGGAATGTCTCATTCTTCTGTGAGCGAACACGGCAGGGAATCGTATTAGCAAAAATACCAATGATTTTTTCTACTCCCCTGACAGGTACATTTCTGCCTGAAACAACCTTGCCAAATACCACATCGTTACAGTTATTATACCTCTGAAGCAATAATCCCCAACCTGTCTCAAGAACTGTACTGACAGTAATTTGCTTTTCCTTTGAAAGCTTCATAATGCTCTGACAGGCTATGTCACTAATACGAATTCCTGTACGTTTCATCTGAACAACAGTCTCTCTTGGCTGCTCAACAGGTCTGATATCTGCAATATTATCAAGGCACTTGAGATAATCCTCCCAATAGTCAAGACCTTTCTTAACATCCTGCTCGCCAATCCATTTCACATACTGGGCGAATGTGCCTGTAGACAACTTCTCATTTGCAACGATCCGATAAATCTGTTCATCACTATAATCGTCTGCAAACATCCTATAATATCTCATCAATTCTGCAAAAAGAATAGACATACACCACCCATCAACAATAATATGGTGCATTGTCCAGATAAGCTTACAACAATTCTCTGATAGCTTAACGCAACAAATTCGAAGCAGAGTATCCTTCTGCATATCAAAGCCACGTTGCACCTGTGATTCTTGAAGTTCACTGACGACAGACTCCTGTTCTTTCACAGTCATAATACTATAATCATAAAATGAGTATTCCGGGATTCTTTTCTTCATTACAACTTGGCGCGGCTTTGCCAGCTTTTCATATAGAATAGCCGTTCTCAACACATCATAGCGTTCCGAAAGCGCAGCTACAGCCTTAAACATTATCTCACTATTTACAGAAAATTTTAAAAGATATGTAGTCTGAAGAACATAATTAGTAGATTTCGGATTACTCAAAACATGAAAAAGCATACCCTCCTGAAGAGGTGTCAACGGATATATATTTTCAATTGACTTATTAAGAACATTTTTCTTAGACATTTTTTGTCCTCCCTACTCCCATATTATCGCTTTTGTCCCCATTTTACAGAAATATTCCCATCCTTCTCCAATTCAATCATCAAGCATTCTCTTAGCATGTCGCTAGAAAAATTCTGACCATTTCCATTCTCTTTTTTGTAAAAAAAATTATACAGCCATCAAACAGGTAGCTCCCCGAAATATGATCATTTATCAAAAAACACTGTTACCCTTCCTTAAATGTCCGTATGATGGTAGACGCAACATCGTTTCCCCCGCTTTACCCGATGTTGCTCTTCTTCACTCATAAATTTCTCTACTATCATAAACCATTGCTATCCACATAATCTTGAATATCCACTTCAACCTCTGCATCAGAAATCCCACTGACAACACATTTTTACAATGCGAATTTTAAATAAATATCATCTTCCTCAATAGGCTGTACCTTATTATTCTCATCAGCATAAAATCATAGTATCTGCGATCAAAGCCATACTCTAAATGCAAACCAACTCGAAACAGCATAAATGCAAACAAAGACTAAATCTAGTCAACAACAAACTTGTAATGGTTTACTTTTTAAGTTCTTTCGAGCAAAATATATGGCACTAAAAACTCTATACATACATTATCAATACTTTAATAAAACAAAGCAAAATGCTTGCTATTAATCATCAAGAATTACATCGGCCAGAATATCTGTTGCCTCATCAATTAACGGCTTAGTCAATGTTGCAATGCAGGATGCACGGAGAAGTCCCATACCTTCAGCACATGCAGGTGGCAAAACCGGATTTACATATACACCAGCTCGGAAAGCCTTCAGAGCCTTGGTCAGCGTGCCAACAGTATCATAGGTCAGAATAGGAATAATAGGAGTACTTGACTTCAGTGTAGGTATGTCTTTTCTTCGAAAACACTCTCTTGCATAATGAGACAGATCCATAAGTCTCTGTACCAGTTCCGGATGTTCCTCAATATGTCGAAGTGCCGCAAGTGCAACAGCTGTATTTACAGGCGGAAGCGCAGTTGCAAACATAAATGATCTTGCCTCATTCTTAATAAACTCGACAACATCAACACTTGCTGCTACAAATCCACCAACAGATGCAAGTGATTTTGAAAGAGTACCCATACAGATATCAACCTGCTCCTCAAGACCAAAATGGCTTGCTGTTCCTCGTCCACCAACACCTATTACGCCAAGAGCATGTGCGTCATCAACCATTACTCTGGCCCCATATTTTTTTGCAAGAGCACATATCTCAGGGAGCTTGGCAATATCACCGCCCATTGAAAAGACACCATCTGTTACAATCAGACACCCACTGGTTTCTGGCACCTTCTGAAGCTGTGTTTCAAGATCGACCATATCAGAATGCTTATATGTAAGCATCTTACCGTTGCATAAGCGGCATCCGTCATAAATAGATGCATGATTTTCTTTATCACAGATAACATAATCATGAAGCCCGACAAGCGAACTGATTATGCCAATATTAGTCTGAAAGCCTGCTGAAAATGATACTGCTGCTTCCTTATGAAGAAAGTTTGCAAGCTCGTTTTCCAGTTCTGTATGGAGTTCAAGTGTACCATTAAGAATTCTTGAGCCACCACAGCCAGTGCCATACTTCTCCAATGCATGAATACCTGCTTCAATAAGTTCCTCATTGCTTGTCAGACCTAAATAATTATTTGATCCGAGCATAATCTTACGGTTGCCTTCCATCATAACAACTGCATCCTGTTGAGTGTTCAACTCATGAAAATATGGATATAATCCGGCACTTTTCATTAATTGTGTTTTTGAAGGCTCCTGACATTTTGCAAATAAATCCATTTCTAATCCCCTCCCAATAAACATAAGTGTATTATCTTAATAATGTGAACTATTGTCTAAAGACAACTGCACCACCAAGTTTTCATCTGCGATACTTCAAATATTTTCTTTGATAATTTTATTATAATATTTTTAGTTATTTGTCCAATAATTCCATAATATATATTAATGCAGATTTCGTAATCTGTACCGAATCTAAAATTTTCTGAAACGTTTGTACCTTTCATGCACAATCGCATTCTTCGGCTTTCTATCCTTTGATAAACAGAAGCATCGCTTCCTTCAATTGCTGACATATCTCCTCCATATTAGCAGTTGACAGGTTCACTGGTTCCTTAAATATTTTCTCAACAATGCCCAATTCATATAAATCTGCCGCCGTCAACTTCATCAATTCTGCTGCTTCTTCTGCCCTTGTATTATCCTTCCACAGGATGCTCGCATATCCTTCTGGTGTTAATACAGAATACACTGCATTCTCCAACATCCATACCTCATTACCAACCCCTAAAGCCAGTGCTCCGCCACTCCCACCTTCACTAATTATTATGGACAAAATTGGAACTCCAATAGCTGACATATCTTTTAAAAGTTCTGCGATTATTGCTCCCTGTCCCTGTTCTTCTGCTTCTTTTCCGCATGCAGCTCCAATTGTGTCAACAAAACAAATAATCGGCCGATTGAATTTCTCCGCCTGTTTCATAAGTCTCAATGCCTTTCGATATCCGTTTGGCGATGCCATTCCCCAATTACGATAGGTTGCTTCATCCAAACTCTTTTTCCCTTTTTGCTGACCAATTACCGTTACCGCATATCCGTTTAGGCTTGCAATCCCCCCCACAATTGCATGATCATCACCCGAAGTTCTGTCCCCATGAAATTCTACAAATTCTTCGAACATCCGCTCTATGTAATCCATACTTGTAGGACGATCTTTCGAACGTGCAATTTTTACTTTCTGCCATGGACTTAAATTCTGCAAATTTTCAGTTCTAGAATAACTTTGGTATATTTTCTCCGACAATTTCAATTGCATTCGTCTCTTCTTATGTAACCTTAACAGTTTTCCCAGATCCTCTTTCATTTCATTGCGCAACACTATATCATCTACAAACCCATGTTCTAACTGAAAGTCAGCCGTCTGAAAATCTTTTGGTAATTTACTTCCAGTGTTTTGTTCAATCACCCTTGGTCCGGCAAAGCCTATCATTGCACCTTTTTCTGCCAGAACGATATCCGCAATCATTGCAAAACTCGCACTGACTCCGCCCATTGTCGGATTTGTCAAAACAGAAATATACAGTAACCCCTGATCGCTATGTTTCTTTACGGCAGCTGCTGTCTTCTCCATCTGCATCAATGAAACGATTCCCTCCTGCATTCTTGCTCCTCCGGAACAACAAAACAAAATCACTGGTAACTTTTTCTGTGTTGCTTTTTCAAACAAGCCTGTAATCTGCTCTCCTACAATACGTCCCATGCTTGCCATCATAAATCTTGTATCCATTACACCAACAGCCGTATTCATATCATTTATTTTCATTTCTCCTGTAACAACGGCCTCTTCCAAACGATGCTTTTTCTTTAAATCACTTAGTATTTTTTCATATTTTTCATCACGAAGCGGATTTGAAAATGATTTTTTTACTTTCCATTCTTTAAAAGAATTTTTATCAGCTAATGATTTAATTCTTTTATACGCATGAAACCTCATATAATATCCACAGTTCGGACAAACCGAATATCTTGCATCCAATATTTCCCTGGGGATTTTTGTTTTGCATCTTTTACAGATTCTTCCATCTGATTCTGCTTTCATCTTTAGTCCCCCCTCTTCTCCTCGATTATTCTGCAAATCTCTTATATCTGATACTCTACTAAATCCCGTATATATAAACTTCCTATTTTTAAAATGTCTTTATTTTTTAATATTAACATAACAACTCTTCCACTAATATATAAATTTTTTATGAAATGTGTTATTTTTTGTGATTATGTATATTTTATCCCAATTCAGTCATAATTTCTTGTGCATTTTAGTCATAATTCAATCTTACTCTCAATTATTCACCATTATGTATTATGCAAAACCTTTATTTTAGCTTAACAGTTAGCCTGATTTATATTTATATTAATTTTACATTATTTTTAATCATTTTTCAATATATTTTTATTTTATTAATGCTTATTAGCTTCACCTGTCTTTGTAACATTAACTAAAACACAAAGAATATTCTCAGATAAGTACCCTCCAAATCATTCCGCCGCCTTTGGCTAGCGACACAAATAGTAATGAAAGTATTCCAACTCGCTACGTTATGCTGTAGAATTATTAACAAGAAGCTATACTACAAAGCACGAGAGGAGGAGTTGCATTAATTTTCTTTGTTTTAGACAGTATACTAATCAATGTATGTTCTGCCTTCTCAAGCACAAATAAGTGGCATCACGAATCCGTACATTAAGAATTGTTTAAACATCTTTGTTTAATTGTATAGCAGTTCAGTCAATGGTTTTTCGACCATGATTACCATGATCTCTGCATGGAATCCACAGGTAAATACTGGGTTTTTGTCTTTAATCTTCTGTAACGGGAAGGATTACTTCCTCCTGATGAACCATTACATTAGCTTCTTGATCCAATTCACGAAACCTATAACACTTCAAAAAGCTTCCTGTCTTAGACAACTTATTTGAGTACGCCCATTTGTGGTCTTCCTCTACTTTCTTTCACACTACTCTCCTTTTCCTGCTGCAGCACCTTACCCATTGCCTGAACTCTTACATTTTTTGTGCGATGAACATACTCTAATTTATAAGCTATATTATATATATCAAGAAAGCACTTATCTATCATGATTCTTTCAACTCTAAGTTAAATCCACATAAAATCTTTAAAAATTTTTTAAACACTTAATGAACTCTATTCATCATATTCCAAACATACGTTCATTCAGATGAATCCATTTTTATCTTAAGACTTTTTGCATAAACTATGAGTGTTAAAAAATATTGAATTTTACCAAAAAGCCGTAGAAATCAACGTTTTATAGACGCAGATTTGTATACACATCATCCCACAGCCCGTACAAAATTCCCAAATCTGTCTGCTTCCTCTCTGGGTATTTTATAAGGGACACCCTCTGACGCAGCATCCGTCGGAATTCCAGACCTTGTTCATATCGAACTTTCATATAAGAAGCTACCTGGATAGCACTCAACTGACAAGCTCCTGCCACTTCCGGCTAATACTTGCATACTTCTTCCCTATGATCACTAAACTTCCAATGCAAAGCTCATTCATCGTCACCACTTTATCAGCAGTAAACGTTATCTATATTCCGCCCAATCCGTCTATCACATCAATAATAGCTGAAAAATCCACCGTTACGAAATCGGTAATACTAAGATATTCCCCTACTTCTTCCATATCCACTTCAACTTTTGATACAACTTTGGTGGCAGAAAGAAACCGCCAGATAACAGAAAACTGACCGCCAACTCTATCGTTTTTCTTATACACAAAACTTGTACATCATCTAATAAATAACCGGCACAGATTTTCTATGCCGCACATCTCTGCACTTCTATATCAATTTATATAAGTTAAAGGCAAGAAAATGCGATTCTTTGTCCGCAAACCGTTGAATTATGTCCTCAAAATCACATCTCATAAAGAAACTTTCGGCATCTCAACTTCCCCTTCAAGATCTTTAATATTGCATTCTTTTGACTGATATGTGATAATGAAACAGAAACAACTATCCTCTTATTTGACAGACAACTTTCATCACTATTTGTATCACTAGTCAAAACAGCGAAATGGAGATTCTTATGATAACGATATACTGCCTGGATATTTCAGAGATTCATACCGACACCTATCAAAAATTTTATTCCATCGTTTCCGAAGAACGAAAAGCAAAAGCAGATAAGTTTCATTTTCCGGATGATTCCAAACGATGCGTCTTTGGAGAAATATTACTGCGCTATGCTTTATTTCAGTTTCTGGGATATACACCCAGACTCTGCATTGATTATAACCAATATGGAAAATCCCACTTAAAAGACCTGAAGGGATTTTTTTATAATTTATCTCATTCCGGACGATGGGTCGTATTCGCATATGGCAGCAGCGAAATTGGAGTCGATGTAGAAAAGATTGTTTATGATCGTGATAATGAAGGGATTACAGACAGATTTTTTTCTCCTGCCGAAAAACAATTTATCTGTTCCGCAGCTGACAAACGCACAAGAGCCAGACGCTTTACTCAAACCTGGACGCTGAAAGAAAGCTATATTAAGTATCTGGGTACCGGGCTATCTACAAGTCTGGACTCCTTTTCAACCAGTACTGCCGATGGGCTGGTAAGAGATTCTGAAAACAACATTGATAGATATGCAAGATTGAATAGCTATTTACTGGATGACGATTATTATCTCTCCATCTGCAGCCGGGATGATACTGCCGCCATTCTGACAGTAACTGCTGTTGAACTGCTTAATATTTTTGACTCCCTTGTGAGCAGGGAAGAAAAAGACTGAAAGAATTGGGAATATCTTCCCATTCTCTCAGCCCCAAACACCGGTCGACATTCATTTATGATAGATACTGTTCTATTAAGCTTGCTTCCTTGGCAGTCCTGTTATAACTAACTCACTCTTTATGCCATTCAACTCTATCATCAAATCAAAATCTTCTTCTTCATCTATGATTTTCAACTGTTCATCTTCCGGCATAATTTTATTTGCAATTCCCCTGGTCACCAACTGCATATTCGTATCAGCATCTATATACAACTTAGATGTTGCAGAAATCTGATTGATATCCAGGCGCCCCTTCATATGACTGCATAGTATTTCAAGATCTTCATTTGTATTTATTTCAATATGAGAAACACTTTTCTCGATTTCAATATGTTTTACCTTACCCGAAAATTCAACATTATCGGATTCTATCCCGATTAATTCTAAACTCTCCGTATTCCCCTCGAGTTCCATTTTTCTTGTATACGGTAAAGGCACATAGATGAAGATATACAATGCAGCTTTTGCTTCTGTTTCACTGAGCATATCTAATCGTCTGATACCAACATCAATTCTCTTTTTAACATCATCTATTTTTACCTTAAAAGCATTCTGAATATTTGAAATCTGATTTGACGCAAGTCTTACCAATATTTTCTCTCCCTCATAGCACTTCAAAGCAACGCTTTTGGCTCCCATAAAGGTAATATCATAATTCTTCCTTTCATCGATATCATACTCCGTTCTGCTTTCATATAGAAAATCAGTTGTATGATCTGTGCCCTGTTGATGATCCAACAGCTCATCTAAGGAAATCTGAAATAACTTCGCAATCGCTATGATGTTATTGATATCAGGCATTCCTGCTCCTGTCTCCCATTTTGTAATTGCCTGTCTCGATACATTTAATTTTTCAGCCAATGACTCCTGCGACATTTTTGCCTGTGTGCGCAGCTCTTTAATCTTTTCTGAAATCACCTTTCTTTACATCTCCCTTTATTCTTTGATTAACGAATATGCTGAAATTTTCTTTATCGGCATTGCCAGACCAATACTTATTACAAAATTTACAGCAATCTGCAATGCTGCAGATAAAAACAGGATCCAAACTGCTATTTGAAAATTATTCTTCATTGCACCAACGATTCCAAATAAAGCCTGATTGATAGCAGGAAGATACAAAATGCCAAGTCCTGCTGAAATCAGTATGGAGATAGCAGAAACCGGTAAAAAACTAAACGCCAGCTGCGATGTAAGCTGCCTGTTGGAATAACCGATTGCTTTATATATCCCAAACTCCTGTTTTCTCTGTGTAATCTGTGATTTTATTATAACATAAAGGATCAGTAATACAATTAAAACCGTTAAAATAAAAATTATCACAACAATCAATGTTACTAATTTCGAATACATAGATTGTGATATTTCAATATTTTTTGCATAATTTATCGTTCCTGATATTTTGTTTTCCTGTTCATCTTCAATCTGCTCTATAAAATCCTGGGGCTTTGATCCATCCTGCAGATAGACATACAAAGAATCCGCCTGATACGCTTCGTCCAACTGCTGATATCCTTCATTTGTCAATTCACATACACTTCCCTGATAATTAACCCCCTGAATAAAGCCTACAATTTTATATGCAGTACTTTCTTCTCCAAGAGAAATTTCAATTTCTTCTCCAATTTCATAGTCCTCTTCAAATATATTTCCAACCGCGATTTCTGTCTCTTTTTTCGGATTTCTTCCTTTATAACACAGGTCATTGGAAACCTCTGAAAAGTCCTCACATACAAAAGTCGTCACACTGCCCTTTGATGTTTTCACATTTTTCGTACTGTATTCTAATACCTTTTCAACCTGTGTATCATTTTTTAAATCTTCCTTTACACTGTCCTCTTTTACCTGCAGCACCACATCGGGAGACTCCTCAAACAGCGTTGTCATAAAATTTTCCGGTTCAACGATCACATTATAGAATAATGTGCTTGCAAATGCCATTAACACCATAACCAGAAATGACACAGCAAACAGTAAAATATTGTGTTGTGCAGATGACATTGTACTTTTTAGAATAATATTCAATTTTAAATTTCCTGCTGTCTTATCCAGAGGGATACGATTTTTCCTTCCACGCTTTCCTTCTGCAATTCCTCTGATCGCTGAAATAGGCTGTAACTTACGAATTTTTCTTGCTGCAAAAAGTACGAACACCAATGTGATAATTTCTAACAGTAGGAATACTGCAATAAACGCTTTTACGTCAAAATGCAGTGAAAACGAAAAACCGGACTGCAGCGCTAACACATTTGAAATTGTTGGCAGTACGATGTAAGATACCGCCACACTTAAAATTGTTACCAGCGCCACGATTATCAGATACGGAAGGACCATAGACTGAATAATCATTCCTCCGGTATAGCCAAGAGCTTTCAAAACTCCCATTGAAGCAATCTTTTCTTCAATCGTATTTTTTATTTTGAACTTACACAAAAATACACTTACCAGCAAAATGATGCATGCAAATGCCGTTAAAATTGCAATCGTCAAATTGCATACCATCATTCTTGCCTGCTTTCCGTTTTCAGCATTGCTAAAGGATAGCAGAGAAATTCCCTCATCCTCCAACATATCACTGATTTCATTTGTTATCTTTGTCTTATCTGCCTTATCCTTCGTCCGAATCGAATATTCTGCAATTTCATATTCTTTCTGATCCTTTACAAAATCCTGATAAACTTCATCAGGAAGATATAAACCGATCAGTCCCGTACCATAATTTCCATACTGCATCTCATTGATTACTCCCGCAATCCGGAAATCATAATCCCTATCGCCAAGCTCAATACTCAGCGTGTCTCCTACAGAAAATTCTCCAAATTGAATATAATACTCCGGAACATAAACTGTTTTTTCATCATCTGATTTTCCGAAAGTTTTCTCCTCACTGATTTCCAGCAAATTAAATGCTCTTTCCTGATCCAGATTATAAAAAACAGTATTCATTAAAAAATCTGTTCCTCTGAACTTCTTGACAATTGGAGAAAGTTTTATTCCTTCTCTGATTTCTATTTCTTCTACGCCACTTACCTCAAGACATTTTTCTTTTAAAATATCCTTATCCTGTACCTTCGGAATACAGAAATTAAGATCTGCCGTTTTTAGCTCCTGGAATCTTTCGTTATATGCATTCCCTACCTGAAAAGCAAGAACAAATGCAATATTTAAAACAAAAGCTGTTAAAAAGATAATGATACCATAAGAAATATACTGTGATTTTTCCGACTGGAAATGATATCGGATAAGATTTTTCAATTTTCCCACATTACCACCCCATTTCCAGCAAAAATTCATCCAACTTTGCAGCTCTTTCGGTATTTTCTTCTTCATATGTACCCAGATTGCAATCCCCGAAAATCTGACCGTCTTTTAAATAAATTACACGATTCGCACGAAGCGCGGACTTTTTATCATGGGTAACCATAATAATACTCTGTCCTTCTTTATAAAGTTTTGATAATATATCTAATACAGCCTTTGAATTATCAGAATTCAAAGCACCCGTTGGTTCATCTGCAAATACGACATTCGGACTGTTGATAACGGCCCTTACAATCCCCGCTCTCTGAGCC
>ENA-OOWX01000872-OOWX01000872.1-human-gut-metagenome-genome-assembly--contig:-NODE-872-length-16667-cov-14.437033_pt1 | contig 16667 bp, 7 predicted proteins | sample MGYA00241583_ERZ501335 | MGnify/ENA primary metagenome ERZ501335 (study PRJEB25962, sample SAMEA2042731) | human gut metagenome | biome: human gut; feature: human-associated habitat; material: faeces...
TATTTTATTGTTTAATGACTAATTCTATTACATAATCTATGTCATCAGGTACTTGAGGCAGTTTTATTAATATGCCGTTTTTTTCCTGTTTGAAAGAAAGTGGAGTTCTGGAAATGAACTGTATTGCTTTCTTTACTTTTGCCTTTAGAGGTATATAAAGTGCATTATCCTGCAAATCTAGTATATGGATGAATAAACGATCACCTTTGCGGGTTGATACTCCCCATGTGTGAGGAGCTACATCACCACCACGGGTTCCATAAATCGTCTCTCCATATTGATTCATCCATTTACCCACTTGTTTCAGATGCTCTATAGCTGTAGCGGGTAATTCTCCGTTGGGTTGAGGTCCAATATTCATTAGCAAATTTGCATTTTTTCCGGCTGCCTTAACCAAATAGTGTATCAACTCTTTGGGGGATTTGTAATTTTGGTCTTCAATTCTGTAGCCCCACATTCCGTTCATTGTTTCACAAGTTTCTAAAGGGAGTTCACTTATTCCTTGTCCTGCTGAAAAACCGGCTTTGTTTTCACCGGGCAAATCACGTTCGAACATTTGGAAATCTTCTCCTGCATAAGGAGTTCGATGATGATTGTTGCCTATTAGACAGGATGGTTGCAGTTTATGAATTAATGCATATTGTTCTTCCAGTTGCCAATTGAAGTTGGTAGGTTGATCCCAAATACCGTCAAACCAAATGGCGCCGACGGGGCCATAGTTAGTCAAAAGCTCGGTCAGCTGTTTATTCATAAACTTGTAGTAACTTTCCCAGTTTCCATGTCCTTTGGGACGTCCTGTCCCATGTCCGGTGTTTCCTTCCGGATAGTCGTCACGAAACCAGTCCAAATGCGAATAATAAAAATGGAGTTTGATGCCCTGTTTTTGACATTCTTCTGCCAGTTCTTTTAGTACGTCTCGTTTGAAAGGAGTAGCGTCTACGATATTAAAATCGGATTCTTTTGTATCAAACATTGAGAAACTGTCATGGTGTCGACTGGTGATACAGATATATTTGGCTCCGGAGGTTTTGATGGCAGAAACCCATTCGGCAGCATTGAAGCGCGAAGGATAGAATCCGGATGCCAGTTTGGCGTATTCATCACGGTTGATGTTGTGAGTGTTCATATACCATTCTCCTTGAGCGGTCATACTGTAAATGCCCCAATGAAGAAATATGCCGAATTTATTATCTTGAAATTCCTGCCGTGCTTTTATATTTTCAGGAGTAGGGATATAAATTTGATTGGAGATTTGTGCGAGGGCTGAAGTTCCCGCCATCAATAACAAGGCTGCGCCTAATTTGATTTTTTGTGCTAATTTGTTTCTCATTGTTATTATAAATTTGTTTTGCGAAATATAGTTATACTCTTGGAATATTTAAAGCATTTTTTGAAAAATATTGCACTGCGAATTAAATTTTAATAGATTCTAACTGGGTGGTATGTGAAGAGTATTTTTTGTTTATAAGGTATAAAAAGATGTTTTCTATTGTTTGGAAATTAATCATTCTATACCTTTGTGAAAGTAATATTGAATTTTATATGAGAGTAAAAGAAATTCCTATACTGCTTTTGACCGGTTATCTAGGCAGTGGAAAAACGACATTAGTGAACCATATTCTTTCTAATAAACGTGGTATTAAGTTTGCGGTTATTGTCAATGATATCGGTGAGGTGAATATTGATGCTGATCTCATACAGAAAGGAGGGATTGTAGGAAAGAAAGACGAAAGCTTGGTAGCACTTCAGAACGGTTGTATCTGTTGTACTCTGAAGATGGATTTGGTGGAGCAGATAGATGATATTATGAAGTTGGAGCGTTTTGATTACATTGTGATTGAGGCAAGTGGTGTTTGTGAACCAGCTCCTATCGCACAGACTATTTGTTCTATTTCAAGTATGGAGAATACGTACGGGGGATGTCGTTTGGATTGTATTGTGACTGTGGTAGATGCCTTACGTCTGCAAAGTGAGTTTTCTTGTGGCAACGATTTGACCCGTAAAGGTATTGACGAAGAGGATATTGAAAATCTGATTATCCAACAGATTGAATTTTGTAATGTTGTATTATTGAATAAGGTCTCAGAAGTGAAACATGACGAATTGGAACGTATCAAACAGATTATCCGTACATTGCAACCTGCAGCTGAAATAATAGAATGTGATTATGCTGATGTGGATTTGAATAAGATAATCTATACTGAAGTATTTGACTTTGAACGTACTGCCACTTCTGCCGGTTGGATACGTGGAATAGAGAGCGCCCTTACGGAAGAGCAGAAAAAAGAAGCGGAGGAACACGCGCACCATCATCATCATGAGGGTAGTGAAGTGGATGAATATGGTATCAGTACTTTTGTGTATTATCGTCGTCCGGCTTTTGATATCCATAAATTCGATCGTTTTGTATCAACCAGATGGAGTCGTAATATCATTCGTGCAAAAGGAGTCTGTTATTTCAGCAATAATCGTGATATGTCTTTTCTTTTTGAGCAGGCTGGTGTGCAGAAAAAGTTGAAGGAAGCTGGTTTATGGTATGCTACGGCACCTGAAGAAGAACTGATGGAGGTAATGCGTCAGGAGCCCGGCTTGTTGCGGGATTGGGATGATAAATATGGAGACCGTATGCAGAAAATAGTTTTTATCGGGCGGCATCTTGATAAAGAAGAGTTGATAGGTGAACTTGATGAGTGTTTGGAATAAGATATGCATATAGATAGAATAAAAGTTCTGTTTGCAGAACTTTTATTCTATTATACAGATTTTGTGAAGAATCAGTAAACATCTAGTATTACACGTTCTTTTTGTTTTTTCGGATATTCCGGTAAGTTTTGTCCATTTACAAAAGTAGCTTTGAGGCAGATGTTTTCTACACACCTTAAGTAATAAGGATGAGGGGCCTTTTGTACATGGAAATGCTCTATCTCAATATTTTTGATAGGCTTTTCTTCATATCCATCTATAAAAATTGCATAATGGTCGGAACAGCCAGCCTTTACATTGTTGATGCGGAAATTCTCGTATTGAGAGGTATGTCTGCCACCTCGGAAACCAAAATAATTGGTTTCAAAACGGAGCACTGCCCCTTTTGAGCGTTCTATAGTAATATTGCTGACTTGTATATTACGAATATATCCTCCTCTGTCACGGTTGGATTTAAAATAAAGGGCATTCTTGACCGTTCCTATTTGTATATTATCCATATATATGTTTTCTACACCGCCTGACATTTCACTGCCGATACATAATCCATTGCATTCAGACTGGAACAGACAATTACGAATGACGATGTTTTTGAAGGGCGTCCTATTTCACGGCCGTCGGCGTCACGGCCTGCTTTGATAGCTATGGCATCATCTCCTGTGCGGAAAATACATTCTTCTATTAATACATTGGAAGTTGATTCAGGATCACATCCATCATTATTAGGATAGTGACTGTCAATGGTGATGCTTCGTACTATTACATTGTCACAGTATACAGGATGAATAGTCCAGAAAGGAGAATTCTTAATGGTGATACCTTCTACTAAAATGCGAGAACATCCCATGAATTGTATGCAAGAGGGACGTAGTATAGTACCTTTCCCAAAGATCCTTTCTGTGACAGGGATTAGTTTTTCTCCCATTTTACGCAGACGATTTCTGTCTGATACCTCTATCTGAGACCATGAAGCAAATTCCCGTCCTCCTTGGGCGTCTATGGTACCTTGTCCTGTAATGGCTATATTAGTGGCATGTTTGGCATAAATCATGGGAGAATGTCCATATAGTTCCGTACCTTCCCAACGTGTCCATACTTCAGGAAGAAAGTCATCAGCCTTACCGCTGAAAAGTAGATAGGCGTCTTTCTCTAAATGTAAATTGACATCACTTTTCAGTACTAGATTTCCCTTTAAATAATAGATTCCTTTCGAAATTATAACGTGTCCTCCGCCTGCCAAAGAACAAGAGTCTATTGCTCGCTGTATTAACTGGCGTGAATGACCTTTTTGGTTGGAAGCGGAATCAGGGCAGATCACTTTTATTTTCTTATGCGGAAATGAAGTGCGCGCTATATTGGCAATAATCTGTTCGGTTGTATTTTCTATTTTATTTTGAGGTCCGTCATGTTTGTATTTGAACCATTGAAATGAAGTTGCTCCTGCTTCCTGTTCTTTGTTATAACAATATAGTGCAATGCGGGCACCTTTCCAAAAACCGAATGGAATAAAAAAGGAAGTTCCATAAGGAATAAAACGTATATTATCTGTACTGTAGAAATATTGGAACTTTTGATTGAGCATGTCGATGGATACACGTAGATAAATCTGGTTTCCGTTTAGGAAAGTTGTACTTATTTCTGTTGTGTCATTGGATATGTATAGATATTTTTGTCCTTTCTCCATCTTGATACCTAGAACTTTATTTTCTTTTCCCATGCAAGCTAATCCGCATCGTTGCCCATCAGCTATTTCTGTAAAATCCATAGCTATTGTAGCTTCACTTATATTCCCCATAATCTTTTGTGTCAGGGTGTTGCGTGCCAGTCTGAAGGTTGAAGATTTCAATGCTTTCAGAGTGAGTGAACCTGGATGTGCCGATAAGGACCATGCGTGGTCTGTCGGATTATGATTAAACTGCCATTGTAGTGATAGGTTGGGGGTAGAGAAATCATCATCTGTTTGCGGAGCGAATATGGTTTTGCTTTCAATGGGTTTCTGGCATACATATACAGGTTCTCCTATTCCATTTCTATCAAAGTCTACTCCGATAACGGGCCAATCGTTTTCCCAATGCATGGGCTGAAGATGAACTACACGGCCTAAGGCATGATGATGTTGGAAATGAAAAAAAAGCCCATTGACCATCCGGAGTATCGACAATGGCTCCTTGATGAGGGCCGTTTATCGTAGTACTTCCTTGTTCCAATACTACTTTCTTTTCATAAGGACCATATATATTTTTTGAGCGGAGGATAGTCTGCCATCCCGTACCTACTCCTCCTTCCGGAATAGAGAGATAATAGTAACCATCTTTTTTGAAAATTTTTGTTCCTTCGGCTACAGGTCCGGTGTATACGGTCATTCCTTCATCAAGTAGACGTGTACCGTCTGCACTCATTTTATGAATAATGATAGGCCCGGCTCCATGACGGCTCCGGCCTAGGTATGCTTGACCATCTTCATCCCAAAAGGGGCAAGGGTCTTCCCATTTTTCTACTTTCTTAACTAAATGTAAAGGGCTCCAAGGACCTGAAGGATTGATAGCATTTGACATGAATAATCCTTCTTTGGGAGTACAGAAAAAGACCCAGAATTTGTTATCATGGTAACGAATTGAGGGTGCCCATGAACCTCCTGCATATTGTTGGTTGTTATCCCAGCCGGGAAAATCAAAATGGTGATAGATTTGGGAAATCAGTTTCCAATTGATCATATCTGAAGATTCCAATACTTGCATTCCTAGAAAATGAAAGTCGGAAGCTATCATGTAATATTTATCTCTGACCCGGATAACGTCCGGGTCAGAGTAGTCAGCATTTAAAATCGGATTTATGTATGTTCCATTGCCCTGATCTCCCCATTTACCGGGAGTACCTTGAGCTGACAAGACTAATACATTATTTATAAAGTATAGAAGAATAAGTAAAAAATTTTTCATCAGCATGTTTTTTAACTTAATAACCAGGGTTTTGTGTCACTTTAGCTTGATTCAAATCAATGGCAGCTTGTGGAATAGGACGAAGAATCTTGTATTTACCATCAGGGCCTATCATAGCAGATTCTTTTATGCCGTCTTCATTATATTTTGTGGCATATTCCACTAAAGTGTGAGTACGCTTCAAATCTGTCCAACGGACATATTCTCCAGCTAATTCACGAGCACGTTCATCAAGAATAAAATCAATATTAATATCGTTGCTGGTGACAGTCATTTCTGTTGTGTATCCTTTACGAATAGTTCCTGGACGTTGACGAAGTTTATTGATCATTTGTGCAGCCTCTTCTGTTTTACCCATTTTTAAATAGGCTTCGGCGGCAATCAGATAGGTTTCTCCTAAGCGCGCTACTACCACATCATGCATGCTGCAAGTAGAATTACGGTTAGCAATAGAAGTTTCTGAATAATCATCAAATTTCTTGATACAAGCATTGCCGTAGTCTTGTGAACGACGGTCTTTGTATGTGGCTGGGGCACCGTTGGATGGAGCAATACCACCGTCTGCTATTGTTTTGCTTACCAGTGTATTCTTTTTAATTCCATAAGGATCGTCTGCTTTCCAGGCAGCGATATCTTCATCTGTAGCCCATGCTGGAGCATAATAATAAATGATAGAAGAACTAGTCGGTGCTGAGTAATAGTCGAAATAACTGGTATGGAATTCTAACATAAAAGTTTGTTCCAACCGTGCATCACCCCGACTATACATTTGCTGTAGACGTAGTGAAGGAGCAAAGCAACCGTCAATTGCCTTATTTCTTGGTTTTTCGGAACCACCTAAATAAGCTCCGAATTGGGCTTGTTGGTAGGAACCGTCTTTTACGGGATCTTCTACAGCAGCCGAATTAAACTGTATGCTCCAGAATATTTCATTGTTTTCTTCATTTTCTACGTCAAAAGCTTCTTCTATGGAGAGGAAAGGAATTTCGCCATTAATTGCTTCCAAGGCATACTTAGCTGCATTTGCGAAGTCTGAATTTTGAGCTATATTTTCTTCTTGGGCTTCGTAATCAGTGCCATCTAGCCATCCACGAGTCAGATAGGTTTTGGCTAAGTAAAAGGTTGCTGCGCGTTTATTGGCACGTCCTACACCGGAGTTGGCACGTTCCATTAAATGGGATTCGGAAGAGGCTAGATACTCAAACTCTTCAATGATGAACTTATAAACATCTGCAAGACTGGCACGTTCATGACTCATTTCGGCATGGTCAAACATTTGTTTGTTCAAAGCTACAGGCCCGAACTGTTGCACTAGTTGGAAATAATACCATGCACGGATAAAACGTGCTTCGTCCACATATTGCAGTCGTACACTGGAATCTTCCGTTATGTCTCCATAAGATATAACGCTATTGGCTAGCTGAATACCTTTAAAACAACTTACATAGAAATTTTTTATAATGCCTTCATCTGCAGTGAAGGTATATTGGCTCATGACTACTCCCTGTGACTTTCCGTCTGCATACAGGTCTGTTCCCGCTACGAATAATTGCGGTTGGGCATTATAAAGCTCCCGCAGTGTGGAGTAAGCGCTGTTAGTTAAACTGGCGAATCCTGCCGAAGTCTGATAAAATTCAGCTGATGGAACATTAGATTTGTTGTTTTGGTCAAGAAAATCCGAACATCCTGAGAGAGTTGCCAATCCTAATGCCATAATGAAATATATTTTTTTCATAATCATTTAATTTTAGAATTTTAAATTTACACCAACTTGATAAGTTCTTGAACTGACACCACCGGTACCGTCACCTACTTGTGCATCAGCCCATTCGGGGTCGAATCCTTCATAACTTGTGAAAGTGAAGGGGTTTAATACATTGGCGTAGATTCTTAAATTGGAAATATGAAGTTTTGAAATCCATTTCTGTGGAAAAGTATAGCCAAGAGTAATGTTTTTGACTCGGACATATGAGTTATCAACGAAATTTTGTGCCCGGTCCTCATTGGCACCACTTTGCCAGTATGCACCGCCTCCTTTACCATTTCCACCATTGGTCGGGAAGGGATAACTACCGTAATGAGTGGCTTCCTGATAGGCTATAGAGCCATCAGCACCTAGTATCGGAGCACCTTGCGGTATATAGTAATCCATGTTCAGACGATTCATGCCACGCTGTCCATAGTCTACGAATTCGGCCATGAAGGGAGAGTATACCATTCCTCCCTGACTGGTGTAAATACTGAAAGAGAAATCAATATTCTTGTATGACAGGTTAGAAGTGAAACTGCCGGTCCAGGTCGGAGCACAATGTCCGAGGATCATTTTGTCATTGGCATCAATAGTACCATTGCCATCCTTATCATAGATTTTCATCTCGCCTTCATAGAATTTGGTTTTCATTTTCGGGTCTTGGGCATAAGCTTGCGCTTCTTCTCGAGTACAGATTCCGGTGTATTTATAGCCGTAGACTACGTCTATAGGGTGATTGATAAACCATTTGTTACCCACTAAGTCTTCTTTGGTACCATTCAATTCTTTGATAGAGTTAATGTTACGCGCAAAAGAGAAGGTTGTTTCCCAGTTCCAATCTTTATTCTTTACGTTGATGGTATTCAGTTGGATTTCTATACCTTTATTGTTCACCTTACCCACATTACTTACAATGGAGCCTGTATAGGAACCTAGTTCAAATGGAGTTTCCATCTCCATCAAGAGATCTTTGGAATCTTTGTTGTAGATATCGATAGATCCATTGATACGATTATTCAAGAAACCGAAGTCAAGACCGAGGTTGATTTCGGTTGTCTTCTCCCAAGTCAGGTCGGCGTTTGTCATGGTATAACCATAACCGTTGGCAACAGACGATCCGTAATTATAGTAATATTTAATATTTGCCAAAGCTTGTGTGTCATAAGGCCCTACACCGGCATTATTACCGGTAACGCCAAAGCTGGCACGGAGTTTTAAATTGCTTAACCATTTGCTGGCAAATCCCATAAAATCTTCATCGGAAATGCGCCATGCCATGGCAGCTGAGGGGAACATCCCCCAACGATTGTCTTTTTGGAATTTGGAACTGCCGTCCCAACGTGAAGATACAGTCAGCATGTATTTGCCTTTGTAGGCATAGTTGATACGGGCTACATAAGATAACATGAAGATTTTTTTATAATAGCTAGACTGACTTTGTACAGTGCCTGAACCAAGATTATGCCAGTCTACATCAAATGGCATATCCACTACATTGATATAGTCGCCTTGTAACTTTTGTTCATAGACACTGAATAAGGCCAAGGCATTCAGACTATGATCTCCAAAATTCTTGATGTAATTGGCTTGCGTATCCCAAGTATACGAGAATATTTCATCATTATAGTTTTCGGCCATGTTTGTTTTTCCAGAACGAAGTTGGGTTTCTCCGTTATAGAATGTACCACGATGGGTTTTGGTATACATGGGGGAGAAAGTAGTTTTAAGAATTATTTCTTTAACGGGGCTGTATTGCAAATAAATATTTGCCATCACATCATAAGAACGTGTATCGTCTTTTGAGTTCAAACGGTCCACCACTGGATTGATGGAGGAAGTCGGACCACCACCATTGGGATAGATGGCGGTATCTTTACCTGGTTGTGAAATTAACTGTCCTGCCTTTTCCCCTTCCCAATAATAGCATGGCATATTAGGGGTCATACGGAACCCTTCCAAAATAGAGTAGTTGCTACCACTCTCTTTGGATGCTGTTGCCATATTTGTGGAGAATCCGGCTGAGATTTTATCTGAAATCTTATGATCTACGGCTCCTTTTATATTCCAGCGTTCATAACCGTCATACATGATTCCTTCCTCATTTTGATACCCTAGTCCTACGCGGTAGGTTATATTTTTTGTATTTCCGGAAATATTGATGAAATGATTCTGTTGTGAGCCGTTACGGGTTACGATATCTACCCAATCGGTGTAATTTTTATTGAGATACATATCTTTCACTATTTGACTGCCATTTCCCCAGAAGTTCAGGAAATTGGCATCAGTCATTTCCCAGTTAGTCATTCCTGAAGAGGCATCCATAGATGAAACTAGATAACGGGAGAAACGGAATTTCATGAAATCATCTCCTTCCATAAAGTCCGGCATATTGGCTTTGGTTTTTATACCATAATATCCATCATAACTGACTGTAGTCTTGGCTATATCTTTGTCTCCTTTTTTGGTGGTAATCATCACTACACCATTTGTGGCCCGTGAACCATAGATAGCGGTAGATGAAGCATCTTTCAAAATGTCTACTTTTTCAATATCCATCGGATTTAGAAAATCCATATTTTCACAAACTACTCCATCGATTACATATAATGGATTGCCGCCATTTAATGAACTTTTACCTCGAATCTGAATATTGAATCCGTCACCGGCACGGCTAGAAGACTGTGAGATATTCACTCCGGCAACTTGCCCTTGTAGACTTTCGACAACTGATGTTGCACCTTTGGCAGAAATTGTTTCGGATTTTACACTACCTACAGAACCTGTAAGGTCTGATTTCTTTACTACACCATAGCCCACTACTACCACTTCATCTAACAATTTGTTGTCTGCTTCGACCGTGATAGCTAGTTTTTGCTGCTCTCCTACTTTTATTTCCTGTGTTTTATACCCTACATATGAAACAACTAAGATTGCACCTGTTGGAACTTCCAGTGTGAAATTACCATCTAAATCGGTTACCGTTCCTAAAGTAGTTCCTTTTACCAATACGGAAACGCCGATTAATGCTTCTCCGCTTTCGTCTATGACACTACCTGTAATGATTCGGTTTTGTTGAATTGATTTTTGAATTGATGAACCTAGTTGGTTTGACCAATTGTTTGCAAAAGTGGATAATGGTAAGGAAACTAGTCCTAAGGAAAGTCCGCAAGCAAACCAAAATCTTTTTGGAGAATGAATACCCTGTACTATAACAGAGCGGGATTTTAAATACTCTTTTTTTCTCATGTCTTTCATTATTAATTTAGTATTAGAGTTGTTTTTGTTTTGATGTCAAATATAGACGGATGTTATCTTTTTATAAGTGGAAAAACTGATAATTTAGTTGGAATATCTATCAAAGGTAGCTAAACAACATATATTGCGGTGGATTAAAAATAGAAAGTACTTTGATGAATACCCATTTTCTGCTAATTTCGCAAAGGAAACACATTACTTTGATATGAAAACATACTGGGTTGATATTCTTACCTTTTTCTGTGTAGTAATACTATGCTTTTTTACAGCCGATGTACTGGCAAAAGGAGCTATATCTCAAAAATATTCAGTTACGTACTTTTCCAGTCAGAATGGAGTGGAGGATGGGCTGGTCAATGATATTATCCAAGATCATAAAGGTTTGTTATGGTTTGCTACTTGGAATGGGCTTTATCGTTTTGATGGTTATAATTTTAAGAATTATAAATCGAATATGGAAGATCTGGGAGGATTGACCAATGATCGTTTATTGGATATAGTCGAGGATAAATTCGGATGTATATGGGTATTGTGTTATGATTCCACTTGTTATCGTTTTAATCCTGACAAGGAAGTCTTTGAACCTGTCATTCAAAAAACAGTCAATAACTTTCGGTCAATATCTGTCCTTCCGAATGGAATAGTATGGTTATTATGTGAAGATGGGAGTGCAGTACGGGTCGTTACGGCTCCTGAAGATTTATCTATGACATTTCAATTCTATTCATCAAGAGAAAATACTTTGGCTACTGGTAAAATCCGGTCTGTATTTATGGATTCGAAATTACAGGAATGGCTTCTTACGGATGAGGGGGTATATCGATTATATGATTCAGAACTTTCTATTATTTCTTTGTCTGATTGTCGAAAAAGTGAGAAAATACCTTTTTATTTTGCAACAGAGTTGGAAGAATATATATATTTAGGTGCACATCAAGGCAAAGTCTATAAATACTTGTTGACAGGAGAACTTTCTATCCATACTCAATTGCCAACATCGGCTTCTGTGATTTCTATTTTGCCTTCTGTGGCTGGACTGATATATGTTACTGATTCGGATGGCTTTTTTATTCATGACTCTCTCGGTGAGATAAGACATGTGATGCTTGATTCTCTTTCTCTGTTGAAAGACAAAAACATAGAGTCTGCTAAAATTACTTGTGGAGATTTATTGTGGCTTGTACATCCTGTTCCGGGAGTCACTTTGTTTGATCTGAAAACACAGCGTTTAAGCTTTATTGAAGGAAAGGATGAACAGGGAAGACCACTAAATACTGAAAGTGATTTTTTTGCTTTTGAGGATCGGAATGATATTTTATGGGTACACCCTAAGGGCGGAGGATTTTCTTATTTTGATTCTCAAAATAGGCGGTTAATACCTTTTAATACTACGGAGCAGCCTGTCAAGTGGAAATCAAATGACCGCTGTTTTGCTGCTTTTGTTGATAAACAAGGAAATTTATGGATGAGTACCCAGCTCAACCGACTTAAGCGCATCACTTTTATCCCTGATAAATTTCATATCTATACACCTGCTCCTCAGGATGTAGAGTTACCTGATAATGAGATCAGGGCACTGTATATAGACAAAAAACAACGTATTTGGACGGGAAGCAGAGATATGAATGTTTCCATATATGATGCCCGGCTTCGATTATTGAAAAGGATGAAATGGGGCAAAGTATATGCCATCATGCAAGATTCGGCTGGTGTTTATTGGATTTCGACTAAAGGTCAGGGATTGATAAAAGCAATAGAAACTTCACAAGGCAATTTTAAGCTACAGCATTTTAAACATAAAGCTGACGACCCCTATTCATTGAGTAATGATAATATCTATTTTACTTTTCAGGATAGTAGGCAGAGACTTTGGGTAGCTACTTACGGAGGTGGATTGAATTTGATTGAAACTATGCCTGATGGTACTTTAAGATTTATCAATCATCGCAATTTGTTAAAGAGATATCCGATTAGTCATTTTTATAAAGTCAGACATATTACTGAAGATAATCAAGGGCGTATCTGGGTGTCTACAACAGCGGGAATTTTACAATTTAAGGTTTCTTTTCATTGTCCTGAAGAAATAGATTTTCATTCTATATGCCGTGAACAGGGAAATGTGAATAGTCTTAGTAATAATGACGTACAAATGATTCAATGTATGGATAATGGGAACATTTTTGCCATTACTTATGGCGGAGGGTTAAATGAGCTTTCTCCCATGGGGCTCCATTCTTATCAATGTAAATCCTTCACACAGAAGAATGGACTTATTTCAGATATTATTTATTCCATGCACGAGGATAAACAAGGAAATTTATGGTTGGTGACGGGTGGTGGATTAGTGAAATTTGTAGCTTCGGCCGAACAGATTCAGTATTCTAGTGAGCATATCGCGTTTAATATGCATTTTAGTGAAGGTGTAGGGGCAACAGATGGCAAGCAGATTTTTTTTGGTACTAACCGAGGTTTGTTCTATTTTACCCCTGAGAATATTCATAAAACAGATTTTATACCACAAATATTTTTCTCTTCTATTTGGGTAAACAATCAGGAACTGACTCCCAGAAAAACTCCTTCTATTTTGTCTGTTAATCCTGATAATAGCAAGGATATGCAGTTACCTCCTAATAATCACACCCTCAGGTTAGTATTCTCTGCTCTAGACATGACCAATACGGAGTATATTCAATATGCTTACAAGTTAGACGGTTTTGATAAAAACTTTCGTTTGACGGATAACGGGCATGAGGCTAACTATACTAATCTTCCTCCGGGAAAATATGTATTTCGTGTAAAGTCTACCAATAATGAAGGTGTATGGGTTGAAAATGAACGAACACTTTCTTTTGAAGTGCTTCCTACTTTCTCTGAGACACCTTGTGCTACTATGCTCTATTTCTTTTTGATTGTATTATTTATTGCAGTTGCCATTTATGTATATACCGTTTTTTATCGGATAAAAAATAAGGCTAAAAATGAAGAATTGATTACTCAATTAAAACTCAGCTTCTTTACTGACGTGTCTCACGAATTAAGAACTCCATTAACATTGATTACCGGACCTTTGGAATATATACTCAGAGACGAAAGTCTTTCTGGGAAGGTGAGAGATACTTTGAAGATTATTAAAAAGAATAGTGACCGTATGCAGAGGTTGGTAGGGCAGATCTTGGATTTTAGTAAAATCCAGAATAGCAAGATGAAACTGAGAGTTCAGTATGTGGATATTATCAGTTTCACGAAAGAAATAATCAACTATTTTACAACTTTATCTCAAGAGCGGCATATTAGTTTGAATTTTAACACTCAATTGTCTAAAGTAAATCTTTGGGTGGACAAAGATAAATTAGAGAAAGTTATTTTTAATTTGCTGTCTAATGCCTTCAAATACACTTCTGATGGCAAGAACATTTGGGTTAGTATGAAAGATGATGGGAATGCAGTCCTTCTTCAAATCCAAGATGAAGGAGTAGGGATAAAGAGAGAAAAGCAGAAAGTGATTTTCAATCGTTACGAGAATGTGGTTCCGGATAGCATTTATGCTCCTTTAAGTTCTGGTATCGGACTTTCAGTGGCTAAAGAACTTGTGGAAATGCATCATGGTAGTATAAATGTGGAAAGTGAGTTCGGAAAAGGGAGTCTATTTACTGTAAGGCTATTAAAAGGTAAAAAACATTATCCGTCTGACACGGAATATATATTATCAGATTGGAATGAAGATACAAATTTAGATTTCAATTCTCAAAACGAACTACAAGAATTGAATGAAGCGGAGAAGCCGCTCATGCTTATTGTTGAAGACAATTATGAATTAAGAGTATTTATCAAACAAATATTTCAGGAAGCATATCGGTTTGTTGAGGCTAATAATGGCGAGGTTGGATTAAAAAAGGCTTTTTCTGATCTGCCTGATATGATAATTACTGATATCATGATGCCTGTAAAAAGTGGTCTACAGATGTTGCAGGAACTAAGGAACGATGAACGAACTTCGCATATTCCTGCCATAGTATTGACTGCCAAGACAGATATGGATAGCATTCTGACTGGTATTCATACAGGAGCTGATGATTACATAACGAAGCCGTTCAGTGTTAATTATCTGCAAGCTAAAGTAGAAAATATCCTAGCTCGGCGTAAAATGTTACAAGCATATTATTGTAAAGTAGGATATGAAGAGGGGAACGAAAATAAAGAAAAAGACAGATCGGTTCAATTGTCGGCAAGAGACGCTGCTTTTCTTAATAAGTTAGCTAAAATTATGGAAGAGCAACTTGGTAATCCGGAATTGAATGTAGATCAATTGGTCAGTTATTTCAGTCTGAGTCGGACCAATTTTTTTCATAAGTTGAAATCTTTAACTGGTATGGCTCCTATAATGTATATAAAAGAAATACGCATGAGGAAAGCTGCTGAACTGATTAAGGAAAACCAATATACAATGGCGGAAATAGCTTATATGGTAGGTTTTAGTGATCCTCATTATTTTAGTAAAAGTTTTAAGTCTTATTGGGGAATGACTTCTACAGAATATGCAAAAAATCAGATTGGACGATGAAGATAAATGATAGTAAAGTTATGTTTTATCATTATATCGGGTGAACTCATTGTTCACCCGATATAATAAGGGGGATCTTATTTTCTCACCTTATTTCCATTGATATATACTTCATTCAGTACTACATCTTTAGCTCCGGTAATTAAATTCCCTTTTTTCTCTACATTATTGAAACGGCTGTTTGTTACATGGATATCTTCAATATTGACACGGTCGTCATATCCGGTAATTAAGACTCCGTACTTACTTTTTTCACTAGTAACATTATCCAGATATACATGGCGTACTACAGGTGGGAAACTTCTGTCACATTTTTCACGGTTTTCATATTGCAGGTTGATTTTCAAAACGGCTTCGCGACATTCGCCTACTTCTATATTACGCACATAAATATTTTCAATGACCCCACCGCGGCAGTTGTTGGTTTTGATGCGGATGACACGTTCTAGGTTCGGACTGTCCATTTTGCAGTTTTCAACAAACAGGTTCTTATATCCTCCCGAGATCTCACTACCTACAACTACACCACCGTGTCCGTCTTTCATTTCGCAATTGCGTACAATGATATTTTCACTTGGTACGTTCCATTTCCGTCCGTCCGCATTCCGTCCGCTTTTAATAGCGATGCAGTCGTCTCCAGTATCGAATATACAGTTTTCAATTAATACGTTCTTACTTGATTCCGGATCGCAGCCATCGCTATTGGGACCGTGACTGGATACTTTAACCCCACGTACTGTCAGACTTTCACAAAATAAAGGATGGATAACCCAAAATGGAGAATTTTTCAATGTTACATTTTCTATTAAAATAGTGTTACAACGATATAGATTGATAAGCTGGGGACGTAAACCGTCTTCAAAAGTCATTTGGCGTTTATCTATCGGGGCAAATGTTTCGGCGTACATCAGTAATTTGTTTCTGCCGCCATTTTTTTGAGCTGTCATACCTTCCTTCCAGCCATAGTGTGGAGCACCACACATACTCCACCAGTTATCATTACTGGCCTGTCCGTCTATAATACCTTTACCGGTGATAGCTATGTTACTTTCTCCATAAGCATAAATTAATGGATGCAAATTGTAACAGTCTACTCCTTCCCAGCGGGTGAGTACGGTTGGAGTATATAGATATTTCTCTGAAGAAAATTTTAGATAGGCGCCTTCTTCCAAATGCAGATTTACATTGCTTTTCAGTGTGATAGGACCTGTTAGAAATTCTCCGGGTGGAACTAATACAGTTCCTCCACCTGCTTGACTGCATGTGAGGATAGCCAGATTGATTGCTTCATGGCAGAATATTTCACCATTATTTCCTTCTTTGGCACCGAAATCTTTAATGTTGTACACACGATCGGGAAAAGTGGTCTTTTTGATTTGTTTTTCTATTTGCTCACTTTCTTTCCAAATCTCTTGTGGTATTTGTGCATGAGCAAGTCCAAAATATGCACATATACAAA
>ENA-OOWX01000874-OOWX01000874.1-human-gut-metagenome-genome-assembly--contig:-NODE-874-length-16660-cov-13.497079_pt1 | contig 16660 bp, 17 predicted proteins | sample MGYA00241583_ERZ501335 | MGnify/ENA primary metagenome ERZ501335 (study PRJEB25962, sample SAMEA2042731) | human gut metagenome | biome: human gut; feature: human-associated habitat; material: faeces...
GTGCGTGTGCGCTGCCGGATGCCCGGCGCTTACGCCACTTACGTTGTGACAATAATTTACAATTTGAGATATAATAAATATTCGAGGGTCAAATATCGATGATATTTGACCCTCTGTGATTATGCTATATAATTATATTATCCGATTTGTCTGACGAGATTTATCATTTCGATTGCACCGAGTGCACAGTCATATCCTTTATTTCCGGCTTTTGTTCCGGCTCTTTCTATTGCCTGCTCGATATTTTCGGTGGTGACTACTCCAAACATTACCGGGATTTCTGACTCAAGTGATACTGATGCGATTCCCTTTGATACTTCGTTGCACACATAGTCATAGTGGCTTGTTGCGCCTCTGATTACTGCTCCGAGGCAGATGACTGCATCGTATTTTCCACTTTTTGCCATCTTCTTTGCGATGAGTGGTATCTCGAATGCTCCCGGCACCCATGCTACGTCTATGTTTTCCTCCGGTACGTCGTGTCTTACGAGTCCGTCCTTTGCTCCCCCTAAGAGCTTTGATGTGATAAATTCATTGAATCTTGCTACTACGATTCCTACCTTGATTCCATCCTGTGTCATTTTTCCTTCGATTACGTTCATTTTTCGTTCTCCTTTTGTTTTTATTTTTACTCAGATGAGTTTCTTTGCAATTATTAACTATTTAGAATTTGTTACTATTCAGAATCCCCGCACACATTGCAAAAACGCTCGATGCGGTGTACTAATATGAGAGTATGTGTCCCATGCGTTTCTGCTTTGTTTTCAGATAAAACAGGTCATGCGCTGTGGCGCTCATCTGGATCGGCACACGCTCGCTGATTTCCATGCCAAATTCTGAGAGCTGGTATACCTTGTCAGGGTTATTTGTGAGAAGGCGCAGGCTGTGTACGCCGAGCTCTCTTAATATCTGGGCTCCGATATAGTACTCGCGCTCATCTCCGGCAAAGCCGAGTGCCAGGTTTGCTTCGAGTGTGTCCATTCCCTGCTCCTGAAGCTCATAGGCCTTCAGCTTATTTATCAGGCCGATGCCTCTGCCCTCCTGACGCATGTAGAGCAGTATTCCTCTGCCCTCCTCGTCTATCTGTCTCATGGCCGCCTCAAGCTGCTGGCCGCAGTCGCAGCGCTGTGAGCCGAATACATCTCCTGTGAGACACTCTGAATGTACTCGGCAGAGCACATCCCTTCCATCTGCGATTTCGCCCTTTACAAGTGCCACATGATGCTCTCCGTTTAATCTGTTGACAAAGCCATATGCCTTGAAGTCGCCGTATTTGGTCGGCAGCTTTACCTCTGTGACACAGTCAACGAGCTTTTCATGTATCTTTCTGTATTCCTGAAGTGCCGCTATTGTGATGAACTTTATGTCCCATTTTTTTGCAAGCTCCATGAGCTCTGTTGTGCGCATCATGGTACCGTCCTCACGCATTATCTCACAGCACAGCCCACATTCCTTTAGTCCTGCAAGCCTGCATAAATCGACTGTTGCCTCTGTGTGTCCGTTTCTCTCCAGTACGCCGTTTTTCTTTGCAAGAAGCGGAAACATGTGGCCCGGACGTCTGAAATCCTCAGGCTTTGCGTCATCAGAGACACATTTCATTGCGGTGATTGAGCGCTCTGCTGCGGAAATGCCTGTGGTTGTTGAGACATGGTCTATTGATACTGTAAATGCTGTCTCATGATTGTCTGTATTTTCCTGCACCATCTGCGGAAAACAAAGCTTCTTTACATATTCCTGCGACATCGGCATGCATATCAGACCCTTGCCGTGCATCGCCATAAAGTTGATGTTTTCTGTTGTGGCAAATTCTGCCGCACAGATGAAATCGCCCTCATTCTCTCTGTCCTCATCATCTGTGACAAGTATTATTTTCCCTGCACGAAGCTCATCAAGTGCTTCTTCTACTGTGTTGAATTTCATATTTTATGTCCTTTCTCTTATGATTTTAAGCTGTTCAATTACATAATTTTTAACCATTCAGCCCCACGCACATTCGCAAACCCGCACGATACCCGTGCTTTTATGTTAAAAGCCGTATTTTGCCAGGAAATCTCTTGTTATTCCATCCGGTTGTTTTTTATTTTCGCCGGATTTATGCAGTGCATTTTCCTTAATTGTCTGTGTTCCTGTCATTTCTTCTGTTATTCCATCCGACTGCCCTTTAAACAACAGCTTCTCAACATATTTTCCTATGATATCTGTTTCCAGATTCACGACAGCTCCCACCTTTCTGTCCTTTAGAACAGTCTGGCTTACTGTGTGCGGTATCGCTGATATCGAGAAATTATCCTCTGCCACCTTTGCGACTGTGAGGCTTATTCCATCGATTGTGATGGAGCCCTTCTCGACTATATAGCGCATGAGCTGTGGTGTGGCCTGTATTGTATACCAGATGGCATTGTCATCCTTTTTGACCTCCACAATCCTGCCTGTTCCGTCAACATGTCCCGACACTATGTGCCCGCCAAATCTGCCATCTGCCGCCATCGCACGCTCCAAATTGACATGTGCTCCTCTCATCGCATTTGCAAGCGATGAACGGTTTAGCGTCTCGTGCATGACATCCGCTGTAAAAGCATGTGGCATGAGCCTTGTGACCGTGAGGCAGATACCGTTTACCGCTATGCTGTCTCCGACCTTTGTTCCAGCTAGCACTTTTTCAGCTCTGATTGTAAGTACTGCTGAGTTTGCTCCACGTGAAATTGTATCTATTGTTCCAACTTCTTCAACTATTCCTGTGAACATTGTGTATCGCCTTTCTTTTTTAAATATTCACAACATCACTCTCGATGAGGAAATCATCACCAAGCTTTGTTACCTTACTGTTTCCAAGCATCACGGCATGTGCCGGCGAGTCGGTTCCCATTCCCTCTATCGGAGTTTTTGCATCCGCCCCTCCGAAAAGCTTTGGTGCAATGTAAGCGTATACCTTATTCACAATCCCGCTCTTAAGGGCTGACCAGTTGAGTATTCCGCCTCCCTCAAGCAAAATGCTGTCTATGCTTCTTTCGCCGAGCTTTTGCATGAGGTCATTTAAATCAATATGACCGTTTTTTTCAGCTACATACAGAATTTCTATTCCGTTTTCTTCAAGCCGTGTTATTTTTCTGTTTTTTTGATAATTATTGTTTTCTTCTATACTATCTTTTTCAGTATCAGGTAAGGCTTCTGAATGTGCGGTTTCACGATATCGCTCACTGACTGCAACTATCGTCGGCACTTCCTTTGCAGTATTTACTATCTGCGATTCCAGTGGAAGCTTAAGGTGCGTATCGCATATTATGCGGATTGGATTTACTCCGCCCTCGATTCTGCATGTAAGCAGTGGATCATCTGCAAGCACTGTTCCTATTCCTGCCATTATGGCTTTATATCTGTGGCGCAGGTTTTGCACATGTTCCCTCGCTTTTTCTCCTGTTATCCACTTTGATAGTCCTGAATATGTGGCTATCTTTCCATCCATCGTCATGGCATATTTCATAGCGACATATGGACGTCTGGTCTGTATGAAGTAAAAGAATACCTCGTTCAGCCTGTCGCACTCGTCTTTAAGCACCTGCGTGACAACCTCTATCCCATGCTCTTTAAGGATTTTGATACCGCCTCCGGCGACAAGCGGATTCGGGTCATCCGAGCCCACATATACTCTTTTTATACCGGCTTCTATCACTGCATCCACACACGGTGGCTGCTTGCCATGATGACAGCATGGCTCGAGAGTCACATACATTTCCGCTCCCTGTGGCGATTCCTTGCAATGCTTTAACGCATTTCTTTCCGCGTGCAGCTCTCCGTATCTCTCATGCCAGCCCTCTCCGATTATCCTGCCGTCCTTTACAATCACAGCTCCGACCATCGGGTTTGGCGAGGTATATCCCATGCCGCGTTTTGCAAGCTCAATCGCCCTTCTCATATATTGTTCATCAGTCATTTGGTTTCCTTTCTGCATATTCTTTATATGCCCACTAAAAAAGCCCCAAACTATTAATGTTCAGGGCTTAGTAATTTCAAATATCATGATTTCAAATATCATAATCTCAAAAAAATATGCATTAGCTGCATTTCATGATATGAGTGTCAAAAGGTATTTTGAGATAAAAAAATCTGGAATGTATCAAAACACTCCAGAGTAGATATCTGTTATAACTATGATATATGCTGTATCTATATCTGAAACTGAATCTAAAACCCAGCTATCTATACTCTGCATATATCATATCCACATCTTCTTTCATCCAGACTTTACTGTCGGCCTCGGAATCTCACCGAATCATGCCTTGCGGCTCGTGGGCTATACCACCGGTAGGGAATTGCACCCTGCCCTGAAGAATAATTATTTAATTAGCTTACGCTAACCATAGTAAACCTTTGTGGCTTGTATGTCAAGATTATTTTTATAATGTGGAGCATATTTTTTTATAAGTTGTCGTGCAATTTATTAGAATGGAATTTTTAAAGAGCCAGCACCTTGAATGGGCTGACTCTTTCAATGTCACCTGTAATTGATAAATTGGAATTTTCTTAATTCTTCATCGCCGGTTTTTTTCTTTTCCAATTAATCAGTAGACCAATCGTGGAAATAACAAAAATTAATGCCGATGTTAAAGAAATAATTCCATCAGTAACCACAAATATGATAAACGTGGCTAATGGAATATAATTAAGAATACTTTTCAAAATTTTCATGTCCAATCCTCCCTTATATTTCATAATAGGTTTTCTTTATTTTACCACATGACAAAGGGTATTGGTATTGTTATTTTCGTCCTTTGATGACTGATTCTATGATATTTATTTCTTCATCAGTAAGGTTGTATTCTTCGTAAAGCTCTTGGTCTGTAAATATATGCTTATTTCCACCTGCCTTATAACTACCTTTTATGATATAATCTAAAAATCTTAAAATTTTTTGTAACAAAACAATCCTTTCTACGTCTAACCTATGAACAAAGGAGGTGACAGTTCTGGATTATGAGAAATTGTACAATTCCTATTACTTGCAAGTATACTCATATGTAATGACAATTGTAAAAAATCAACATCAGGCTGAGGAAATTACCCAGAATACTTTTTATAAGGCCATGACCGCAAAGAAGGCATATGCCGGCAAATCAAGCGAACAGACCTGGCTTTGCAGCATAGCAAGAAATCTGGCAATGGACGAATGCCGAAAAAGCACAAAATTTACAGAGCTTGACGAAGAGCAGCTAGAACAACCCGATAATATGGTAAAAAGTCTGGAAAATAAAGATACAGCTCTTCAGATTCATCTTATACTGCACGAGCTTGATGAGCCCTACAAGGAGGTCTTTCAGCTTAGAATATTTGGTGAATTGCCATTCTCACAAATAGGCATGATATTTGGAAAAACAGAGAACTGGGCACGGGTAACTTACCATAGAGCCAGACTGAAAATCAAAGAAAGGATGGATAGAAATGAATAATCCAATTACACAATCAACCGATGAAACCTGCAATATAGTTCAGGATTTACTCCCACTATACTATGACGATGTATGCAGTCCCTCAAGCAAAAGGCTTGTTGAAAAACACCTTAAGACTTGTGAAAAATGTCAAAATACATACAATGAGCTAAAAAACGATTCTATTGATTCAATGATAAAAAAAGAGGCCGACAGTGTATTAAAGCAGCATGAGAAAAAGGAAAAATCTGCTGCCTACAAGACCGGAGTCATAATAGCCGGATTACTGCTTATCCCAATACTCATCACATTCATAGTGTGTCTGTCAAATGGCGGTGGTTTAAATACCTTTGCGGTGGTAACAGCATCTATGCTTCTTGTAGCTGCAATGACAGTTGTTCCACTTATGGCACAGCAGAAAAAACTGACCAAATGCATAATCTGCGGTGTTTTTGCTCTGCTTTTGATATTCTTTTTTGTTGACAGAATGTATAGTTCAAATGAATTTATGCTTTGGTCTGTTCCAACTATATTTGGATTATCAATTATTCTTTTTCCGTTTGTCATCAGAGGAATTGAGCTTCCACCTGCTTTATCAGACAAAAAAGCTCTTATCACTATGCTGTGGGATACCTTATGGCTTTTCCTCACAATCATTGAGGTGTGTGGCCATACAAACGATGTTGCCGGAATGAAGGCCGGCTGTATTATAGCATTTGTCTTTGTACTTGCGGCCTGGCTCATATTTTTTGATGCACGATATTTAAACGCAAACGGATTTATAAAATCCGCAATTATAGTTTTGATAGCTTCGTTTTGGACAGCTTTTGCCGATGACATATGCGAGTTTTTAATTTTTGGCACCAGACAAATCACTATAAAGTCCGTGAATTTTTCTGACTGGACTTCCAATATCTGCGTGAATGCCAATGTTTACGCTATTGTACTTGTGTCCGGCGTTATTATCGCCTCTATACTTTTCGTAGCAGGCGGTATCAAAGCATTTGCTAATAAAAAATAAATTAGTTTTCTCTTTTATATATTATTACAAAACCCCTCCCACAGACTTCTATCTGTGGGAGGGGTTTTTATAGTCATTATTCAATAAGTGCCTACAGATTAGCAAACACCCTGTGCAAGCATAGCGTCAACTACTTTCTCAAAGCCTGCGATATTTGCACCTGCAACATAGTCAGTCTTTCCACCAACTGTTGCATTGTATCTCTTAGCAGCATCACTGATGTTAGCGTAGATTGTCTCCATGATGCCCTTGAGCTTTCCGTCAACCTCTTCGAATGTCCATGAAAGTCTCTCAGAGTTCTGGCTCATCTCAAGTGCTGATGTAGCAACACCACCTGCATTGGCAGCTTTACCACCTACGAAGAGTACTCCGTTCTCCTGAAGGTATTTTGTAGCCTCAAGAGTTGTAGGCATGTTAGCACCCTCTGTTACAGATGTAACACCGTTAGCAACGAGCATCTTGGCATCCTCAATGTCTAACTCATTCTGAGTCGCACATGGAAGAGCAAGATCTACCTTGTACTGCCATACACCGTGCTCACCGTTCTGCTTTGCATGATACTCAGCAGTTGACTTAGCAGCTGCATACTCAGTAAGACGGGCACGCTTAACTTCCTTAACTTCCTTAAGAAGAGCAACATCAATTCCGTTTGGATCATAAATCCATCCGGTAGAATCAGAACATGTTACAACCTTAACACCTAACTCCTGTGCCTTCTCGATTGCGTAGATAGCAACGTTACCAGATCCGGAAACTGCTGCTGTCTTTCCCTCAAGGCTCATACCATGATCTTTCCATAATGCGTTAGTAAGATATAACAGACCATATCCGGTAGCCTGTGTACGTGCAAGAGATCCACCATAGGTAAGACCCTTACCAGTCAGCACACCTTCGTATGATCCACGAATTCTCTTATACTGTCCAAATAAGAAGCCGATCTCTCTTGCGCCTGTTCCGATATCTCCGGCAGGAACATCAACGTCTGCTCCAATATATTTGCAAAGTTCTGTCATGAAGCTCTGGCAGAATGCCATGATCTCTCTGTCAGATTTACCCTTAGGATCGAAATCAGAACCACCTTTACCACCACCGATTGGAAGTGTTGTAAGAGAATTCTTAAATACCTGCTCGAAACCTAAGAACTTGATAATACCCAGGTTTACAGAAGGATGAAGTCTTAAACCTCCCTTGTATGGTCCAATGGAATTATTAAACTGTACACGGAAACCTCTGTTTACCTGAACCTGTCCGTTGTCATCTACCCAAGGAACACGGAACATGATCTGACGATCCGGCTCTGTGATTCTCTCAAGAATCGCATTCTTTCTGTATAATTCCTCATTTGCATCGATCACAGGTCTTAAAGAATCAAGAACCTCTGTTACTGCCTGTAAGAACTCAGGCTGATCTGCGTTTTTCTTCTTTACTACTTCGAGTACTTCATCAACATAGCTCATTTTTATATCTCCTTTACAAAATTATTTTTCACATCAACAAGTTTATTTTATATAAATCTATTGCTATAATCAAGTAATTTTTGAAAGTTTTATATAAAAAAAATTCATTTTATTTATTATCTTCATTTATATTATCCCAGTTTTGGTACTGATTCTCCTCATCATCGGAATATACCACCTTGAAATAATCCGAGAGTTTTGCAAGTGAAGTTATAAGAACTTTCATTTCGTCATCCGAAAGATCGTCCTTTATATGCTCTATCATATGACGGTGAAACTGCTCATGATGATAGTATGCACTCTTTCCCTTGTCGGTGAGTGAGAGCTTTACCACACGCTTATCCTCCTCACTGCGGATACGGTTCACGTATCCCTTGCGGGTGAGACCATCTATTGCCTTTGTCAGCGTGCCCAGAGTGATAGACATAAGCTTGGCTACGGTTCCGGAGCGCTTTGGCTCATCGACTCCTATTGCCTCTATTATATGCATATCGTTGATAGAAATATCAGAAAATTCGTCTGTTATCAGACATCTGCCCTCTATCTCTGTCAAATCCTTGAACAGACACACCAATAATTCATTTAAAGTTTCATCTGCCGTCATAAATACCTCTTTCTATTGCCACTCTATGGCGCAGGCTCCCCATGTAAGTCCTGCTCCAAAGCCTGATAAAATTATTTTTTCCTCATGCTTTATCATACCATCTTTGCGGACTTTATCAAGCAAAATCGGCACACTTGCCGCAGAAATATTTCCACAATGCTGTAAATTGGTCGGGAATTTGTCCATAGGCTGCTTAAGCCTCTTGGCAACCGACTCAATAATACGTATATTGGCCTGATGCAACACATAGACATCCACATCATCTGCGCTCCAGCCGATTTCATCAAGCAGCTCATTTATAGCCTTTGGCACTGTCTTTACCGCAAACTTGTATACAGCAGGACCATCCATAGTGACATAGCCACCGAGTGCAGACTGCTTTCCATTGTCGGTAAACGGATTGACTACAGGACGGTTGTCTCCGTCAAGCGCCTCACCGCCTTTTCCGTCCGAGCCCTGTACAAAGCCCTTAAAAGCATCGCCCTCGTCTGTCACAACCGCTGCTCCTGCTCCGTCTCCGAAGAGTACACAGGTGCTTCTGTCATTCCAGTCCATTATTTTTGAAAGGACCTCTGCTCCCACTACGACTGCCTTGTGAAACCTGCCGGTCTTAAAATACGCATCTGCTGTGGCAAGCCCGAATAAAAAGCCTGAGCATGCGGCATTTATATCAAATGCCACTGCACCTTCGGCACCTATCTCAGCCTGAATCTGACATGCGAGCGATGGAACGATTTTGTCTGTGGATACGCTTGCCGCTATTATCAATTCTATCTCACTTCCGTCAATTCCCGCATCCTGCAGCGCACTTTTTACTGCATCACAGGCAAGTGAGGTGGTTGTCTCAGTAGTTGCAATGTGTCTGTTTCTTATTCCTGTACGCGAGCTGATCCACTCGTCAGATGTGTCCATTATGGCTGCCAGGTCATCGTTTGAGACCACTCTCTGTGGCAGACAGCTTCCTGTTCCAACTATCTTCATAGAATTTCCTTTCCGGGACTAGAACTTGCGGAAACGCTTGTATCTTTCCTTCAAGAGCTGGTCCTTTGTCAATTTGCTTTCTTTTTCCAAGAATTTCTTCATGTTGCCCTTCATGTAGTTTCCGATTGATGAAAGGGCATCCTCGTCGGCTCCGCCAAACTCAGGTATTATATCATCCACGACATCAAGCTCCTTTAAGTCGTGTGCTGTAATCTTCATTACCTCTGCTGCTTCCTTTGCACGCTTTCCGTCCTTCCAGAGGATAGATGCAAAACCCTCAGGCGAAAGGATTGAGTATGTGGCATTTTCCATCATCCACACTTCATTTCCTACAGAAAGAGCTAAAGCTCCGCCGCTTCCGCCTTCTCCTATCATGAGACAAAGGATTGGCACCTTGATGCCGCTCATCTCATAAAGGTTTCTTGCGATTGCCTCACCCTGTCCGTTTTCCTCTGCTTCCATTCCCGGATAAGCTCCTGATGTATTGACAAAGGTTATGATCGGACGGTTGAATTTCTCTGCCTGCTTCATGAGGCGCAGTGCCTTGCGGTAGCCCTCCGGTGATGGCATACCATAGTTTCTCTTTGCGCAGTCCTCAAGGTCTTTTCCCTTGTGGACACCGATAACTGTAACCGGCTGGCCGTCTAAATATGCGATTCCGCCTACGATAGCCGGGTCATCGCGGAAATATCTGTCTCCGTGCAGCTCCATAAACTCATCAAAGATATAGTCCATATAGTCAACCGATGCAAGTCTCTTAATCTGTCTTGCGGCGCTGACCTTGTCCCATACCTTAAATGGCTTAGCCTTTGCCTCGCGCTCCTTCATAAGCTCTGTCGGCTCGTAATTGTCGTCTGAGTGAAGCGGGTCAAAATTGGCATAGCCTGTGGTAGGTCTGTGAGCACGTAAAATCTTGTAAAGAGTCTTCTTTAAATCCTCACGCTCAACTATCATATCTACAAAGCCGTGCTCAAGCTGGAACTCTGCCCTCTGGAAGCCCTCAGGCAGCTTCTGTCCGATGGTCTGCTCGATAACACGAGGACCCGCAAAGCCGATAAGTGCCTTTGGCTCTGCAAGAATGATGTCTCCAAGCATTGCAAAGCTGGCTGTCACACCACCTGTTGTAGGATCTGTGAGTACAGGCACATATAAAAGTCCTGCCTCTGAATGACGCTTTGCTGCGGCTGAGGTCTTAGCCATCTGCATCAACGAAATGATACCCTCCTGCATTCTGGCACCACCTGAACAGCAGAATAATATAACCGGAAGTCTTTCCTCTGTGGCACGCTCAAATGCGCTTGTGATTTTCTCACCAACCACATGACCCATGCTTCCCATCATAAATCTTGAATCAATTACACCAAGCACTGTCTCCTCGCCGTAAATCTTTGTCTTACCGATGACAATGCCCTCAGAAAGTCCTGTTTTCTCCTGAGTCTTTGCAATTTTCTCCTCATACTCAGGGAAATTGAGAGGATTTCCTGTTGTAAGCTCTGTAAACCATGGCTCAAATGCTTCCTTGTCGGAAACCATTCTGATTCTGTTTTTAGCACGCACACGGAAATAATAATTACACTCATAGCAGACGTATTTGTGCTGTTTTACAACTGATTTGAGCACAGTCTTGCCACACTTGGGACAAACAATTGTCTCAGGGACATCTTCTTTTGCTTCCTGTACTGCACCGGCATTTTTGCCATCTGCGGCTGTTTTTGCGTTCTCAGCGTTCTTTGCTAAAGTCTCTTCAGCCTCTATATTTTTATCTTTCTTCTTGAATAACTTCATCATGTCTCCTTATGCAATTAACCTATTGCAAATGTAAGCTCCGCCATACAGGCAACCTTGCCGTTTACCCTGGCAACAGCCTTGCCCACACCGATAGGCCCCTTAATCTTTATAATCTCAGTGGTCAGCTCCAGCGTATCTCCCGGAACCACCTTCTGCTTGAACTTGGCATTATTGATGCCTGCAAAATATGCAGTCTTGCCCTTCCACTCATCCTGACAAAGAATGGCAACTGCACCGGTTTGCGCCAAAGCCTCAATAATAAGCACTCCCGGCATCACCGGATTTCCCGGAAAATGTCCCATAAAATGTGGCTCATTCATAGTCACATTCTTCTTAGCCACACACTTTACGCCCGGCTCCAGTTCCTCAACCGTATCAATGAGAAGAAACGGACTGCGGTGCGGCAGAATATCCATAATCTGCTGCGTATTCATAATTGACATATACATCTATCCTTTCTCAATTCGCTCTAAACTATCTACACGCTTCGCGCTCAACAAAGTGGACCGGAAAGCGCACAGTGTGTTCTGAATGAAAAATATGAACTGTCACGGCGTTCCATCCGCTCCAATAGCATGAAGCACTAGCACCATACCACAGCCTGCCCGTGCAAAATTCCGTGACTGACTTCATATTTTTCACGAGGAATATACTGTGTGCTCCACCGGACCTCACAACCTGAATGCGCGAAGCCCCTAAAAAGCAGTAGCAATTTATCTACATGCTTCGCGCTCCGCAAAGTGGAGCCGGGAAGCACACAGTGTGTTCTGAATAAAAAATATGAACTGTCACGGCGTTCCATCCACTCCAATAGCATGAGGCACTAACACCATATCACAGCCTGTCCGTGCAAAATGCCGTAACTGACTTCATATTTTTTATGAGGAATATACTGTGTGCTCCACCGGACCTCACAGCCTGAATGCGCGAAGCCCCTTAAAAAGCAGAAGCTATTTATTTATACGCCTTGAGCAGAATACTTGCATTATGTCCACCGAATCCCAGTGAATTGCTAAGTGCATACTCAACAGGCTCCTCATAGCTGTTCTTGCAGTAATTGAGGTCAATCTCCTCATCAGGAGTCTCATAGCCAACAGTCTTATGTATAAATCCATCCTGAATTTCCTTCACACATGTTATAAACTCAACAGCTCCCGCTGCTCCGAGCAGATGTCCTATCATAGACTTTGTTGAATTGATTTTAAGATTTGCAGCCTCATCACCGAACGCAAGCTTGATCGCTCTTGTCTCAAAGAGATCATTGTGATGTGTGCCTGTTCCGTGAGCATTGATGTATTTTACATCTGCCGGTGTGACACCTGCATCGCTCATGGCATTGGTCATGGCTCTTGCTGCGCCTGCGCCATCCTCCTGCGGAGATGTGATGTGGTATGCATCAGATGAGCAGCCGTATCCGACTACCTCTGCATAAATCTTTGCACCTCTTGCCTTTGCATGCTCAAGCTCTTCAAGGATAACAACTCCTGCGCCCTCACCCATTACAAAGCCGCTTCTGTTTTTGTCAAACGGAAGTGAACACTTTGTCGGATCATCTACTGTAGAAAGCGCTGTAAGTGCTGTAAATCCTGCGATTCCGATAGGACATACACTGCCCTCTGTACCACCGGCTACCATCACGTCAGCCTCACCGTACTGGATGCTTCTGTATGCCTCACCGATTGTGTTTGTTCCTGTAGCGCAGGCTGTTACATCATTGATACTCTTTTCCTTGAGACCGAACTGGATAGAAACATTTCCTGCTGCCATGTTACAGATCATAAGCGGAACAAGCAGAGGATTGACTCTGTTTGGTCCCTTTTCATAAAGCTTTTGTGTCTCGCGCTCCATAGCCTGAAGACTTCCGATACCTGAACCGATGGCACATCCAACCATGTATGGATCTTCCTTTTCGATATCAAGTCCGCTGTCATCAATTGCCTGCTTTGCAGCAGCTACAGCGTACTGTGAGAATGGCTCCATTCTCTTTGCAGCCTTTCTGTCCATAAAATCCTGTGGGTTAAAGTCCTTAAGCTCTGCTGCAATGTGACATTTATAATCTGTTGTGTCAAATTTTGTGATGTGGTCAAATCCGATTTTTCCGGCCTTTACCGATGTCCAGAAATCGTCCACATTATTTCCGATTGGTGTTACTGCTCCAAGTCCTGTTACAACTACTCTTCTACTCATATTGCCATTCCTCCGTCAACAGACAGCACCTGGCCTGTGATGTAGCCTGCTGCATCTGATGCTAAAAATAATACTGCGTTTGCGATATCCTTTGTGTTTCCCGGTCTGCCAAGCGGAATCTGTGATAAAAGATTCTCCTTTGCCGCATCGGCAAGCACATCTGTCATCTCGGTCTCTACAAAGCCCGGTGCCACTGCGTTTGCTGTGATTCCACGGCTGGCAAGCTCTCTGGCTACAGCCTTTGTGAGTCCTATAACTCCTGCCTTGCTGGCGCTGTAGTTGGCCTGTCCTGCATTTCCGAGTATACCGGAAACTGATGAAATATTGATAATTCTTCCTGATTTCTGCTTCAAGAAATAGCGTGACATGTGACGGATTGTGTTGAACGCACCCTTAAGGTTTGTGTCGAGCACTGCGTCATAGTCTGCCTCGCTCATCTTCATGATGAGACCGTCTCTTGTGATTCCTGCGTTGTTTACGAGGATATCTATGTGCTTGTACTCCTTGATGAGCGCTGTTATCATATTCTGGCACTCGTCAAAATCAGATACATTGCACTGATAAGAAACTGCATCACCGCCTGCTGCCTTTATCTCTGCAACAACGGCATCTGCCTTTTCCTTTGAACCATTATAATTTACTATTACAAAGGCGTGTGCTGCGGCAAGTGTAAGAGCTATCTGTCTTCCAATTCCGCGGCTTGCGCCAGTAACCAGGGCATTTTTACCTGTTAACATACTTTTCAAAATCCTCCAGTTTGTCTATGTTTACGACTTTTACGTCTCTATTTATCTTTCTCATAAATCCGCTGAGTGAGCGTCCCGGTCCTATTTCCACGAACTCATCTGCACCGTCTGCGATAAGACGCTCGATGGTCTGCTGCCAGCGCACTGACGATGAAACCTGCTGTGTCAGATAATCCTTGACGTCTGCCGGTGACTTCACATAGTCTGCTGTGACGTTTGTGATATATGGCACCTTGATATCGTGGATTTCTACACTCTCAAGTGCATCTGCGAGCTTTTCTCCTGCACCCTTAAGCATTGCTGAGTGGAAAGGTCCGCTGACCTTGAGCGGTACGCATCTCTTGGCGCCTGCCTCGCTGCATGCTGCTGCGGCGGCATCTACTGCTGCCTTTTCTCCTGTGATAACAATCTGTCCCGGGCAGTTATAGTTGGCTACCGATACCACTGAATTTGTCTCATCTGCTGTCTTTTTGCAGATATCCTCAATGATCTGCGGATCAAGTCCTAAAACCGCTGTCATGGCTCCACCTGTAGGAACTGCCTCCTGCATGTAGATTCCTCTTTTTCTGACAACTGCGAATGCATCTGCCATAGTCATGGCTCCTGATGCGATGAGAGCACCATATTCCCCAAGGCTTAAGCCTGCTGTGACATCAGGTGTGATACCTTTGTCAATGATTGCCTGATATATAGCTGCCTCAACTGCAAGCATACATATCTGTGTGTACTCTGTAATATTCAGCTTGTCATTTTCCTCAAAGCATAATGCCGGAATATCCAAGCCTGTCTGTTCACTGGCAAGGTCGATTACTGCCTTTGCATTTGGCATTGTATCGTAAAACTCCTTACCCATTCCTATGTACTGTGAGCCCTGTCCGGGAAACATAAATACTCTCTTACCCATTTTCGGTTTCTCCTTATTTCTGACAGGATACCGTAAGCCACTCTTTCCAGGCGGCCCGGTATCCTTAAATTTGCATGTAAAAGTGAATACTGTCTATTTGTTCAGTCCCACTACATCCTCAATGATTTCTTTGCAGGTTTCCTCTTTCTTTACGAGGCCTGCGCTCTGACCTGCCATGACGCTGCCATATACGGTATCTCCGTCTATAACGGCTTTTCTGAGTGCGCCAAGTGTCATTTTTTCGAGCTCTTCAAATGGAGCTCCTTCCTTTTCCAGCTTGAGATATTGTCTGGTCATCTTGTTTCTGAGCACTCTGATTGGATGGCCTGTGCTCATTCCTGTAACCTCGGAATCTATATCCTTGGCCTTAATGACCTTCTGCTTATAGTTTTCATGTACTATCGATTCTTTTGCGGTGACAAAGCGTGTACCCATCTGGACTGCCTCTGCACCGAGTGCAAATGCTGCATTGAAGCCTCTGTTGTCTGCAATTCCGCCTGCTGCGATAACAGGGATGCTCACTGCATCAACAACCTGTGGCACAAGTGTCATGGTAGTCTGTGCTCCGATATGTCCGCCTGACTCCATTCCCTCGGCGATTACTGCACTTGCCCCGCCTCTCTCCATGAGCTTTGCGAGTGCTACGCTTGCAACTACAGGGATTACGATGACGCCTGCTTCTTTCCACATGTCCATGTACTTTGCAGGGTTTCCTGCGCCGGTGGTGACTACCTTTACCTTTTCCTCGGCGATGATTTTTGCTATCTCATCTGCCTCCGGATTCATAAGCATGAGATTGACTCCGAACGGCTTATCTGTCTCCTTCTTTGCAGCGACTATCTGCTCCTTTACCCATGAAGCCGGGGCTCCGCCTGCTCCGATGATGCCAAGTCCGCCTGCATTGGACACAGCGCTGGCAAGCTCATGGGTTGCTACCCATGCCATGCCACCCTGAATGACCGGATATTTGATTCCAAGAAGCTTTGTTATTCTTGTCTCCATGTCTTTTAAGCCTCTACACCTTTGTTCTTAAGATACTCAATGATGTCGTTTACTGTTGCGATTTTCTCTAAATCCTCTGAAGGAATTTCTACTCCGTACTCCTCCTCGAGTGCCATTACAAGCTCGAAAAGATCTAATGAATCTGCCTCAAGATCCTCCTTGAAGTTTGACTCTAATTTGATATCATCCTCGTCGATTCCTAACTGATCTGCTACGATTTCCTTGATTTTCTCCAACATATTTCTGTTCTCCTTTTTCTGTGTTTATTTTCGGTTTTGTGTGCTGGTATATTTGCACTAGTTTGCATGTCAAATATTTTCATCATCAAATCATTTGACAGTAAAAGTATATCACATTTAAAATAGTTGTCAAGTCAAAGTATTTTTATTTTTCATTTTTTATATGGTACGGGACTTGTGGGGTGGGTGAGGGACAGTGGCACAACTTACAATGGTTTACGCTGCGCTGCTAAGATACTGTACGAATTATGCTTATAGTTTCTTGTAGCCGGACGAAACCGGCTTTTATGCGCCGTCCATGGCGCATA
>ENA-OOWX01000880-OOWX01000880.1-human-gut-metagenome-genome-assembly--contig:-NODE-880-length-16592-cov-5.196771_pt1 | contig 16592 bp, 15 predicted proteins | sample MGYA00241583_ERZ501335 | MGnify/ENA primary metagenome ERZ501335 (study PRJEB25962, sample SAMEA2042731) | human gut metagenome | biome: human gut; feature: human-associated habitat; material: faeces...
AAAGAATATAACTCCGTGAAACTCTGTGTTACTCTGTGGTGAAAACTCATTACTATGCCGGGATGAATTAATTCCGCCAATGGGGGTGTCCTTATCCTATTTTTTTGCGTGCGGATAATCAATCGTATAGTGTAATCCCCGGCTTTCCTTGCGTTCTATAGCCTGGCGGGTAATCAGATATCCGACATTGACCATGTTGCGCAGTTCGCAAATTGCCCTGGATGCCTTGCTACGTTTAAAGAGGTCTTCCGTTTCCTCATATATCATATCCAAACGTACCCAGGCACGTTTCAGACGCAAGTCGCTTCGTACGATACCTACATAGGCTCCCATAATTTGGTTCACTTCTTTCATGCTCTGAGTAATAAGCACCATCTCTTCGTTGGTCACAGTTCCTTCGGCATTCCATTCCGGTATTTCGTGGTTGAACTCATAGCGGTCGAGTACGCTTAGCGCATGTTTGGCGGCAGCATCGGCATAGACAACCGCTTCAATCAAAGAGTTGGAAGCTAGACGGTTGCCTCCGTGAAGACCTGTGCAAGAACATTCTCCTACGGCATACAGGCGATTGATGGAAGACTCTCCGTTTAGGTTTACCTTGATGCCACCACAGAGGTAGTGTGCGGCAGGAGCTACCGGGATATAGTCTTTGGTGATATCGATACCTAAGCTGAGGCACTTTTCGTAGATATTCGGGAAATGCTTCTTGGTTTCTTCCGGATCTTTGTGCGTGACGTCCAGATATACATGGTCGTCACCGCGTTGCTTCATTTCGCTGTCGATGGCACGTGCCACGATATCACGCGGAGCAAGAGAAAGACGCGGATCATATTTCTGCATAAACTCTTCACCACCCATATTGCGTAATACGGCACCATATCCGCGCATCGCTTCCGTAATCAGGAAACAGGGACGGTCGCCCGGATGATAAAGCGCTGTGGGGTGGAACTGGATGAACTCCATATCCTGTACGAAACCTTTGGCACGGTAGACCATGGCAATACCGTCTCCGGTAGCAACCAGCGGATTAGTGGTGTTGCGGTAAACAGCACCTACACCTCCCGTAGCCATCAGCGTCACTTTGGAAAGGAAAGTATCCACTTCGCCCGTGTCTTCATTCAGCACATACGCTCCGTAGCACTTGATGCCCGGGGTATGGCGGGTTACGATGATACCCATATGATGCTGCGTGATGATTTCTACGGCAAAATGGCGGTTGAATATTTCGATATTGGGGTGCGTCTTTACGGCTCTGATAAGGCTTTCCTGTATTTCGGCACCTGTATTGTCTTTGTGGTGCAGAATGCGGAATTCGGAGTGACCGCCTTCTTTATGGAGGTCGAAGTCTCCCTTATCGTTCTTGTCGAAGTCCACTCCCCAGTCTATCAGTTCTTTGATTTGTCCGGGGGCCTCGCGCACCACTTTCTCCACTGATCCAGTCGCCTGCAATCATGGTGTCTTCAATGTGCTTGTCGAAGTTATCTACCAGTGTATTGGTTACTGAGGCAATTCCCCCTTGGGCGAAGAAGGTATTGGCTTCTTCCAGTTCCGTTTTGCAGATGAGTGCTACCTTACCTTTATGAGCCACTTTCAGAGCGAAACTCATGCCGGCTATACCGGAACCAATTACTAAAAAGTCGAACTCTTTAATCATATTTCGTATGTTTAAGTACTGCAAAGCTACAAAATAACTGGGTTGCTTGTACTTTTCCTGTATATTAATTCACGATTTTATGATAAGTACTGCTTTATAACCTCATCCAGTGACTCCTCTTTTGTAAGCTTTATTTTCTTACGCATACGCGAACGGATCATGTTGACGCTACTCCGGTTGATGCCCATTATCAAGGCTATTTCGTCCGTACTTTGATTCATGCAGATGAGCATGGCCAGTAGTTCCTCGTTGCGGGTGAGTTGCGGATATTTCTCCCGCAACTTAGGCAAGTAAAGCGGATATATGGCGGCAAATGATTTTCTGAAGGTGTTTTCGTCTTCTTTACTGAGCAGACTTTGTCCGGTCAGTTGGCTGACGGTGTTCAGGTTGTTGGCGGCCATTGCCTGCTCTATCTGTCCGGTCAATAGTTCGTTGTGCCGGTTCAGTTCTTGCTGACGGGCCATTAACTTTTGTATTTCCTGTTTACGCTTTTCCAATAACAGGCGATTCGCCTTCCTCTTAGTGATAAAATAGGCAATGGAAATGATAAGTAACAACAACAGTGCAATGGAGATGTATATATTGAAGAACAACTGATGTTGTTGCAGCTCTACTTGTGCGGAAAGCAACTTGTTCTCCTTCTCTTTACGCTCGGCATCAAACCGGATATTGGCGGCGGCAACGGCACGTATCTTTTCATCCAGATTCAGGGAGTCAGCGAAGAGCTGGTCTCGGTCGTAGCAACGGAAGAAGGCATCGTCCATTCTCATCCTCCGGTAGTAGTCCATCAGTATCCGGTTGGCATTCTTCTCTTTTCCGATCATGTCCATCCGGGCAAATCCACGGGCTGCCTTTTCTATAAGAGGTATTCCTTGTGAGGCCTTACCTGTCTCCAGCAGAGCACGTCCTAAATGAAGGTTCAGGTCATACCTGGCCCATTGAGGCATGCGGGTACTGTCCGGACAAATGCTTACTGCAAGCTGTAATGCCTTTTGTACAGAGTCCGGATAGTCCAGATAGCTATCTACTGTGAGGACTTTGTTGACAAACACACCTTTAAAGCTTTCCTGTTCGGCTGAAGTTTTCCCGGCCCGGTCCAGATAGTAGAATACGGAATCTTTATCCTGGATTCTGCGGAATATTTCTGCACGATAGCGATAGAGATCGCCCAGTCCGAAGCTGTCCTTCAAGAGTGAATAGTATTGGGCTTTGGAATTCAGCTCTAAGGCACGGTCGTACATGCCCAGTTCGGCATAGAGGTTGGCCTGTTCGCCATAGGCTATCACTATATTAGGAGGGGCTATACTATCATTATAGCTGTTGATAGCTTCCTGATTAGTGGCTACCGCTTTTTCGTATTCACCGATCAGGCGGTAATAGATGCCCAGTCGGGATATGATGCGGAGCATATTGTGGAATTTCCCTCCCTGATGGTAACATTCCATCGCTTTCTCCAGGAGTCGGATAGCTTGGGGAATATCGTTACCAGAATAGATATAAACTCCGCTGACAATTTCGGCTTGCGGAATGTAACGGTCGGCATCATCGTATTCGGGTAATTGCAAGTATTCGTCTGCCAGCCGGATGGCTGCCTCGTTGTCTCCGCACATCTGGTGCAAGCCTGCCCGCGCGGATAACAGTTCGTGTTTGCAATGTTGTTGCAGAAAGGGAGCATTGTTGAGGCTATCCAGATATTCTATACCGGGACGAAATTGCTTGCTGCCCAGATAACTGAAATAGAAGAAGTTGACCATCTGCCGGGCATATTTGACCATTGTATCTTTAGGCTCGGTATGATCTGCTACGGCCAGCAATTCGGATATCTTTTGTTTGCCTTCGTCAATGGCTGCCTGATGCTTTCTCTCTTTCAGTAATGTGTTCAGCTGTTGGATAGTCTGCTGCCATTGCTGTGTGTCCTGATTGCCTGAAGAATGTGGGGGGACGGTACAGGCTCCGGCTGACAGCATGAGGAGTAACATAAATGTTTTTATCTTCATAAGTTGGAGGTTTATTTGGTTTGCCGGACAAAGATACAATTCCATTTTAAAAAAGAAATAAGTGCTACCTCTATTTTTTTATGTTTTATTGAGCTTGATAATGAGAGAGATACATTTTTGTATATTGGATTGTACATTGGTTATTTATGGTTTAATCTTATAGTTTCTGCAAATTTGCAGTCTATAGAAGACTAACCAAATAATAAATTAAGGTGGAAAAGATGTCACGATTGTGTATGAAAGAAATCAGTAGGGCTTTGATAGAGATGATTTCCGATGAATCGCCCTATGCTTCGAAGGATATGCTTTGCGGAGCGCGTGGAGCCGTTTTCCGCGAGATATTTATTTTTCATTATCCAGACTTTATAGAGAAGGTGCAGAAGTTGGTTCCCGGTGCTACGAAAGATGAGGAATTGCTCTGTATGCTGATTGCCGTTGGGCAGTCGGTAGATGAGATTGAGCAACTGTTTTGTTTGCCGGCCGAGCAGGTGTATATGTTCCGTAAGTCGGTATGCTGGAAGATGAGATTGGAGGAAGAAAAGCTGCTGGGTGATAAATTGCGGGAGATATTGGAAGGATAACTCCTGCTGTTCCGCAAAAATACCTATCTTAGCGGCAAAAACAGAACAAAATGAATCGTATCTTCCATGCCCGCATTGCTATAGGGCAATATTTGTTTTTAGTGCTGACAACGATTATCGTTATTTATGCCATGTGGATGCAGCATGCTGTCATGGCCATCCTTTTTATGCTCCTGCTCGTCATCGCCATCGAGCGACTCATTCATACTACGTATACGCTGACCGCAGACGACAGGCTCCTCCTTTTTTATGGACGCTTTTCCCGTTCGGAGGAAATATCCCTGAAAGACATTATCTCTGTGGAGCGGGCCTCGTCCATGAAAATAGGACGTTTCGCCGTGATGCGCTATGTGCTGGTGAAGTACGGAACGAAGGGGAAATGTGCCGTGCTGCTTCCGGTGAAGGAAGATATGTTCATAAAAACCCTTACGAATCGTTTAAATGAAGTGAAGAAATACTAATTCTCTATTCCCCTGTTGCAGCCTTCCCGAGAGTCGTCCGTCTAATTTCTAAAAATAAGAGAAATGATGATGAATTTGACTTGTGCTATTTTGCATGCCGACAGACAGGTGAGTGAACAACTAGAAGCGTTCATAGCCAAGACACCCTTTCTTGCTTTGTGTGGAAAGTACAGTAATCCTATTGAGGCTTTGAAGGGTTATTATGATAATAAGGTACACCTTTACTTTGTAGGAATCGGGCAGGAAGAAACGGAGGGCATCAACGGGATGGAATTCAGTAAACTACTCTCTCCGTCCACCCGTGTCATATTTATTGCGGATACTCCCCGGTATGCTGCCGAGTGCTTTCGGCTGGACGCATTGGACTATCTGATATCCGAAGTCAGTTTTCCTGTTTTTTTCGAAGCGGTGAATAAGGCTTCGCGTTGGTTCAGCTTGAAAGGTGAAACGGGAATGCCGCTTACCGTTCTTCCCGAAAAATCTCAGACGGAAACTTGCCAACCGGAAACGCTCAAGGTGATTTATGTGAAGTCCGACAATCGGATTTTCCGCTTGGATATATCCCGGATATCCTATATCGAAGGATTGGGTGATTATGTGAAGATTTATAGCAAGGACGAGCCAAAGCCTGTGCTGAGCTTGTGCACGATGAAGTATATGGAAGAGAAACTGCCTTCCGATGAGTTCATACGCGTCCACCGTTCGTTTATTATACGCAAAGACTGCATACGCATCATAGAAAGCAGCAAGATTGCTTTGGACAAGAGAAGTATTCCTATCGGAGAGGTTTACCGGAAGAAGCTGAAGAATTATATTGCTGATTATTCTGTTCTTTAACCTGTTGCGATGCTTGTTTCCGGAATTAGCTCACATCGGTACAGAGGTGGGGTATCTTCTCACTACGACTGAAGGTACTTCCCACTACGACTGAAGGTACCTCCCATTACGACTGAAGGTACTTCCCACTACGACTGAACAGGTGTTTCACTACGACTGAACTCAGTGGAACACCAAGTGTTTTATCACACAGGAAGTTATGCTTCTTGCATTACCCTTATTTCAGCTTTGCCCGTGATATTCTTTCTCCGAACGTAAGATTCAGATTTACGCTAAAACGACTTTCCTGCATTAGGCTACTACGTGAATTTATTTGTTTCCGCCAGGTGGCGCCCAATGAAAGATAAGAGTAACGAATGGGAAAACTCGCCCCGGCACTGATCTCCAGATACTTCATTTTTCCACCTCTCAGATTTATATAAGAATTGCTGAAACCTACCCCTCCCATTAGTTCAGTGGACCGGGGATAGCGTGGGTTTGTGGTATAAATTCCCCCGATATTCATCTTGTGCTGATTCTCATATTTCATGGAAGTGTAGGAGGAAGTGTTACGGCTCCAGTCCAGATAATTGTAGTCGGCGGTAACCACCCAACGTTCGGTAGTCATGGACACTCCGCTGCCGATGTGCATGGGCAGGTATTGCGTCCGGCTATGGTAACTCTTGTCAAGGTTGTCGCTGGTAGAGGAATTACTATAAGTCAGATTATTGTCGTGGCTGATTTGAAGGGAGGGAGCAAATACTAACCCGGCCGCCCACTTCTGCCTTCCGGTAGTATTGAATTCATAATGTACTCCGAAGTCGGCGTAAAAGGCACGTTTGGAAGATTCATATTCCACAATGGCACTCTCCTGTGTTTCACTTTGAGTAACTGTTCCCAGTATGATGCCCAGATTCACACCTACCGACAGATTTTTGGTCAGTGCAAAGGCATTGGTAAGATAACAGCGGTATAAGCCTCCCGATCCTTCAAATAACGAATAAGTATAGCTTCCGGGCATTCCTTCCACCTCTTCTTCGGTCTGGATGACGTATCCTACACTGCTGTAAGGCGATGCACCCACCATGGCATACCAGCGCGGCAACACACGGAAGCCTATGCTGAAACGGTTGGGATTGCCCATAAAGCTGGAACTGTGATCGTTCTGGAAAGAATAGCGGGCATACGAAGCCGATGCACCGACATCAAATATAAAGCAGGTGCTGTCCATTCGGGTGATGGCTGCCGGGTTCAGAGTGTTCTGGAAGCCGGGCTTGTTCAGGGCTATGCCGATATTGCCCATTCCGGCATAGCGTCCGCCGTCGCTGGTACTTAATTCACCTATTCCATACATGGAAGTGGGCAGGTTTGTGGTGTTTTGGGCTACGATAGAAAGGCTTGTTGCACATAAACTGCACAGCATAAGGGGAATTCGGTGGTGATGTTTCATTTTTCGTTGTATATTTTAAATCTGATATCTAATCTGCATTGTCTCTCCTGGTCGGGGTCGTTGGCAAAGATTATCTGATTGAAGGTCGTTATCATTTCATTGTCCGGCAGACTCAGCAGTAGTTTCTGTCGTTTGATGCCCCATGTGCCGAAGTTGTTGCGGATGAATTCGGTCACGTTAAAAGAGTAGTAGGTATCCCGCCCGAACATCTCGTCCACACTCAGATTGCCAGTCTGTACCGTTACGCCGTCGCTGCCATATACATAGTCTTCCAACACATTGTTTTCGTCCGTGATGTAGAGGCGGATATCTTCCGGTAGCTGGTTCAGCTTGTTATAGCTTCCGGCCTGCGGATAAAGGTAGAGGGTGGCGCTTTCTATGGAGACGATTTCTCCCGCATCCTGTAAATTGTTCAGATAGGGGAACTCTATCTGGTTGTAGAGCCCGGTTAATCCCTGCATATACGCATGCTTGTCCAGATCGTAGGAGTGGATAAGGTTTTCTATTCCGCTTTCCAGAGTGGCAAGGGAAGTCCCTGTTCGGTCGTGACAAATACCCGTGTAGGCATAATCTGTATTTACGCTGAATACCAGTTCTTTTTCCGTGCGCTGGCTGGTTATCTCTTTATAATGCAGGGTGATGGCCATGGATGATTCATTCACCAGGAATCCTATGATACATCCTCCGTTGCTTTCGGCCACGAGGGCCAGTCCGGGAAATTTTTCCTTGAACTTATCCTGGCTGTCGAAGTAGTCTTCTTCGGCTATGAGGTCTGTCAGCAGTTCTTTACCCAGTTCGTCGGGCAGACGTATCTCCAATTCTCTTTTTTGTCCGGGGCGTGGAGTGAAGGTAAAGCTGAGCAGGGGAGTACTCTCGGTGGGCAACGCGGTGGTGGTGTATAAATCTTCGTCATCATCCAGATAAATAGGCTGTTTCAGCCGGTATACGGAGATGCGTTGCTGTGTCAGCGTATCGCCCCAGAAGTGGCCGGAGGGTGTCATCCGCAGTACGAGTGAGTCGAAGCTGTAACTGTAGTTCTCGTTGGGAGTGAAACTGTTTGCGGAGTATTCGGCATAGTAGGTGGCAGAGGCTTCGCCCCATGACGGATCCTTGTAATGTCCCAGCTGGCAGATGCTGTCTCCCCTGGTTTCTATGGAGTCCATAAGAATGGTGCTGATATCCACGGTGCAAGTATCTACATATATATTGTAAAAAGAACTGTCGACCAGGCTTTTGCCCAGTTCTGAGTTTTCGTCCTGGCAGGCACAGATGGCGGCGATTATTATAATCAGGCTATACAATAACTTTTTCATTGTTCATAGTGTTTTTGAGCTACAAGTTATAGGCTACGAGCCACAAGTGGCTGCGCTATCATACCGAAAGGCACTCGTAGCTTGTAACTCTTAAATTCTTTCGCAAAGGAAAATGAAATCTTCCATATCTTCCTATTAAAATCGGCTATCGGGCGGGTTTTATCGGTAAAGCTATTTACCGAAAAATTAGTGCTGTTTGTCGGTTATATTTGCTGATGAAGTACTTGCCGCCTACTTTTGCTACCAAAAATATAGTAATTAAAACAAGTTCTGAAGAAAAAATGAATCGACTATTATTTGGAATGATGCTGCTGGCGGTTGGATGCCTGGCCGGCAGTTGTACGGACGACGATGAATACACCCAGGGTGTATGGATGAGAAGGTCGGACCTGGACGGGGTTGCACGGGGACAAGCCAGTAGTTTCACCATCGATAATAAAGGCTATCTGTGCTGCGGTTTCCGTGGGACAAACAAGACATACCTGAAGGACCTTTGGGTGTACGACATCAACAATGATTATTGGACACAATGCGCCGATATGCCCGATGAGGCGCAAGGTCGCCACAGTGCAACTGCGTTTGCTCTAAATGGAAAAGGCTACATTACCACCGGTGTCCAGAAAAATGAGTCTACGAATCTGGCGGATACTTGGGAGTATGATCCCAATACAGACAGCTGGACACGGAAAGATGACTTTGGCGGAGGTGCGCGCTATGGTGCGCTGGCTTTTTCTATCGGTGGATATGGCTATGTGGGTACGGGGTATAATGACAACTACTTGAAGGACTTCTATCGTTTCGACCCTAATGCCGCTACCGGACAGCAATGGACAATCGTGAGTGGATTTGGTGGATATAAACGTCAGTACGGTACAGCTTTCGTTATAGATGATGTGGCTTACATTTGTTGTGGGGATAACAATGGTACTTTGGTAGACGATTTATGGAAGTTCGACGGTAGTGATTGGAAACAGTTGCGTGACATTGCCAATAATGATAGTGATGAAGATTATGACGACGATTATGCCATTACCCGTGCGGGTACCGTATCTTTCGTCATAGACGGTAGGGGATATATCGCAACAGGAACCCGTAGTGGGGTGACCAGTGATTATTGGGTATATGATCCTGAAGAAGATTTGTGGTATGGTGATTCTGATGATGACTATACGCCGATGACGAATGTGCATAATGTCAGTTCCGGAGGTTCATCACGTTCTTATGCGGTGTCTTTCTCCACAGGTAAGCGGGGTTTTGTACTGTCGGGATCTTCGGGAACCAGTTATTTTGATGATGTCTATGAGCTCTTGCCTTATGAGCAGGAAGATGTTGATTAGTGTTTTTTCTATATAAAGATTTATGAAGCTGATGTTTATTGTGAAGATAGGTGTACTGTCCCTTGTGGCAGTATGCCTTTCTTATTGTTCCGGGCGTACGAATGCCGCCGGAGAAAAGTTATCCTGCCGTTCCATGCAAGTGGAAGGGGGATATGGATATGTGGTGGTTTACGGGGCAGATACACTGATTTATCAGCCTTATATACCTGCCATAGGTGAGAAGACAGCTTTTACATCAGAAGAAGATGCTTTGAAAATAGGTACATTGGTGTGTCGCAAGTTAGCGGAGAAACAACCTCCTACCGTGAGCCGGGAGGAGATTGTTGAAAACTTACCGTCTATGCGTCTTCCGGCGGCAGGTCGCTGACCTCATGGCGTATAGGAGAACAATCATAAGGGTAATTCTTTAGCAGTTTCCCTGTAATGATTTTCTTTGTGTCGCTGCCGGGCCTTGACAAGGTCATAGTGTAACTAACTTGCAAGGTTTTATAATAGATGTCAGCCTGATATCTGTTTTGCTTCATGCCGACCATGTCCATCTCGAAACTAATATCTTTTAATTCACCTCTGTACATGCCTCTGTCGGTGTATTTCTGCTTTTCTTGCTCGAAGATAATTTGTCCGTCTACAATGTTTCCCGGCATATCCACATAGCGGCTTTCTCCTTCGGGATTCATCCATTCCTTGGGATATTCGCCGGTATAGGTATCGAAGTAATATTCAGTAAAAGCATTGTAGAAGGGGAAAAAGGAAGTCTTCTTTATTTCTTCTCCGCTACCGGTTCTGTCTATCCAGGTGATTCCCCAAGGCTTTGTTCCGGCTTCTCTTACTCCATCAAATTCATCCAGGGAGTAAGTGATGGATTCTATCTGATAGTAATTGGTGCATATCTTCTGCTGGATGAATATTTGTTCTGAGTAAAGTCCTTGTTCGGTACTCAGTTTGAGAATCAATCTGCGCTCTTCCCCTGCAAAGTTATCATTCAGTTGTATAGTCAGGGATTTTGCCTTGTCGCGGGTGATGCTGCCCCAATGGAAGCGTACGGTGCCCATACCCTCCAGTTTTAAGGGATACCCATTCTCATCTGTCATGATGCCTCCATCCGGATACATAACGGAAGCCACAATCCAGTTGGTTCTGGTCATCGGGATCTCTATGGAGCTTGCATCGCCTTCGACAGTAAATTCTTCTGTAGAAGAGAAACGTTCATCATTTGCATTATCACAGGCTGTTCCGCCGAAAAGGATGACAATGGAGAATATTAGCGCTTGGAGTACGTTCGTTCGTTTCATGTATCTTTAGTTTCGTTAGTTTAAATAGCTTTTGTTTATAGACGTATTTTATTGGAAAATACTGCAAACAAAGGTATGTTTTTTTAGCAAGAAAAAGATAGGGGGTGATACTTTTTGTAGAATATTAGTTGTACCTTGTAGGTCTTTAAATCAACAAAATACATATAAAGTATGGAAAACAAATTACAAGTCATCAGAGAACAGGAAATAGAAGCATGCCTAATAGAACTGAGAGGGCAAAAAGTCCTGTTGGATAGAGATGTGGCAATACTGTACGGAGTAGAAACGAAAAGGGTGAATGAAGCGGTGAGAAATAATCCGGATAAGTTCCCTAAGGATTATATCATTGAATTGAATGAAAGTGAGATACGATATTTGCGGTCGAAAATTTCGACCACAAATTTATCTTCCAAAGTACGTGCGGTCCCTAAAGCTTTCACTGAAAAAGGGCTTTATATGCTTGCTACCGTTTTGAAAAGTCCCCGGGCTACGGCTACGACTCTTGCCATTATAGAATCTTTTGCCCATTTAAGAGAACTCTCCCGCAATCTAAATATCTTGTCAACAGAAACAGATGAAGGTAAACAGAAAACATTGACTCAACGCAGCAGTGAGTTACTTCACGAATTATTGTCTGTAGAAGAGAAAGGGGATACAACAGAAACCGAATCTTCGATAGAGCTGAATTTATATGCCTTAAAGATGAAGCGTACGGTGAAAAAGACAAAGAAAGGATAATTGTTTTGTGCAGATAAGAGAGGTTTTTATTAACTTGCAGGCAGTTTACAAGTATACTAATAAATAAGACTATGAAATACCAAGTTGCCATTATCGGTGGAGGTCCTGCTGGATATACTGCTGCCGAAACAGCCGGAAAAGCCGGATTGAGTGTAGTGTTGTTCGAGAAACAAAATTTGGGTGGAGTCTGCCTCAATGAAGGTTGTATCCCTACTAAGACTTTGTTGTATTCGGCAAAGATGTATGATTCCGCGCGTTATGCTTCCAAATATGCAGTGCATGTCTCCGAAGTCTCATTTGACTTGCCGAAGATTATTGCCCGCAAACAGAAGGTAGTGCGCAAGCTGGTGCTGGGTGTTAAAGGCAAACTGACGGCACATGGTGTAAATATCGTGCAGGGAGAGGCTACCATCATTGACAAGAATACTGTGGAGTGTGGTGGCGAAACTTATGAATGTGAAAACCTGATTCTTTGTACGGGTTCGGAAACCTTCATTCCGCCTATTTCCGGTGTGGATACCGTACCTTTCTGGACGCATCGCGACGCTTTGGATAATAAGGAGCTTCCCGCATCACTTGCCATTATCGGTGGTGGAGTGATTGGCATCGAGTTTGCTTCTTTCTTCAATAGTCTGGGTGTACAGGTCACTGTGATAGAGATGCTTGATGAAATTCTGGGCGGCATGGATAAGGAACTTTCTGCTATGCTGCGTGCAGAGTATGCCAAACGTGGAATTAAGTTTATGCTTAGTACAAAAGTGATATCTATTGCTGAGGCTTCTTCCGATGATGGGAAACCACAGGTACAGGTGAGTTATGAGAATGCGGAAGGTGCAGGTGCTGTATTGGCTGATAGATTATTGATGAGCGTAGGCCGTCGTCCGGTGATAAAAGGATTCGGACTCGAAAACCTGGATTTACGAAGGACTGAACGGGGAAATATCTGTGTGAACGAATATATGCAGGCCTCTGTTCCGGGCATATATGTATGTGGTGATCTGACGGGTTTCTCTTTGCTGGCACATACAGCCGTGCGTGAGGCAGAAGTAGCCGTGCATACCATACTTGGCCAGAAGGATGTTATGAGCTATTGGGCTATTCCCGGGGTGGTATATACCAATCCGGAGATTGCCGGTGTGGGGCAAACGGAAGAAGCACTGCAACTAAAAGGTATCAACTATCGGGTTGTAAAGCTTCCAATGGCTTATTCCGGGCGTTTCGTTGCTGAAAATGAAGGTGTGAATGGGGTTTGCAAACTTCTGATAGCGGATGATGAAACGATAGTGGGGGCACATGTATTGGGCAATCCGGCTTCCGAAATCATCACTTTGGCAGGTATGGCCATCGAGTTGAAACTGACTACTACGGAATGGAAGAAAATCATTTTCCCCCATCCTACGGTTTCTGAAATCTTTAAGGAAGCATTATGATAATCACAATCGCTTCTTAGCGTTTTTCAGGACTCATATAAAATATTAGAACGATGAAAACTGTAAAACTGATTACTTGTAGCGATGCTGCTCAGGCACACATCATTCAGGGAGCATTGGAGAATGAAGGCATTTCTTCCCTTCTTCACAATGAGAATATGTCTACGTTGTTGCGCGGCTACATCAATGATATTGCCGGAGTGGACGTTTTGGTCGACGAAGCCGATTATGAAGCTGCCGTTCGCTTGCTGGAACAGAATGAGATGATCCCGGAGCAATTAAAATATTGCCCTTTCTGCGGTTCGTCCGACATTAAGTTTGTGTTGAAGAAAGAGCATCGGCTACGGGCTGTTATGTCGGCCATCGCCTCTTTGTTGGCGGCTACTCCTCCGGGAAATAATCATTGGGAGTATGTCTGCCATGCCTGTGGAGGAAAGTTTGAAAAGCCGGTTGCAGAATTTCATTCGGCTGAAATATGATCCGTAAGTATATCAAAAGGTGCTAATTCCCTCAACAGGTAATTTAATATTAGTACTTATCAGTAATTAAATGCACATGAAAAAATATCTTTTGTCGCTTACTCTTTCTCTCTTATTTATTCCCATAGTACTATGGGGGCAGAATACGAGTGCTAAGAGCCTCTCTTCACGCCTGGATACTCTGATAAAATATCAGCTTCCTGCCGGTTCCAATGTTGGTATATCCGTATACGATCTGACTACAGGGAAATCCTTATATACCTATCAATCGGATAAACTTTCCCGTCCGGCTTCTACCATGAAGTTGCTGACTACCATTACCGCCCTTGCCCGCCCCGATGCGGATGAACCTTTTAAAACGGAGGTGTGGTATCAGGGAGTGATTGAACGGGATACATTGAAGGGTGACATATACGTTGTCGGTGGATATGATCCTGAATTTGATGATGAAGCTTTGGACTCGCTGGTGAATACGGTGAGCCGTTTCCCCTTTTCGGTGATAGCAGGCAACGTATACGGTGATGTTTCTATGAAAGACTCCATCTATTGGGGAAGTGGCTGGGCATGGGATGATACGCCTGCCTCATACCAACCCTATCTCTCACCGTTGATGCTGAATAAAGGTCTGGTTACTGTAACCGCTTCTCCGGGTGAGAAAGGAGAAATGGCAAATATCGAATGTGTTCCCGCCTCTTCCTATTATACTGTGACCAATGAAACCCAGTCCCGTACTCCTTCTGCCGGGCGTTTCGGTGTTTCCCGGGATTGGTTGCAGAATGGTAATAATGTGATTATTAAAGGAAACGTGGAAAGTAAGCGGATAGGTACGGTGAATATCTATTCCTCCCAAGATTTCTTTATGCATACTTTTCTTGAACGCCTGCAAGCAAAAGGTATTCAATGCCCCGCCGGTTATGCTTTCAACGAATTGCAGAAAGATAGTCTTTCAGTGCAAATGGCTTTGTTTGAGACTTCCACTCAAGATGTAGTCAATCAGATAATGAAAGAAAGTGATAATCTGAATGCCCAGGCTTTGCTTTGTCGTTTGGGTGCCCAAGCTACCGGTAAAAAAAGAATTTCGGATGAAGACGGGCTTTCTGCCATTCGTAAGCAGATAAAAGCTTTGGGAGGAGATGCGGATAACTATAAACTGGCTGATGGCTGTGGACTTTCCAATTATAATTATATCTCTCCTGATCTGCTGGTTTCTTTCCTGAAGTTTGCTTATTCGCGCACGGATGTTTTTCAGAAGTTGTATAAGGCTTTGCCCATTGGCGGTGTGGATGGGACATTAAAATACCGGATGCAACGCGGGACTCCCTCTCATAAGAATGTACATGCCAAAACCGGGTCCTTTACAGCTATTAATTGCTTGGCCGGCTATTTGCGTGCCGCAAACGGGCATGAAGTGGCTTTTGCCATCATGAATCAGAATGTACTTTCAGGAGCTAAAGCACGCGCTTTTCAGGATGCGGTATGTGATGAAGTAATAAAATAGTTACGAGCTACAAGCTACGAGCTACGAGTGGCTGCGTTGATATCGCAGAACTCGTAGCTCGTTTCTTATAGCTCGTACTGATTTACACTTGTAGCTCGTAGCCCGTAACTCGTAGCTTACTTATACTGTGCCCAATCTACATTCTTCATGTCTCCGCTTTTTGCCAATTCTGCATGCATAGCCAATGCAGCGCGGACTGCTTGCGGAGTCTGAGATTTACCATCAGTTATTTTCAAATAATCCCAGAGGATATTCTTGTAATCCGGATGAACGCAGTTTTCGATGATTGCCTGTGCGCGTTCTTTCGGGCTCTTACCACGCAAGTCGGCAACGCCTTGTTCAGTAATGATGATGTTTACGTCATGTTCTGTATGGTCGTGGTGAGATACCATCGGAACAATGGCGCTGATCTTACCTTCCTTGGCGACGGACGGACAAGTAAAGATGGAAATATAAGCGTTGCGTGTGAAGTCACCGCTTCCGCCAATACCGTTCATCATTTTCGTGCCGCCGATATGTGTAGAGTTAACGTTTCCGTAGAGGTCAGCTTCGATAGCCGTGTTGATGGAGATAACTCCCAGACGGCGTACAACTTCCGGACTATTGGAGATTTCCGACGGGCGGAGCACCAGTTTATCACGGAAGAAGTCCATATCATCATAAATACCTTGCAGACAGTCGTTTGTTACAGTGAGTGAGCAAGCGCTACCAAATTTCACGCGACCGTCACGGATCAATCCGATTACGGAATTCTGAATAACTTCCGTGTACATTTCGAATGCCGGGATGGTCTTGTCACGTCCCAATGCACCGAGCACAGCGTTAGCGATATTGCCTACACCGGATTGCAACGGCAGGAAGGTTGACGGAATGATTCCGCGCTTCATGTCCGCAGCCAGGAAGTCGGCTACATTCTGACCAATCTTGTCAGTCAACGGATCAGCTTCGGCAAAACTGCGTGCTTCGTCCGGCCAGTTGGTTTCCACAACGCCTACAATCTTTTTCGGGTCTACCTGGATATACGGTTGACCGATGCGATCACTTGGTTTATAGATAGGTATTTCGCGGCGGTAAGGCGGATCAAGCGGTTCGTATACATCGTGCAGTCCCATAGCATTTTTGCTGTGAGCAGCATTCAGTTCTACGATGATCTGGTCGGCAAGGCGGCAAACGGTGGGAGCGATACCACCGGCTGCGGTCAGATAAATCTTGCCGTCGGGAGTTACTTCGCAAGCTTCGATAATGGCAATGTTTACTTTGCCCATGAAACCGTAACGAACTTCCTGTGCCATCTGAGACAAGTGGATGTCGTTATAGGCAATCTCTCCGCTGTTTACTGCTTTACGAAAATCGGAATTGGTTGTGTAAGGAGCACGATAGCGGATTGCTTTGGCACGTGATAGTATACCGTCGCAGGAGTCACCCGTAGAGGCACCTGTGAAGATTCCTATCTGGAAAGGGTTTCCTTTTGCATGTTCAGCTTCCGCTATTTTTGCTAATTCTGCCGTAACGGCTTTGGCTGTTCCAGCGGGAGTAAATCCGCTCA
>ENA-OOWX01000912-OOWX01000912.1-human-gut-metagenome-genome-assembly--contig:-NODE-912-length-16008-cov-3.510186_pt1 | contig 16008 bp, 10 predicted proteins | sample MGYA00241583_ERZ501335 | MGnify/ENA primary metagenome ERZ501335 (study PRJEB25962, sample SAMEA2042731) | human gut metagenome | biome: human gut; feature: human-associated habitat; material: faeces...
AACCAGTAGCAAGCAAAGCAGCAGCAAACGATAAAATCATTACTCTTTTCATTTTACTTTCATTTTTATATGTTTCATTCACTTTGTAGAATATAGAATGCGTTTCCTCAAAGATTCTAATCGAACTTAGCTTTTTGCATTCGACTTTTGCTATATTTATTTCTGTAATTTATCCAATACTTCGGAGGCCTCGGACCATTTCCACATCACATCATCGAGTTGCTTCTTCAACTGTCCATGTAGTTCGTATAACGAAGTATCCGCCGCACCATCGGGCGTTGCCAACTTTTCCTCCACCTCGGCTATTCGTTTCTCCAAACCAGCAATCTCCGATTCAATATCCGCAACCACCTTTTCGGCCTTTCTCAAACGACGGGCAAACTCTTTTTGCTCTCCATACGACAACTTAGAATCCTCCGATTTGGCCGAGGAAGCAGAATCTTTCGAAATATTTCCGTCCTTCTCTGTTTTCGAAACTGTGGCTCGTTGTTCAAGCTCTCGCAAAGAATCCAGCTTACGACTTTCCAGGAAATCATAAATTCCGCCCAAATGCTCTCGCACCTGTCCTCCACCGAACTCATATACTTTCGAAACCAAACCATCGAGAAATTCCCGGTCGTGGGAAACAAGAATTACCGTCCCGTTAAAATCACGAATCGCTTGTTTCAACACATCTTTGGTACGCATATCCAGATGATTAGTCGGCTCATCGAGAATAAGCAAATTGACAGGTTCGAGCAATAGACGTATCATTGCCAATCGGGTCTTCTCCCCTCCCGACAAAACTTTTACTTTCTTGTCCGAAGCCTCGCCCCCAAACATGAAAGCACCGAGTATATCTCGTATTTTTGTACGAATATCCCCTACCGCGACCCGATCGATCGTATCGAAAACCGTAATAGATTCGTCGAGCAAGCTCGCTTGATTTTGAGCAAAATACCCGATCTTTACATTATGCCCTATCTTCAAAGTTCCTGTATAGGGAATTTCGCCCATGATACATTTTACCAAAGTCGATTTTCCTTCACCGTTTTTCCCGACAAAAGCGACTTTTTCGCCTCGTTTAATCGTAAACGTGGCATTCGAAAAAACCACATGACTGCCATAATTCTTTCCTACTCCTTCGGCGATAATGGGATAATCGCCCGAACGAGGCGCCGGTGGGAATTTCAGATTCAACCGGGAGGTATCTACTTCGTCCACTTCTACTCGTTCGAGTTTGGCTAGTTGCTTGATACGCGACTGTACCTGTACCGACTTCGTTGCCTTATAACGAAAACGCTCGATGAAAGCCTCGGTATCCTGTATCTGTTTCTGCTGGTTCTCATAAGCTCTCATCTGCTGTTCGAGACGCTCTTGCCGGAGAACAACATAACGGGAATAATTGACTTGATAGTCATAAATGCGCCCCAAAGAGATTTCAATCGTCCGTGTTGTCACATTATCGATAAACGCCCGGTCGTGAGAAACCAATACGACCGCATTGGCGCGAGTCGATAAAAAACTTTCGAGCCATTGTATAGACTCTATATCCAAATGGTTGGTGGGCTCATCGAGCAAAAGCACATCGGGACGCTGTAACAACAATTTCGCCAATTCGATACGCATACGCCACCCTCCGCTGAACTCCGACGTATCCCGCCCGAAGTCCTCTCGTGTAAATCCCAGCCCTATTAAAGTTTTCTCTATCTCTGCCTGATAATTGGATGCCCCGATAAGAGCCAATTGCTCATTAGCATTGGAAACCCGCTCTATCAACTCCTGATAATATTCCGACTCATAATCGGTACGCTCGGACAATTCGGTATTCATGCGCTCTATACGCGACTGTAATTCGAATATATGAGAAAAAGCCTGTTCCGCCTCTTCCATTACCGTACGAGTATCGGATAGATTCATCTGCTGCGGAAGATACCCCACTGTAAGGTCTTTCGGCATATTCACACTGCCCGATGTCGGAGCCTGCAACCCGGCTATGATTTTCAACATAGTCGATTTCCCCGCACCATTTTTCCCCACCAATGCAATGCGATCCTTTTTATTAATTACATAAGTAATATTGTCAAATAGTGTATTTCCTCCAAAAGCGACCGAAAGTCCTTCTATCGATATCATATATCTTCTACCTTATCGAAATGCAAAGATAGATAATAAAATGAAAAGATAATACAGAATAAGCTACAACAAACACTTAATTATAGTTATTGGGAAAGATTATTTTACCCCAATCATAAATCTCTAATTTTTAAAAGTGTCTTTTCATACTCACAACAAAATTATTAAATTTGCCATTAAACTTAAAAAACAAATATATCACAAGATACAAAACGCCCTATATTCCAATCATGAACACGATAGCCACCCTTTACAACGAAACACCAGACATATTCAAAGACAAGTCTTTACCTCAAATTTTATCTTTTGCAGGAGACGGAAAGTTAAAAGACGGGAATACCACTTCTTCCGAATTTAGGAATCTACTGGATATAGTACAACCGAATATTTTATTCGAATTCGCAAACTATTGTCTTTCAAACCCTTTTGAAAATAGTGGTCTTGCCTTACAAGACATTGTCAATCAAATAGGTAAAAGGCTTAATTTCAATGTCGAATACGGATTATACAAAGGGAAAAAGAACAGTATTGGTTTTGATGGAATATGGACTACAAAAGACGGATATAATATCATTATCGAAGTCAAAACAACCGATTACATCAGAATCAATTTAAGCGAATCGGTTGCAAAATATAGAAGCGCACTTATCGACGCGGGGAAAATAGATAAAGAAAATTCTTCTATTTTAATCGTCGTAGGTCGCGAAGATACCGGAGATTTAGAATCTCAGGTACGAGGTTCCCGCTATGCTTGGAATATACGGATTATCAGTACCGATGCCTTGATACAGCTACTAAAATTGAAGGAAACATTTAATGATGCCAAAACAATTCTCCAAATCACAGAACTACTAAAACCAAGAGAATATACACGAGTCGATAAACTCATCGATTTGATATTCGAAACGTCAAAAGACTTACAGTTAGACGATATCGATACAGTAGAAACACCATCGCTATCACCTACCAAAAAAGAAAAAGCTATTCCGGTCAACTTTTATTTAGATTGTATTCATAAAATACAGAACCACCTTAAACAACAGCTTATAAAACAAACAAAAATAACATATACGACCAAAGACAATAGTCTCTGCGTAATGTGTACCATATCCCGAAATCATAATACAACCGATAAACAAGGCCGATTTTGGTTTGCATTTCACCCTCATCAACAAAAAATGTTGGAAGAATATCCTACGGCTTACGTCGCATTTGGATGCGGAGATTCTCAAAAGACACTCCTCATACCCTATGCCCTATTTGGTCCTTTGGTCAAAAATATGTGGACGACTGAAAAGGAGAATAGAATGTATTGGCACGTTATTATTAACTACAAAAACGATAAATTCCTTTTATCGCAACCCAAACCTACCGATCATAATCCTGTCGATATAACTGAATACTTAATATAATAAAAATTCCTCAAACCGATCATGTAGATAAACCGGGAAAATCATGACACCCTTTCTATATCGCATAGCCCAAGCCTTTTACAAAAAGTACGGTAACGAAATCTCTCGACTTGCATTTGTTTTTCCCAACCGGCGAAGCGGCATTTTTTTTCAAAAATATTTGGCCGAAGTTTCCGGGAAACCGATCTTCTCGCCCAAAGTAACCACGATAAACGACCTAATGGCCGAGCTATCGCCCTATGCCTTAATAGACCGAATCAGCCTACTTGTAACGTTGTATAAAAAATACATCGAACTGAGAAAGAGCGATGAGACATTCGACAATTTCGTTTTTTGGGGAGACATGCTGTTAGGTGATTTCGACGATGTGGATAAATACATGGTCGATGCTCGGCAATTATTTACCAATATACACGATCTGAAAGAGATAGACGAATTTTATCTGACCGAAGAGCAAATAGAAATCGTCAAACGTTTCTGGGGGCATCTGTTTTTTCCTACCACCGAAAGCGATAATAAACAGCAATTCATTCAACTGTGGCAAATTCTTTTCGATCTTTATACCGGATTACGAGATGAGCTATCCTCTCGAAACAAAGCCTATGAAGGCATGGTATTCCGAGACGTCGCCGAACGGAGTAAACGGAAAGAAGCTCTCGACCTACCTTATACACAAGTGGTATTCATCGGATTCAACGCTATCACCGAAGCCGAAAAAATATTCATGGAATATTTACGCGACATCGGCATAGGAGATTTCTATTGGGATTATTACGCTCCCACCTTGCAGGATTCATACAACAAAGCGGCATTCTTTCTTAACGATAATAAACGCAGATTCCCCTCAAAAATCGAGATCGACGAGCATATCGAACAAACGCCTCAGATCGAATTAATATCGATACCGTCGGCTGTCGGGCAGGCGAAACAAGCGACAGATATACTTCAAAGCCTTATCGACAATAATCATTTATCTCCCGAAAAGGCCATCAATACAGCCATCGTTCTCCCCGACGAAGAGTTGTTGCTTCCTATGCTATACTCCATTCCACCGGAAATCTCTACGGTAAACATCACTATGGGATATACGTTGCAACACACCACTGTCGCAGCACTCATGGAATCGATATACCAAATGCAGCGCCGCGTCCGGGTCTCAAAAGGAGAGCCGAGATTCTATCATCTCGATGTAAAACAATTATTGGGACACCGGTTCATAGCGTCTCGAATAGGCGAAAAAGCCTATCAAATAACGAATTTCATCAACGAAAACAATCGCACATTCGTCTCTCCGAAAGAATTAGGGAATCATCGACTGATAAAACTTCTGTTTCTTATACCCCGTACAACAGATGAAGCGGCAGCCTATCTGATAGAATTGCTCGAATATTTGCAACAAGGAGAAAATAGGAGCGATTCATCAGAAGCCGGCGACGAAGAAACACCTGTGGGATTCTCGGCGATAGAACTGGAATTTATGTATCACTACTACATTACCGTCAAACGGTTACGTGATGTTATCGCCGAGCAAGACATAGAGATGACCGTAGAAACATTCTTTCGGCTATTGGGGAAAATGGCCGCATCGATTTCCATACCGTTTCAAGGGGAGCCTTTATCGGGATTACAAATCATGGGCGTACTCGAAACTCGTGCGCTCGATTTCGATAATCTTATTATCCTTTCCATGAATGAAGGGGTATTCCCCGTTAAGAAAATAGCCGCCACATTCATTCCCTACAATTTAAGAAAAGGATTCGGCATGGCTACGACAGAGCATCAAGACAGTATTTACGCCTACTACTTTTACCGCATGATAAGCCGGGCTAAACGGGTATTCTTATTATACGACAGTCGCACCGACGGACTCAAAAGCGGAGAAGTGAGCCGATATATATACCAACTGAAATACCATTACCGCATACCCATACAGGAAATACAGATCAATTGCGACATAGCGACCTTCTCTCCGATAACAATCTCCATCGATAAACGGAAATATGGCATAGAAAAAAAATTAGCCGATTTCATGCAAGGAGGAAATAGCGCATTATCGGCCAGTGCAATAAATCGTTATTTGAACTGTCCTTTACAATTTTATCTGCAATACATCGAAAAAATAGAACAAACCGACGAAGTCGCAGAAAGCGTCGACAGCAGTACTTTCGGTAGCATTTATCACGGTATGATGCAAAAAATTTATAACCGTATCAAAGGCGAAAAAGAAAAAATAACTGTCACCGCCGACCACATCGACGCCATACGCAAAGACAAAGGCTTGCTCAACCGGTATCTCGAAGAATGTTTTGCCAAAGAGTATTACAAAGCCCCACATAGCCCCGAACCGCTAACCGGGTATGATTACCTGACCGGGGAAATCATTCTTAAACTGATTGACAAAACTCTGGAAAAAGACCGTGCCCTTACGCCTTTTTCCTATGTAGCCTCCGAACTTCCCATACATAAAAACATATCGATCGGGAACAACCGATCCATACAGTTGAAAGGCTTTATCGACCGGGTAGACGAACATAACGGACTTATTCGTATCGTCGATTATAAAACCGGACGCGAAAGACTCGATTTCAAATCGGTAACAGAACTTTTCTACCCTTCTGAAAAAGATCGTAAAAAAGCAATCATGCAGGTGTTATTTTACTGCAAGTTGTACAAACTATACAAAACCCCTATACAACCCTTACAGCCGTCTATTTATATTGTCCGTAACTTATTCGATAAATTCGAATCCTTCTTGAAATACGACAAAGAGCCTCTCACCGACTTTAACCTTGTAGAAAAAGAATTCGACCTATACCTTACTCGTTGTTTAGAAGATATATTCGACCTCGACAAACCATTTTCACAAACCACTGTTGAATCGCATTGTAAATATTGCGATTTCAAACAGTTATGCAAACGATAACTCGAACAAATGAAAAGCGAATAAATTTTTCTACATAAGCTAATGTTCTTTCTCCAAGAAACATGGTATCGCCCAATTTATTTTAACTTCGCCCTTATACGGCTTAAACTTACAGGAGTAATTCCCAAATACGAGGCAAGACATTCTAAGGGAATTCTTTGTAACAAATCGGGAGTACGCTCCAACAAAACTCTATAACGTTCGGAAGCCGTCGTGAATAACAGTGGAATTAGTTTTTCCTCTGCTCGCAAAAATTCCAATTCGGCGAGTTTTCTCCCCCAATTCGCTATATCGATGTCTTCCTCAAACAAGCGATACAAATCGCTCCTCTTTAAGCAATACAAAAGAGAATCTTCCATAAGCTCTATGGTTTCGTATCCAGCCTCATTCTTTACATAACTTTTCAATGACATGATAGTCGCCCCTTCTTTCCCGATCCAAAACGTTATATCTTTACCTTCGTGCGAAACATAGGCCCTCACAATTCCTCTTTTTATAAAGAATATATCCGACTCGATTTTCCCTGCCTCCAATAGGAGATGCCCCTTAGGGTGTCCGAGTTCCAAAGAACAAGATAACACCCTATCCATCGATTTCTCCGATATCGGATATATGCTGTTGATTATGTCTCGTAAATCCATAAAACACGACTCATTCCAAGTATATTAAATACCTCTCAAAAAATCTTCGAGCGACTCTTTCCCCAAATTCAACTTTTGTCTCAAACGATAACGATTTTTCTTAACGCTCTCAGGTTGTAAAGAGAGCATTTGGGCTATATGTTTATTTTCCATACCGGTACGGATATATGCACATAAACGAAGCTCCCCTTCGGTAATAGATGGACACAAAGTCTTCAACCGAACAAAGAAATCGGGATGTACCTTTACAAATTGCATTTTAAAGAAATCCCATTCATCGTCGGTCCCCAAGTGCATTCTTATATTGTTACTAATTTGCAAAGCCGTGTTCGATTGAATATTTCCGGCATCTTTTTCTTTTTCCAATTCATCGACAAGAGATTTCAATACTTGGTTCTTCTCCATGATGATCAACGAATTGGAGGCAAGCTCCCTATCTTTGTACTCCAATTCCACTTTGAAACAATTATTCTGCAACATCTCATTCTCCAACCGAGTCACCAATTCTTTATTTTCCAACTCTTTCAATTGTTTCTTTATCTTCTCCTCCCTACTCTTTTTCCAAAATATATAACAAACCAATGCGGCAATACAAAGTATGAATGCACAAACGACAAGAATCAAAACGAACCGGAACCTGCCTCTTTCTTCCGCCTGCTGCAATTCGAGTTCCTGTTTCTCTATGGCCGCCCGGCTTTCCATACGTCTAATTTCAGCCAAACTGTTTACTTGGTCCAACGAATCTTTATATTGTTCATACCTGTTCAAATAAACATAAGCACTGTCCTCCTGCTGTATGGCAGCAAAACATTCCGACATATTCTTTATGACAGGAACGATGAGGTCGATATTCCGAATATTCACTCTACGGCATGCCTTTCTATAATAATACAAAGCACTATCCTGTCTATGATTATTTTGGTAAAAACGCCCCATAAAACACTCCGACTGAATCAACAGTCTTTTATTCGCAAATTCGGTAGACAATCGATACGCTTCTGAAACATATTTTTTACTCAGAGGTACATCATGTTCAGTCAACAATAACAAAGTATTGATATAGAAAGACGTATCTTCAACACAAACAGGATTTTCCAACAGTTTATAAAGAATTTTTTCGGCCTGCACCTCTTCATTCATCGAATATAAAACATTCGAAATATTCAACTGGTTTTTTGCCCGATAAACCGGCTTATTCAGTTTCTTATAATAAGAATCTGCTTTCTGCAAATACTCCAACGCCTTAGGATAATCTTTCAGGCGACTCAGTATGTTTCCCATATCGATATAAGCATGAGCCAACATGAACAGATTGTTCGTCCGGGCATAATACTCCGATATTTTCTTTAAATTCTTATAAGCAACATGCGGCTGATTTTTATGCATAATTGTCCATAAATGAAAAACACGCATATAATCATAAACATAACGTATGGAATCTACCTGCTGATAGGCCTCATCAATTAAATGAATTGTAGAATCGGAATTGTTCTTTTTAAGCTGCGACCTTGCATCCCAAAATTTAGCTCGCCACAGGTACACCGTTTCTTTATGGTGAGCTCGGGCTATGGTATATAATTCCTGTATCAACGAATCCCGATAATAAATACTATCGGTAGATATAAATTCCAATTCAAGCACATCTGCAATCGAATCGAATGTATTATCGATAGGCTTCCAATACGTCCCTATAACCTCACGCCCCCAAAAGTTAAAGGAATATAACCATAAACAAACGAATAAAAAACCTCTTTTCATGATACAAATATACGAAAAATGCCATCTGTCCACCGATTGTCCATTCTTTTTTTTCGAGAAAAGCAGCATATTAGTTTACATTTGTATATTAAAACTAAAAAATAGTGGTTAATATGAGAAAAGAAAAACTTTTTCATTTATTAGTATTATTAGGATTTACCTTATTATCCATGACCATCTCTGCCCAAACCGACAGTCGTGATGTTTACGGTTGGCTGAGATATGACGATTACAACCAAGACGAATACGGTATTTGTAAATTCAAAACCGATGCGGCCGATGACATTCAACCCGTATGGCCTTACGACCAAGCAAGAGTAGCCTGTGCAGGTGCATTCGCCGAAGGATTCTATTATGTTTATCTATATGAGACCGACGGTTATAATGCCACCCCTTACTCATTCAATCGCATAGATCTTTCCACCGGAGAGTCCACACAGGTCGCAGATTATAGAGGTATGCCATTTTTATTTCAGGATATGACATACGACTATTCGACCCAAACCATGTATGCCATCGGGTATGATGAAAGCGTCTATACAACGCTGCTATTGAAAGTAAATCTGACCACCGGAGAAACGACCATTGCAGGAGAGATAGGCGAAAGCAAATATGTAGCCTTAGCCTGTTCTTATGAAGGTCAATTATATGCCATCGATGTAGACTATGGAGATTTATGGAGTATCGATAAATTTACGGGGGCAGCCACAGACATCGGCTATACCGGTGAACGGGTAAGCGAGGATCTTCAATCTATGGAGTTCGATCACGAAACAAATACTCTTTATTGGGCCGGATATAATTTTTGGGGAACGATAGATACCTCTACGGGAGCAGCAGAAGGGATTAGTAAATTAGGGAACTATGCACAAGTCGTAGGACTTTATATACCCTTCAAAAAAACGAATCCTAATGCTCCTGCCGAAATCTCGGATTTACAAATCACACCGGGAGCTAATGGAGAATTATCTGCCGAATTGAGTTGGACAAATCCATCTTTAACTTTCGGAGGGAATAAACTAACCAACTTAACAAAGATAGAAATTTATAGAAACGAACAACTCGTTCACGAAATCACAAACCCGGCAATCGGAGAAAAAAGTAATTGGCAAGATACCGGAATACAACAAAATGGATCGGTTGTATATCGAATTACCGCAATCAATAACGAGGGAACAAGCAGCACCACGGCACAAGCAATATTCATAGGACGTGACGTACCGGCAGCTCCTTCCCAACTATCATTGATTGTCCTCGATGAAAACAGAGCAAAGATAACATGGTCTACTCCACAAACCGGTGCAAACGGAGGTTGGATAGATGCCTCTGCTCTCACCTATAAAATTACTCGTCTACCGGATTCTATCGTTGTAGCCGAAACTACGACCGGTAATGAGTATATAGATAATTCCATTACAAAACTAAATATCTATTCTTATCAGATACAAGCCATTACCCCCGATGGCGCAGGTCCAACCGCAACCACGGACAGGCTTGTCATGGGTCCGGCATTAACTGTACCTTACCGATGTAATTTTGCGACAGACGACCAATTCGCTCTCTGGAATGTGATCGACGCCAATAATGACGAATACACATGGAAACGGGAAACGACTCTTGCAGCCGCTTATTATTACTATAATGAAGATGGAGAAACCGGGGGAGACGATTGGTTGGTTTCTTCGCCGATTCATTTGGAAAAAAACAAAATCTATCGCTTAAAGTTTAAATTACAATCCTATGACGTAGGTTATCCCGAAAAGGTCGCCGTACATCTGGGTACAGGAGCTTCTGTCGCTGAACAGACGACCTTACTTGGCGACTATGAAGTCGAAAGCAATACATTCGTCGAATATAAAGTCATTCTCCCCGAAAGGTTGGAATCAGGAAATTATCACATTTCTTTCCATTGCCACTCTGAGCCGTACATGTTTATCCTTTATGTAACCGACGTTTTATTAGAAGAAGTCAGCGAAGGGGTCTTATCGGGTGTCGTAACAAACGGACAAACACCTTTGGAGGGTGTGGAAGTAACCATAAAAGACTCTGAAACTAAATGCACTACCGATGAAAAAGGTTTCTATGAATTTAAAGAACTGGAAGCAGGAAACTATACATTGACGTTCAATAAAACAGGTTACCGCTATATCGAACAGAGCGATATAATCGTCGAAATGGGAGATACTGCGAAAATAAATACGACGTTGGAGGAACTGCCTACTTATTCCGTAAGCGGTAAAATAGTAAACAGTAAAAACGAACCTATCAGTCATGCGAAAGTATCGATAACCGGATATACCGATTACTCGACAGAATCCGGTTCCGACGGTACATTTATATTCCCACAAGTATATCAATCCAACCTATACGCACTAACCATCGAACGTTACGGGTTAAGCAACGATACACTGACTCTGAACGTAGAAAATAGTAATATCGTTTTAGATGACATCATACTAAAAGACAAGCCTCTTCCACCCTATTCATTGCAAGCTGAAATTCAGGGAGAACAGGTAAAATTAGAGTGGAAAGAACCTATGGATACCCGTTTATTCCGTCACGATAACGGGATACATGGTGGAAGACTCGGAACAACAGGATCGACAGTAAAAAGCGTATATGGTTCGGTATTCAGAACACCGACCAAGCTAACCGGAATGACATGGTTCACAGAAAACTACCTTACCACACATCACACGGTCAATATTTTTGTGTTCGATTTAGATACCGAAGGAGAGCCCACTTCGACCATCTTATACTCTCAAACGAATGTTCCCAACAAAGATATGGAATGGAGCAGTTTTGAATTCCCGGAACCGATAAATGCACCGAATGGATACATGTTGGCACTCAGCTATGAAGGCCACGTCGGATTAGGACTCGATACAGGCGAAGGTCCCGACTATCCGTTTACCGAAAAAACAAATTGTTTCTCAGAGGATTACACGACCGGAAAGTTCACTTATACGGAAGAACACGATATCAAACGTTCTCTGATGATTCGCGGTATCGGTATTCTGATCGGTGAAGACGAATTACCGCCTGCCACGACAGATAAAAAATACCAAGTATGGAGACTAACCGCCGAACAGAAAGACACTCCGGAACAATGGGAATTATTAACCGCCGAAACAGTAGAGGCATATTCTTATACCGATACAAATTGGAGTTCCTTGAAACAAGGATTTTATCATTATGCAGTCAAAACCGTTTACAATAACGGAGAAATCGTTTCGCCGGCAGCATTCACGCAAGCGTTAACGAAAGATATGTACACTCGGGTCACCCTCAACATAAAAACGAGCACTCCTACCAACGAAGCGAAAGGAGCCCAAGTAGTTCTGACAAATATTGATGGAAACAGCGAACATATATACACCGGTACAACCGATGCTTCGGGTAAAATCGTCTTCTCCAATATATGGAAAGGGACTTACGATATAAACATTTCATTAAAAGGTTTCAATAACTACACAGCCGAATCCGAAGACTTTTCCACTGAAAACAGTTACGAAAAATCTAGCTACGTATTACAAGAATATATCGTCAATCCGTTCAATCTCGAAGTGGTGAAAACCGACAATGAACAGGAGCGCATGTTCAAATGGAACGTGTCGGAACATCTTTTCGACGATTTTGAAACTCATACCGATTTTGTCATCAACTCGGCAGGAAACATAGGCTGGACTTATATCGACGGTGACGGTCAAGAAACTTATGGAATCGACGACGTAGACTACATCAATGCGACTCTTCCGAAAGCCTATATGATCTTTAACCCATACGCTACCGACCCCAACATCGCACTTTTCGATTCCAATATCAGACCACGTAGCGGAGAAAAATACTTAGCTTCATTCCCTGCACGTCCGGGTGCGAACAATGACTTTATCATTTCTCCCGAACTGAACTTCAATCGAGACTTTATATTGAAGTTTTATGCCAAGAGTTATACGGAAGATTATGGTAAAGAGTTGATGAATGTAGGATATTCGGTCACCGGTAATGACGCAACCGATTTCATCTGGCTGAACGGAGAAAACCCGATAGAAGTTCCGATGGGAAATTGGACGGAATATAAATATACCATTCCTGCCGAAGCCAAATATATAACGATTAACTGCGTCTCCAATAATATTTTCGTCTTTATGGTCGACGATATATTCATCGGAGTAGAGTTACCAGAAGGAGTCGATTTAAACAACATGAAAGAAAATATCTCTTTCGAAGTCTATTTAGATGGTGAAAAAATCAACACGACCCAACAGAGCAATTATCTGTTCTCCGGTCTGAATAAAGGTAAACATAAAGCAGGTGTGAAAGCTGTCTTTTCTTCGGTAACGACCCCTATGACAGAAATAGAGTTTGATGTGGAAGAAGGCAGCGGAATAGAAGAAAACCAATTAAACGGCAGAACGATTCACCCCAATCCGGCAAAAGAGACAGTAACAGTTTCCGGTGAATATGACTACTTGTCCATATTCGATATATCCGGGAATGAAAAGTCTCGTTATTTTTACGGGGAAACAATAAGCGTACGGAACCTGCCATCGGGTATCTACATCGTCAGAATCGTTTCCGGCAGCCAAACCGAGGTGACCAAATTGGTCGTGACTAAATAATAATTTTCTAATTATATTTCGAAGAATCCCGATACATCGTTATGTATCGGGATTTTTTTACTACGTTCGATATCATTCATCATTAATCGTCAAAAACTTATTTCACTTCTTATCAAATGTAAAGTAAAAATAGGCGGGACTAGAATAACTTTGCACCATTTTCAAATTAACCTCTCGATTTTATGACGAACTGGATTATTTTGATTGTAGCAGGATTCTTCGAATCGTGTTTCGCTTTTTGCTTAGGAAAAATGAAAGGAGTTGTAGGCCTCGAATATTACTTTTGGGGCATAGGTTTTCTAGCTTGTCTGGCTCTAAGTATGATACTTCTGGCCAAAGCCATACAGACAATTCCTATCGGCACGGCCTACCCTGTATGGACAGGAATCGGCGCTGTCGGTACGGTGATAGTAGGCATCGTCTTTTTCCATGAACCTGCAGCTTTCGGTCGACTGTTTTTCGTTACGACATTAATTGCATCAATCATAGGTCTGAAAATGGTTTAATTAGAAATAAATAGTAATATATGTTCAAAGAGATAATGGCTGCCACCGAACACAACAAACTTAAAACGATACAGACAAAAAATAAATGAGAAATAAACTACAACCGTGTTCTTTACTATTCTCCGAGCTGTCGTTTTATCCACTCCATCACCACAGCCACGGCATAATGTTGTTCCTCATCGGTCAATTCTCGACCGGCCGGTATACGATGCCATTTTTCGAAACAACCTCGGCAACAACACCCGGTGGCATGTTGAGCTATAAACACGGGATGCCCGCGCATGGGAGTTTGTTTACCATCGTTGGGAATCACGGCCGGAGCCAATCGTTTACGAATAAAATCGGCGGCATGACGGGCAATCGTATCCTCTCCTTTTTCTTTCAGATACACTATTTCCTTAGTAGTTAAACGAAATTTGCTGCGGAACCGGGACTGTGAAAGTCGTTCGAAAAGGTCTCCCCAATCATAGGTATTGGGTAAAGCCTCTGTTTTTTCGACAGAAGTCGATTCAGGGAATAATTCACCGCAGAAAAAATCGCTTCCTTTAACCTTCTTCATGAGACAAAAACAACAGAGGTTGACCTACAAAATCATCTCCATTCCTACTTTTTGAGGTTTTAAACCACATTTTTCATAAAACGTCATAGCCGATTCGTTGCAACACCACACATTTAAAGTGACATTGTAACACCCTTGTTCCTTAGCCAACCGAACCACCGCATCATAAATCACTTTACCCACACCATTGCCCCGTTGGCCTTCATCGACACACAAATCGTCGATATACAGAGTCTTTATATCCGTGAGGATATGACTATCCCGATGTTGCTGAAAAATACAAAACGCATATCCCAAGACTCTATCTTTATCATCTGCCGCTACCAAAACCGGGGTATCGCAATCGGACATAATTTTTCTTAATTCTTCATCTGTATATTTTTTCTTCCCGGATTTAAATAATCGGGGCGTCCTCGATGATGAATACTATTCACTTGAACCAAAAGTTTGTTTATCTGCTCTATATCCTTTTCTTCTGCAAACCTTATTATCATTGTGCTTATACTCTTTTTCATTACGAAGATACTGATTCTTGAATATAAAGAGAAATGTCACCACCCCCAAAAATCTATCTTTCCCCAATCTCACGGCACATATCACTCTGCGGAACAATCATCGAAGAATCAACAAAAAAGGATATATTTCACTAATAATCAAAACAATACAAATAAAAATTCATAAATATCAATCAAAATAAATACCCAAGAGTAAAGTATAATATATAGATTTTATCGAAAAACGATAATTATTTATTGATTTTCTTTTTGAATTAAAATTTTATATGTATGTTTGCACCATATTAAGAATGAAAGATAAACCAGTTACAATCCTTTTTATTCACAAAAAATCTATCTTTGTAAAAATAGAATGAAACAAACAATAAATAAAAACAAGGAACAATGAAAAAATTTTTCACCACGACATTCGCCTGCGTATTGGGCGTAATGATTGCAGGAATATTATTAACCTTATTGTCCATCGCAGCATTAACCGGAATGGCGGTTTCGACAGAAACCGAATACACAGCGAAACCAAACACTATCATGAAATTGGATTTAGGTATCGTTACCGACCGTAGCCAAGAAGATTTCATGAGTGTTTTGTTTGGGAACCAACAAAAAACAGACGGTCTTGACAACATCATTAAAGCTATAAAAACAGCCAAGACAAACCCAAACATTGCCGGCATATACATCGATGCTAACGGCTCTTCCCTCGGTGTTGCCTCTCTCGACCGCATACACCGGGCTCTGAAAGATTTCAAAGAGAGCGATAAATTCATCTATGCTTATGCCGACGACTACACACAACGCGAATATCTACTGAGTGCGGTAGCCGACAGTGTCGTTCTAAATCCGGTAGGAGCTATCGATTTCAGAGGGCTGGCAAGTCAAATAATGTTTGTAAAAGGGCTTTACGATAAATTGGGTATCGAAGTCCAAGTCCTAAAAGTAGGAACATATAAATCGGCG
>ENA-OOWX01000935-OOWX01000935.1-human-gut-metagenome-genome-assembly--contig:-NODE-935-length-15712-cov-4.012646_pt1 | contig 15712 bp, 14 predicted proteins | sample MGYA00241583_ERZ501335 | MGnify/ENA primary metagenome ERZ501335 (study PRJEB25962, sample SAMEA2042731) | human gut metagenome | biome: human gut; feature: human-associated habitat; material: faeces...
CTTGGTGCCACATTTTTATTCGTTCATTTCAAGTGCCTGTTGCTTCTGTTCTTCTAAAAACAATTTTTTATAATTAAATCCCAAAAGCTCACATACTCTAGCTTTATCAGTTGCATCATACTGATAATTCATAAGATATCCAGCAATAATTTTTTTCATTATTTCACACGAAAAACTATCTAATTTTTCTTTTCCAGAAAAGCACTTTTCAATATCTCGAATGGGTAGTTTGGAGTCGGAAATCCTAAACTGATACTCAACATTTACCATATCAAAAAACGCACTTTTTTCTTGCTCTTTAAATGAATACACGTCATCTTTAACCATATCTGTATCCCAACAAATTGCTAGATTGTTAACATTAATCTCGACAAACTGTGACCATATAAATCCCATATAATCTTTGATTAATTGCAACAAAGCCTGCTTATTGATTTTTTTATCTTCTATTTCTGCTTTGGCTTTACGCTCTACAACTTCAATTATCTTATCCAACTCTGTAGAAATCATATTTCCAAAGAAACCAAGTAATTTCAAATTAGAATACCCCATCATTTGAATCATATCACGTCTAGGTCGATTCTTTATTTTAGCAGCATAATTTTTTAATACTTCACCTTCAAACTGAATCAATCTTAGAAGTTTTGTGAAATCATTAAAGATGACATCAAAGTTCTCCTTTACGCTTTGCTCTGCCTCCTCACCTTCTTTATCACTATATAACTCTGTTTCTTCTAATTCATCTCTGTGTTCCCTAAGTTGTTCCTGCAATTCTGGTATCTGACTATTTTCTGGAATTTCATACATTGCATTTAATCTTTCAAGTACAGTAGTACTGGCATCACTTATTAAAGTTCTGTGATTTTCATATCTAAATCCAGAAAATTCCTTCAACAAGAATTCTTCAACTTCTTTTACCATTGGAAGAATAACATGCTCTGTACTCATACTATAGGCCATAAATAAAGCAATATTAAAGTTCATTTCCAAAGATAAATTAGATAATATTTCTCGTATTTTTTCCCTTTTTTCTTCGGGAGACAAAATATTTTCAATATAGCTACCTGCAAAATAGTAATACATATAGCTGTATTTAAACTTATACTGATCTCCTCTTTCTGCAAGAATGTTGTTATCTAATAATTTCTTTATTATGCTTGTTGGCTTACGTTTTATCGGAGTGTATTCCTCGTTATATTTATAAATTGCTTTAAAAATCTTCTCCTCATCAAATAATTCCCCAATTCCATTTTTGTATAAATCATATGCTAACAATTGCAGTAATGTCATATATGCAGTGCACTTTACCGTATTCTGTTCAGCAACATTATTAATCTTTTCCCTAATTAAGCTATCATATATATAAGAATATCTACTATAGTCCGCAGTGAATGATTGAGCATTATCAATATAGGAAAGAACTAGCAAAAATTCGATAGGAGTGTTACTAAAATAACCAGTTTTAATTACGTTTCGGATCTGAGTAGTCTTAGATTTCACCTTAGCCTGAAATTCTATAGAATTAGTATCTTGGGTTGGATTTTCAAGTAGCAACCATTTCTCAATTAATCTATGCTTTATAACACGTCTAATTGTTCTAATTTCAAGTCTGTAAAAATTGCTCTCAAAATAATCGCTAGTCTCAATATTTTTGACAGCACCAACCATATTTCCTTTACCGTTATTTGTTATAACAACAATACCAAAATGATTACAAATATATTCAAGAAAATCCTTTTGGCATTTGTCTCTCAGATAATTATTATCAAAATCGTCTATTAAACAAACCCTTCGATTTTTCTCTAACTGCATAATATGATCAACATTAATATTGTTATATGAATCAACATATTCGCGCCGAATTTGATCATTTATCTCATTCTCTGCTGAAGACTTTATGCTTTCTCCGTTAATCATAATCGGAAACAATTCCGCTTCTGAAAAAATCATAAAAAATCGTTTCAGCAATGCAGTTTTTCCGTATTCTTTTCCACCATCAATAATAACCAATTTCTTTTCATTAATGACATTTAATATCTCTTCCTGATTTTTGTATGTTTTTGTTTTTTCAGGTTTATCTGCTCTTTCTCCTTGAATAATTGGAAAAACAAATATATCTGACAGTAAAAGTGGTGATTTATTTTTGTTTACAATATCAATCTCTATTTCCTCCAGATATTCCTTTTTACCTTTCTTTATACTTACACTTGAATCCCTATATTTATTCCTTTCAAAATGACAAGGTTCAGTTGCTAATACTCTTTCATATATTCCTGATTTTAAAGAAAATGTATAAAATAATTCAATACTATCTTCCAAATTAATCTTCACAATATTGAATCCGCTTTGTTCCTTTTCTCTATTACTATATAGCTGGTTTCCTTTTACAAAATAGTTTGTTGAAGAATCATAGTTTGTTGTTTGAACATAATCAAACTTATGATCGTGCCCAATTAATATTATGTCGGAATAGGTTCTATGATATTCATTCCAGTTATCATTCCCCTCCCAATCAAACCAATTTGGACCATGATGCAACATAGAAATAACTATATCATTCTCTTGCTTCTCAATACTACTTGGCACAACAAATTTCATATCTTTTTGCTCCTTAATCTGAGAGCACCATGCGGTATTAATACAATGTAATTTGATTCGATAATTCTTAAAGTTTGGGTTCATATCATCACAGATAATATTCTCGGTAAAAATACTATCCCTCCTTAAGCCCAATGAATAACCCTTATCTACATATTTTTGCACAAATTTGTAAAAGTTTTCCTGTATTAATGTACATGCTTCAATTGTTCCACCATCACGTAAATTAATATCTCTGTTTCCTATAATTGCATTTCTCGCACTAACATACTTACTAGAGAAATCACAATCATGGTTTCCTGGAATAAATGCAATTTGAAAACTCAAGTCAGAATATCTGTCATTTATTTTTTCGATTATGTCATCAAAAAACGACTCTGCTACAACATACTGTTCTGCACTTCCTGTATTTGCAATATCTCCAGTGACACATAATATCAATAAAGTCTCTTTTGGCTTTCTTATTGTTTCAGAAATAGCTCCCACAATAGAGCTTGTACGAGATAAAAGTACATCTAAATCATCTTCACTATTTATATGTAAATCAGTCAATTGAGCTAATACTAGATCCATTGGTCTTCCCCTTTCGTAAAAAAATATAATTTTATGTATACTCATTAAACCGATGACTTTAATATCTTTCAGAATCTATGATACTATCTCCAAGCAAATATCCGTTGTATCAATTCCTAAAATTCATAGATTATACGTATCTATTTATCAATTATATTCCTCTTTCGTTTTTTATTTCTCTTGCAACAGATGAAGGATACATTCTTATCTTGTCTGCTTCAGTCTTTGGAATAATAAACCCTTTTGAAGTTCCAATTTGTACCATTCTACATGCAGCCAACGGAGGTTCGTTTTGAATCACAATTTTTTCATAATACTCCATTAACATATTTCGAGGAAATATAGCATAGTTGTTTACCACACCATAAAAGTAATACTTAGTATTATCATCCTTTAAAATTCCACTATTAATCCATTCTCCATAATTATTCAATCGTTCTTGATACTCGATATAATAATTTCCTGTTTCTTCGGAGCGCTTATCACACTTAATCTCTATTCCAACCTTAGTCTCACCGAGATTATACTGTTGACTTTTACCATAAAACAATCCAATATCCAAATCATAACTCTTAAAAACATGTTCTGCATATACTTCAAATCTATGAGAATCCTCTAAATTTGTAATATAATAATCACTTCTATTTCTATCATTCCAAATGACGGGTTTTTCAAAATCCCAAACCGCTCTTTGTCTAAGTTCTTCAACCAATTCACTATTTTCTGCTATATACATATTAATATCTGTTGCCATAGCTTCATCAGTCTCATCATTATAATCTTCAATAAGCGCTTCTCTAACATGCCATTCATCATAACTGCACTGCTTACCATTTTTTATGCGATCATAAAAAAATAAGCGCATATGTTCATCGAAAGACATTCTTTTCTCAAAATCAATTTTAAGCATTTTCAGTACAATCATCCTTTCCCATATACATCTTTTTAAAGTATTCTTTCATATGTTCAGGATTTGATACCTGCTGAAAATCAGCTTCAAACTCAACTTTTCTAACATCCCTATTATAAAAGTGTACTCCCCATATATGATATTCATTATCATCTACATAGGTTTTAACTGGAACTGCCATATTCTGCATCTGTAGTAAAAAATCTTCTTTCCATTTATCCTTTTCCACTAAATGAGTTCCCTTGGGTTCTATAAATACCTGAAGCTGATCAAATCCCATTTCGGTGGAATTCTGCAGAAACAAAACATAATCAGGTTCAAATCTTTCTCCACCATCAAAACTATATAAATGCATCTGACGTTCATTTCGTAACAAGAACACCTTATCATATTCTTTCCTCAATTCCTCTATATGCTCTTTTAAATAAGCCACAAACGCTTTTTCTTCAGAAGTTCCATAATTATCATTAAAAACATACCAATCTTCACTAGATAAATCAATTCTTGCAGACGATGCAACACTTACATCTGCCTGTGATACTCCTTTTCCTCCATCTACAATCTCAACATTTATAGACTTATCTCTAAAAACATCTCTGATATAAACCGCTTTAAAAGCTTTCGTTCCTTCGTACTCTTCTTCAATTCCAGAAATATACTTTGCAATTTTTTCTAAAACAATTTCTATAGCAGAAGCAATGATTGAAACAGGTGGCTCAATATACTTACTCTTGATTTCCACCTTAATATTCCCCAAGTACTTTTCGTTACATACAAAATCTCGCGTTGATTTCAAATTTGGAAACCTTCTCTTTAACGAATTAAACCTAAATATAGAATATTTTGCCAATCCTTTATTTATAATTGCATAGTTTAGTCTTGCAATGTCTCCAATTGTAGTGGAATAAATATATACTTTTGTAGCTTTATCATTATCACCATCTTGATGGTCATCCATAATAATATCTTCTCCAGAACAACCTGTTGCTATTGATATCGTATATATTTCATCTCTTATTGATGGCAATATTTCTTTAACTGACTTCCTACTCTTTATAACTCTATCATTAATAAATATGTATCCGCTTTTATATATTTCTTCTTTTTTAAAGTCATCTTTCAAAGAATAATGTCTAGTTACAGTTTTATCCAAATCAATTCCTATTTCTCTAAGTGCATCGTGTAATTCAGAAATATATCGACTATCATTTTGACAATGGTAATATAACTCTTCACAAACTCTTAATTCATTATCTAAATCCAAATCATACTTCCTTTGATATTTTGGTTGTTCTTTTGATAGTTGAAATGGACAATATCGTGCACCTCTTCCAATTAACTGTGCCTCAGAAACCGTTACTGGTGATATTTTTTTTCTTCCAGACTGTCTTGTTTCATATAAACGAACAATATCAAAAAGATTTAACACGTCCCATCCTTCATCAAGTTTTTTTACTTCAAAAATTGCTCTATAAGGATTTGTGTCATCTTCTAATGAATTCAATAATACCTGTTTTTCCTCTGCTTCTTTATCGTCATTTGCAGAAATGCAATGTTCCTCCGAAAAATCTTCTCTTAGCTCATTCGCAAGCATATCAAAAGATATTCCTTTTTTTCTAAAATACGCATATACTCTTTCCATCGTTGGATTTTCAATAGCGTTTGCAATACTCTCTAAATCTTGACCGCTAAGATTTTTTACAACATTGATAAATTCTTGCATAAAAGCTTTGCTTTCAGGTATTTTTGCCGCCTTAAATAATACCACAGGCTTGATTGTCAAATGATTACTCTGAAATATTTTTAATCTATATTGGCTAAGCATTAATGCTTGTAGTGCTCGCTCCATGATTGACAAATCTGATCTCAAAGTTTTTATTTCTTTAGAATATAAATCGGCTCTAAATTTATACAATTGATAATCATATATTATCTTATTTTCATACTCTGCCTTGATCAAAGCATTTTCCAAATCACACGTAGCTGTAAATTCCAATAATATGTTTTCATCATTTCGTCCAAAGATATTCTTTACAGTCTCTTCCCAAGAATGATGCCTCTCTTCTTCCTCCTTACTCATCTTTTTGGTACTCACATTTAAATGATGAGCTTCATCAGATATTAATACAGTCTTTTGATTTTCGAAATCATCAAAAGAAAGACCATTCTCTTTTAACAACCACATATCCGTATGTAATCCCTGTGTTGTCATAAAACAAATATTAACAGCGTTTGGATCCGTCATTTGAAAATTGTCTACTTTTTTAATAGGTACCCTTTCACCATCAATTACAATCTCTTTATTAAAGAGATATTTTTTTGAATCTATGTTCAAAAAATTGTCCTCTGTCTTTTTTACAATCGTTGACAAGTTAACAAAGAACATAAAATTTCTATATCCCTTTTTGTATAAATACATCATTAGACCTGCCATGATTAATGTTTTACCACTCCCCGTTGCCATATGGAACAAAACCTGAAGTGGCTTTGGTCTATTTTTACTCTCATAATACATTATGAAATTCTCAAATGCAATCTTCTGATATGGTCTAAGTTCAAACAATGGATTTAAATTATCACATACGAATTCAGGTACATCTACCGTATGTCCACTATCACGTAGAAAATCTATTTTTTCGTACAAAAAAGCCATTCTTATTCCTCCCCATAAAATTTTCTTGAAAAGGCTTTATCCTCTTCACTTATTTGATATTCTTCATCATCAATATCACAATAATTGACATACAAAAGATTTTTATCTAACAACTCCATTAATAATCTCTTCTTATCATCAAAATTAAGTTCCTCGAATTCTTTCTTCGTTTCATCTATTGCTTTAGGATTAATTCGACTACTTACAAAACCTGTTTCTAGTATTTTTTCATATAACTTACAGATTTCCTCATCAGTCTTCGCGTTCATAATATCATCTACATATTTTTGATTAGATTTTGCCAATTCACAGTATACAAACGAATCGCCGCCTTTATATTCTGCTTCTGGCAATAGCTCATTTTCTTCACCATCAATTACACCTTTAATACGTGGCAATGTAACTGTATGTATATAATCCATCTGTTCAGAAGTAATAAATTGTCTATTTAGTTTTAATGCTACAGCCGCAGTTGTTGCTGAGCCTGCAAATGCATCTAGCACAAGATCACCTTCAACAGTGAATATTTCCATTAAAAATGCAATTAAATCTTCTGGTTTTTTACCATTTCTAAATTCAACTACACCTTCGTCATTTACCGTATTATAACTCTGCACAAAGTCCAAAAAGTTAGGATATGGTTTATAAGTTACACTTGATGATGTTGGCATTCCCTGCAAATATGCCCCATTTTTATTTCCTGTTGGAGGAAGATAAAAGTATCTATAATCATACATATCATCTCCAATATCATCAACTTTAAATAATGTTTTATTAGGATACTTTCCCTCTAATGGTTGCAAATATTTTACATAAAATCTTCCCGAAGAAACCTTCTCTTTTATAGAACCTCGAACTGTCATTATTTTAAAATTTTCCTTTGCGGGTCCTACTTTTACTAATCGATATTTATCTGGTGTAAATATCTTTCCTTTTCTTCCATCAAAATCAATATCTTCGCCTTCACCTAACTCTTCAATCATATATTGGTAATCATCAACTGTTTTCTCTTCTGCAATTTTAGGCATTTTATAGTTTGCATTTTTTGCATAAACCAAAACATACTCAACAACATCATTAAATTCTTTATCTGCTGTAAGCGTTCTTTCTGGATGTCTAACTAATACATTAAATGTCATAATATGATTTCCGATTATTTCATCCAATAACACTTTTAAATATGCATACTGATGAAAACTACACTGAATTAAAAATACTCCACTATCGTTTTTCAATAATGGCAATGTCCTTTCTACTCTATTCTTTATGAATAGAAGCCAACTACTTCTTGAAAATTTATCGTTATAACAAAAACTATCTGCCCCTGTATTATAAGGCACATCCCAATAAACCATTCGAACTTTGTTATTAAACAAAGACCTTAAAGACGATAAAACCAACAAATTATTCCCCTTAATAATCAGATTATCAGTATCTTTAATTTCTGTAGTTTGTACAGGTTCTTGTCCACTTTCATATCTAAGGGCATTACACATCACTTTAGGATAAAATAATCTATCTACTTCATTAGGCGCCAAAGTTTCATTGTAAAATATTTCTTCTCGTGTCTGTTCTTCGCTAGTTTGCCCACCTTCAAGAACACAATCTTTGTATGGAAATACTAACTCCACTTTTCCTGATGCAGAAATCAAATCATCATGTTCATCTACTAAGCCGATTTTATTTTTATATCGTGTATAACTATCTGGCATATATTCTCTATTATTAATGAACCAACCAAATTTATTTACATCGAATACTAAAGCTTCTCCTACTTGCTTAAAAAAATGATTTTTCGTTTCTTCATTTTTCATTAATGCACTTATCAACGTATCATCCAACTGAATAGCTGCTTGATAAACTGCATTTTTCAAAATATTACCATCCTCTGAAATAAATCTTGGATCCTCACTCAAAACACCAGACACGCATTCATAAAATGTCATTTTTATATCCTCCGCATTTTTAAATTGTAAAAGACTCTTCTATATTAGCCTTATTATTTGCTATTACTATTTATTCATCCTCATCTGTTATTGCAATTGCAGTTTTTATGTAATATTCACTTGCTACCAATACTTTGTCTTTTGATGCATATATCACTCACATTCGCAGTGACATAAAATTAAATTCCATCTTTTTCAATTCATCAATAATTTCTATTTTGGTCGCAATAAAGCTCACTTTTTCACAAGATACAATTTTCTCCGCATCTTTGCTTCCTAAAGCCGTTGTAATATCTTCTCTAGTAACACGTTCCTTTACAATAGGGATGAAATACCACTTCTTAAAAAGAGCATTATTCAAACTTATTGCAATTGGTCCATTGGATCCTGCAATAGGATTTTCAAACTTCCATGAAAATGTCACATTAGCCAATGATACTAATAATCTATTTGTTATTCCTTCATTAGCCAATGGCTCCAATACATCATCATAAATCTCCGGATTGTAATCTGCAACTTCCAATAATTCTGTATACGTCACGTCTTTAGCCACGCTTGCAATCTTTTTTATTGTTGGAATTGTAGGCGCAACATCACACTTCCCATTCATATATTTGCTTATGTATCCAAAGCTGAGCCTCGCCTCTTTTCCAAATGCAGAATAGGATCTGTCTCCAATTGTCTTTGATTATAGCATAAATTTATATTCTTGCATGTGTAAAATTATAATTTTCTATCAATTCTATTTATTTTCGAGCCATTTATATCATCTAGCGTCATTTTATACCCACCACACCATCATCTTATAATTATAAACTAATAAGATTATTTTGATTTTAATTAAATTATTGTATAATGTGTATAAGTGATAGTAAGGTTATAACTTTATATCATTTTACAATCCTCCATCCAAATGTAACTTTATAAAAAAATATTAATTTTTCACTCAAATTTAGTAATAGGGATTTTTTCAACCAGAATGTATATAAATGCAAACCTTTTTATAGTGAATTTTTCATTTTTGTTCCCATATCCCCAAAAAGGCAATATACACTTATGTAATTGCAGATTCCAACAGTGCTTGTCCCAAATAGCTTATAAAAATCTTTAATTACGATTTTCAGGATCCTAATACATATTAAGGGGATTAAAAAAGGAAGATTAAGCAAATTCATTTCCATACACACATATGCACTTAAAACCATCATATGTCTTTGTATCCTTTACACTTACGCCTTTTTTCGATATAGCTCCAAGTATCTGATACGCTGGCTGGTACTTGCATACTCCCGTATGCCCATCCCGCTTTTTATCATTTATCTTTTTAGCTTCTGACTCTTCTTCACATAAGACAATAACATTACTGTCGCTTTTTTTCTGGACTTCGTAAGTATAACATTCCTCGTTTACCATAATCACGTCCGTGTCATTATCAACTATATACTTATTAAATTCCTCTTTTCTTGTGAATATCCTTGCCTTATAGGGAATATCCTTACTGTCATTGATAATCCCCATAAGGCGTTTTGCGTAACGTTCATCTGAGTCGTATATGACGCACACATTTCCTTTTCCCACCTTAGGCAGCACCTCTTTTCTTTCACTAGCACTATAACCTTCCAAGCATCTTTAAACACACCATAATACATACACCCGACATAATCGCGTAAGAAAAATGAAACCTGTGCATATTCATTCCCACTACCTGCCTGACTTCCTTTTTCCTCACACCTTCTGCCACACCGGTAACAACTCCTGCCATAAGCGATATTCCTATAAGATATAAAACATCCCTGGCTCCTATAAACATTCCTGCCACCAACAGCAGCTTCACATCACCTGCCCCTATTCCTTTTAATCTGTACACCACATAACTTACGGCAAACGCTGTCATCATACCCGATACATACACCATAACGGTATTCTTATACCCACCATATAAGCCACCGATGTATGCGCCTGCCTTTAAGCTTACAATACACATCTGTGCAACACTCATTGCGCCCGATATTACAAGTCCCCATATTATGATTTTGTTTGATATTTTATACCGTCTATAATCATCCACAACCGCTATAAGCATAATCACAAACAACATAAAATATCTTGCAATAACCATATGATTAATCAACATATCCATCTGTATTCTCCCGTTACCTCCAGCTCCCTAAACTCACATAAAAATAATTCCTTTAATGTATATAACTGCCAGTTCCTGACTATACTTATAAAAAACAAGGAAATGAGGTAACAGACATGAAACTGTTCTGCAAGAAAAAAGAACCTGTTACATATGATGAAAAATATCTTGTTGAGGAAATAAATATGACGAAGGCTGCACTTAGTGCTGCATATGCCAACTTCGATAACGCTACTGACCCGGACCTGATAGACTGCTATATCTACCAGCTTAACTCTGAACAGAAACGATATAAATACCTTCTCCAGAAGGCTAAAGAATCGGAAATATATTCTTATATTCCAGATATCTGATGTATATTATAAATATGGTGTACCTTATATATACTATATACTAACTATATTGTCAATAATTTTTTGAAATTATTTTTTAATTTTTTTGTTTTTTAGTATATTTGTTTATTTGACTTTCGTATATTCCTCGTATACACTTAATACATCATTTATTATCACTACGGAGGGAAATATATGAATAACGATATTGATAAAGATATTCTTAACAGTTCACTTGACGATGACAATATTCTGAAGAAAAAAAATACCAAAAGCAAAAATAAGAAGAATAAAAAGAACATTTCTTTAATCACAGCCATTCTTCTTGTAACAACTATTTTATCTGTCGCTGTAAACGTTTTCCTGCTGGTTACTGACCATAAGCGTACCCAGAGCACAGTTGCCAGAATTGAAGCTGTCGACATAGATGCTGCGAAGGCTGCCGAAAGAGAAAATATGCTTAATACAATCAGGAGCCAGTTTGAAAACGGTTCTTCTACACTTGCTGTCCTTAAGCAGTTATATCCTGACAACATAGTGTATGCCAACAGAAGTGGTAATTACGTTTTTGCTGACATTAATCCATCTCTTGCCAAGACTGAATACAGCACAGGGAATTTCAGTCGTGATGCCAATGGTTTTATGACTTATTCAGATGAAAATGCAACTAAAACCTATACAGGCATAGACCTTTCAAGATATAACTCAGACGTTGACTTTGCCAAGGCAAAGGCTTCCGGCATTGACTATGCCATGATACGCTGCGGCTACAGGGCATATGGCTCAGGTCTTCTTGTAAAGGATACTTCATTTGAAACTTACATAACAAGCGCACTTACGAATAATGTGGATGTCGGCGTATACTTCTACACTCAGGCTGTGACAAAGGATGAGGCGATAGAGGAGGCTAACTATGTCCTTGACCTCATAAGACCTTACAAGGTTACATATCCTGTCGCTATTGATGTTGAGGCTATTGAAAATGACTCCTTCCGTCAGGAAAAGCTCAGCGCAAGTGAGCTTACTGACATAGTTATAGCCTTCTGTGATACTATAAAGTCAGCAGGCTACACACCTCTTATATACTGCAATCTTTTGTACTTTATGGATAATGTAGAACTCAGCCGCCTTGAAGCCTATGACAAGTGGTTTGCCGGATATCAGACTGCTGCTCCTTACTACCCATATAAGTATACTATGTGGCAGTACACAAGCACCGGCACTGTGCCCGGTGTATCAGGAAATGTTGATATCAACATATGCTTTAAGAACTATAAAAATGCTAATTAAAAACAGCACTTAACACTTAATATTTATTACATAAACCGCGCTAAGACTATACTTGCAAGGACTCCTGCTGCTGTTGCGGCAAGTGCTCCTGCAAGAGTCCAGCGCGTTTTTTTAATTTTTGCAGCCATAAAGTATACTGACATAGTATAAAATACGGTTTCCGTACACCCCATAAGTATAGATGTCACAAGTCCTGCGTATGAGTCCGTACCAAACTGCCGGAATATATCAAGACTCAGACCTGTCGCCGCCGATGAGCTGAACAGCCTCACTATGACAAGTGGTATAATATCTGCCGGAATTCCTGCCTTTTCGGTAACACTGCCTATCGCATGACCTATAAAATCAAGAAAGCCGGAAGACCTTAACACTCCGACCGCAACCATAAGTCCAACAAGCGTGGGGGCTATATCGACTACTGTTTTCATACCGTCTGCAGCACCTTTGATAAAGTTATCATAATTATCACTTTTCTTATATAATCCATAACCCACGATTATAAGTATGACTAACGGCATAATATATGCAGATATTCTTGTTATCATCCCCATTCCCCCCTGTCAGCTATACTTCCCTTTTCATCATAAATCTGCAGAATATTACAGCGACAAACGTACTGCATGTCGTTGCGATTATTGACGGAAACAGTATTGATGTGGGATTGGCACTTCCGTACTGGCTTCTGTATGCAATTATATTAACTGGAATAAGCTGTATAGAAGATATATTGATTACCAGAAATGTACACATATCACAGCTTGCAACGCTGTTGTGTCCATTAAGCTCTGACAGTTCCTGCATGGCACGTATTCCCGCCGGAGTTGCCGCCCAGCCAAGGCCAAGAAAGTTAGATATCATATTAGTTGTTATATACGAAAATGCTCTTGACTGTCGTGGCACATTGGGAAAGAGCCAGCTTATTAAAGGTGCAACACCACATTTGCACTTATCTATAAGCCCTGACTTCTCCGCTATCTCCATAAGACCGCACCAGAAGGCCATAACGCCAAGCATTGTTATACACAGTGAAACCGCATCCTTTGCACCGTCAAGCGCACCACTTGTCACACTGTCAATATTGCCGGTAAGTGCCGCATACACAACACCTATAAGTATCATACATCCCCACAAATAATTAAGCATAGAACCATCCATAACTGCTTTTGGATATTCTATGCTTTATTATCGTTAAATATTCTTATATTCGTCCCTGAACTTTATAATCATTTCTCTTGTAAGGCTTATGCCATCATCTTCTAAGTCAAGCTCATCTGCCTTTACCCATGTGCCAAGAGAAAGCTCATCCTCCTGAAGAGTTATCTTATCATCACCATCAAGCTCACAGAAAAAGCCTGAAAGCAGCGAACCCGAAAGTCCCCATGGCTGGCTCTTATAGTATCTTATATTCTTGACATTAAGTCCGACCTCTTCCATGACTTCTCTTTCAACAGTCTGTTCAAGTGTTTCGCCTGCCTCATTAAATCCGGCTATCAGGGCATAATTCCTGTACATTCTTCCGGCATACTTTGTAAGAAGTATTCTGTCGTTATCTGTGACTGCTACTATTACCGCCGGGCATATCTTAGGAAATATCATATTGCCGCAGGAGGTACATCTTACCATACGTTCATTACTGTCATGAACTGTAGGACCTCCGCATCTTCCACAGAAGTGGTTGTCCCTGTACCAGCCATATATATGATATGCTGTTATCGCTGCAAATGCTGTTGCCTTCGGCTTTGCTTTTCTGAAGGAATTAACTCCCACAAAGTCAAACCCTTCCACAACTGCAGCATATTCTTTGTGTATGCTGGCATCTGCCATTTCACCAATGTACTGACCCTTTAACAGTTCACCCTTCTTCTCAGCAAGAAAATATCTTGTATCATCAACTGAGAGAAGATATATAAATGTATAATTATCCACACTATCCTTATTTTCCTGTAAAGTTATCCCCTTTACAAACTCTTTATACTGTGGATACACAAGTGTTTCTTCATCTTCATACTTTGCAAGCAGTGAAGAGCCCTGAAAGAAAAAGACTATGTCTTCATCCACAGGGCTGTATGCTGTATATTGATTATTTAATCTGCTAGGATATATATCTTGTATCATCTTAGAAATATACCATCTCTTCTACTGGTGGTTCAGCCGGTTCTACCTTTTCCACATAAAGAACAGGTCCTTTCTTCTTGTATGCCATCTGGAACTCAACCTTAACTGTTGCTGTAACTGTTATCCACTGTCTGTTTTCTAAAGATGAGATATTATTATAAAAACTTATATATCCGATAAACTGTGTATCCTCTGCACAGCATGTCATAACCTTACGTCCCGGAACGAAGTTCTTATCCTTAAAGTACTTATTCTTAAGTACCTGTCCCTTAAATCTTACTTTCTTTCCAACATATACATCTGGTCTTTCAGATACATCCATATACCATATGCCATAGTCAGCATCATCTATCTCGATAACATCTGCATTGACATCATAAGGAAGCTGTTCTGCTATCGACATCATTTCTCCCTTATCATCCTCAAATACTATCTGAAGTGTGCCATTAAGCGCTCTCATGCTTCTTCTATAGCTTCCAAGGTCCATACCTGACTTACATCTGTTAAATATAACCATATCCGCATACTTAACTGTTTCAGCAATAATCGACTTCATATTATTCCACTGAAGGTTAAATGCTGTTCCATCTATAAGTGTAATAGACTGGTATATCTCCCATCCTCTTGGCTTTGCAGTTGCCATAATAAGAGCTGGGTCCCACATACCATTGTACTCAACTATAACTATCCAAGGGTCATATTCCTTGTCAAGTTCGTTGAGCTTCTGTTCTGTAAGTTCTTCTTTTTCAAGAACAACCATATCTACTCCGTTGTCCTTTAAAAGCTTTTCACTGTACTCCTCTTCGCCCTCTTCACATACGATAAGAAGCTTGTTTTTAGCCTCTGCAAACTGTCCCATAGCTATCGTATCCTGAATAAAACGTGTCTTGCCACTGTCGAGCTGTCCATTTATTAAAAATATAGGAATCTGATACTCTTCTTCCTGTGCCATATTATGCCTCCATTCCATGCCTGCTGCGGCATTATTTATTATTGTTCATTTTATTTAATTCTCATTAATCCTAAAAATGCAGTCCATGCTGTATGTGCAAAACATGGACTGCACCTTTATGTCTGATTTATTCAATTTTATGATGTGAGTGTCCCAAGTAAAAAAGTCTTTTTCTGCAAGCAGAAACGACTTTTTATACTTTT
>ENA-OOWX01000945-OOWX01000945.1-human-gut-metagenome-genome-assembly--contig:-NODE-945-length-15565-cov-7.120438_pt1 | contig 15565 bp, 8 predicted proteins | sample MGYA00241583_ERZ501335 | MGnify/ENA primary metagenome ERZ501335 (study PRJEB25962, sample SAMEA2042731) | human gut metagenome | biome: human gut; feature: human-associated habitat; material: faeces...
TACGACAGCTACATTCACGGGATGTATTGATACCGATGAACCGGAAGGTATCGTTGATCTGCGGGGAGCAAAATCAGAACTGATTAAGGCACAGGCTGCGGTAAAGCTGGTGGAAGTGGAATGGCAAAAAGCACAGGTGGCTTATCAGGAACTGGTAAACAAATCTAAAGAATTGGATAATCAGTACAAAGAGTACGATGTTCAGATGCATGCTTTAGACGTGAAACTGAAAGAACTGGAAGTAGAACGCGCACAAGCTGCTACCGAACAAGCAAAAGCTGAGGCGGAAGCTAAGATTGCTGAAGCTAACAGAGACAAAGCTTACTGGGAAAATAAAATGGCTGAAGAAGCTGAAATCTTCAAAGCAGCTATGTTGAACTATCAGACTCAGACTGCACAGGCACAAGAAGCTTATGATAATGCAATGAAACTGATTGAAGCAGGAAAACTTCTGCTTTCTGATGGAGAAAAAGCTATTATTGATAAAGCACAGCAAAGACTTTATGTTGCTTCTGCTAGCCTGAACCAATATTACGATGCTTTAAAGACAGCTCAGGATAATTATTATGATGCATTGGTTAATCCTGATCTTCCGACATTAGCTAGCTTGCAGGCTGAATTGAAGTTGGCACAGATTGCAGTTGAAAAAGCAGAAATCTTATTGGATGAGAAAAATAATATGTTAGCTTTGGCAGAAGACTTTGATGCAGCTGCATGGGATGATAAGATTCTGGATCTGAAGAAGAAGAAATCTGAATATGAAAGTGAAAAGAGCAAAGCTGATGTTGAGATCGCTACTATTAAGACTTCCGCAGATTATAAAGCTGCAGAACAAAAAGTAGCCGAAAAGATAAAAGCGCGTAAAGCTGCTAAAGAGGCATATGATAAAGCTGTAGCAGACTCTACAACACAGGTTAATACTCAGCTTGATATTGCAGCTTATAAATCTGAACCTATTAATGAAGGATTGAGGACATTATTTAGTAGTAGCAATGATTTTACATCTTTAGATGGATATACTGTTAGTACAGGTGTGTTTGATTATCTGGCTGTTCAGTATACGCAAACTGAGTACAATGCCGATTTGAAGATAGAAGATGTAACAGCCAGAACTAGTAAGGCATCTCTTACTCTGATGAAAGTGAATGCCTGGATTGATGCTTTAGGTAAATATTCTGTAGACGAAAATGGAGTTGAATGGAATAAGTTGACTTTGGCAGAAAAAGAAAAGGCAGCCAAAGATGCTAAAGAAAAATTTGAAAAAGATAAAGCTAACTGGGAAATTTCTGCAAAAGCGGTAAAAGGTACAGCAACTACAGTACCAACTACTGATTTGAAAAAGGTGACAGATGCTTATAATTCTTCTTATGCCGCAGTAGAATCTGCAGTGAAAGCTTATAATAGTGCATGGGATGCCGTATATCAAGCTGCTTATGATGCTGCTGTAGAAAAAGAAAAAGCTTCGGTATTGGAGAAAACATACCGTGACAATATGATTACCGCATTGTCTCCTACTAGTAAGGCTGCATGGGAGGCATTGACTCCTGCTGAACAAACTACCAGCAAACTGGAAGCTATATTGGACGATACAGTGAAACAAGCTAAAGCAAAGGCTGATGCTAATGCTACTTTGGCTGAATGGCTGAAACTTGATCAGACTGTTGCTGATTTGGCTGCCAAAGGTGAAGCTGCAGGAAATCAAGCTCTTGCTGATGATAAAGATAAGAAAGTAGAAAAGGCTAAAGCTGCATTGGTTGAAGCTGCTGGAAAGGCTGCTACTGCTGTTGCTAAGGTGGCTCCTGCAATTAGTACTTATTCTGCTCTTGCTGCTAATCCTTACGGTCAGATACTGGCTAATACAGTTAGTGTTGAAGATATGACAGGCAAAGATGCTTTCTATAAAGAAGAGGAAAAAGATGGTAAGAAAACTGGCCACATGCAGGCATTACGCTCTGATATTTCTGCAGATGAGTTTACTAAATTAAGTGCAACTAAGTTAGATCGCAATACAGCTGAAGATGCTTTAGAGTATACCTCTGATGCTACTTTTGGTACTGTGATTCCTGGCGAAGACAGACTTGTTGAAGTAACAGAAGCAATGGTCCGCGCTTATATTAAGCAGAATAATAGTGCTGTTTTGACTGACTTTGGTACTTTGGGAGCTATGATGGCTGCTAATGACGATGTACAGACTTGCAAAGATATGATTGCTGCTGCCGACTTGATTAAACCATTGAAGGCTCAAATGGAAGGTGTACTTGCCGATCTGAATGCAGAAATAAATACGAATACAGCTTTAATGGATCCGTTTATTGCAAAAGCTGACGAGACTCGTATTGCTCTGAAGACTGCTAAAGAAGAGGTGAAGAAAGCACAAGAGGAACAAGATGCATTGACTGCTGAAGCTGAGGCTAATAGTAAGAAGTTTGCTGAATTGATCCAAGATTACGATGGCTTGATTAGTGTTGTTCAAGATCAGATTGATGGTATCAACGGTGGTGTAGTCACTGGTACTGTGGTAACTGTAGAATCTGTTCTGAATTATTGGAAGAATGAAGTTGCTACTCAGGAAAAATCAGTTGAAGAAGCTAAACAGAAGGTTACTGCAGCAGAAAAGAGCATTGAACTGTTCAACAAGGGTGAATATAAGGAAGCTTATGTAATAGAACAGAAGAAACTTGCTTTGGAAACAGCTCAAGAAGCTTATGATGTAGCGAAAGCAATCTATGATACTGCTCTTGCACAAGTTAAGGCTGTATTGGAAACCTTGAGTAAGTAATTTCTTAATCACGTAAAAGTAACAAGATGATAAAGAAACTATGCACATTACTTTTGCTGACCTGTATAACAGCTGCGCCTTCATTGGCGCAGCGTTACAGCAGCAGTGATGATGCGTCGTTTGCCCCGAAGAAAGGACAGTGGCAGGTTTCGGTTTTACTTGGTAGCGGGAAGTTCTTTAATGAGAACACTTCTTACCTGCTGCCCAAGTTTACTAATACCGAAGGAGTAGTCGGACTTCCCAATGGAGGAACGGATAACTCCGGCAATCTGAACCGCTATCTGAACATCGGTAGTCTGAACAATAATAGTCTGGTCAATATAGCCGGAATCGAAGGAAAATATTTTCTGTCTGACAACTGGGATCTTAATTTTCAGTTCAGCATGAATATCAGCCTGACTCCCAAAAAAGACTATGTAGAAGGAGATAACAGTGTACCCGATATGATTATCCCTGCGCAAAGCTATATCAATGCGCAGATGACCAATAACTGGTATATGTCTGTCGGCTCTAACTATTATTTCAAGACTCGCAACGAACGTATTCATCCATACCTGGGAGGCGCGCTTGGCTTCCAGATGGCACGCATTGAAACAACTGAACCATATACCGGAGATACCTATAAGGACAGTGACGACTCGGAAGAACTTCCTTCGCAGGTTTACACCTCAGGAAGCAAAGCCGGGCAGATGTACGGTTTCAAAGTAGCTGCCGTAGCAGGTGTCGAATATAGCATTGCCAAAGGATTTATTTTCGGTTTCGAGATGCAACCTCTGGCTTACCGCTATGATCTGATACAGATTTGTCCGAAAGGGTTTGATAAGTACAATGCTGGTCACCATAACATCAAGATATTCGAAATGCCGATGGTGAAGCTTGGATTCAGATTCTGAAGATAAATGATTATACAAATGTATAAATGAAAAGTGAAAGCCGCTCTGCTGACTATTGGCGGGCGGCTTTTCTTTCTTTCAAGAAGAAATAAGAGTTCAATGAAAAGATATGTGGAGCTATTACCCTTTTTCATTGGGGTATTGGTGATGGGAGCTTGCTCTCAAATGAAAGGTTATAAGATTGAAGGCAGTGCACCTCTGGCTGAATTTGAAGGGAAAATGGTCTATATGAAAGATGCCTCAACCAACAGTTTGATAGACAGTGCAAGAATTGTAAATGGAAAGTTTGCTTTTGCAGACACGACCAATGTAGAAAGACCGGTAATTAAAATTTTATCCATTCATGCTAGCAAGACAGGACTGGAATACCGTTTGCCTGTAGTGATTGAAAATGGTACTATCAAAGCTAGCATTTCTGAGGTGGTTTGTACAAAAGGCACATTGCTGAATGAACGGATGCAGGATTTTCTTCTGGCTGTTGATGAATATTCTGCTACTTGTACAGATAAGCCGGTAGAGCAGATCAAAGTCGGTTTTACGGAATTACTGAAAAAATATATTGAGATTAATAACGATAATGTGATTGGCTCCTATATCCGGACAGCTTACCGGTCATCACTATAATGCGATGAATATTTGTCAATACAGAGATTGCTGAATAAACAAGAATCCAATCATAATAATCCTTCTCATGATGTCTCCCGGATTAATGCACTACTTCTTTATGAAAAGGAGATGTTTATAACGTGAGAAACAAAAATGTGCCCTTGTGAAAGTCCCTGTTTTTGTATTATTATGTATTCAAGGACGTTCCTGTTTCCCACATTTCCCCTTTTTCCCTCGGGAACGTCCTTTTGATTTTTACTTTTCAACGAATGTATTCAGTGAGTGAGCCTGCAGGGTAACACATAAATAGCGATTTCCCAATTTCACAGTCACTTCCTTAGCTTCTCCATTGAAGTTTCCGGCTATTACTACTTGCTTCTTTTGCGGAGTCATAACTATCATTACCGGTGTCTTGTCATCTTTGCCTGCTTTATAAGACAGTATCTTTGATCCTGGAGTTATGTAGTGACTATAATGTTTACTGCATAATATTCAGGGGTATATGTGGCTGTTCCGGCTTTTGAATCGACATGAATCAGCGCATTTTGTTTCCAGCCCCAACCGCTGAAACCTCCATCATACAGAATCGCATTCCAGAAAGTATACTCTTCACAACCATTACCCAGATAATGATTCATCAGACCGAAGGTATGTTCGGCTGCTTTCCAGTCAAAAGAGCCCCAGCCGCACTCACTTTCTGTCTGTACATATTTGTATTGCGGATATTTGGCACGAAGACGAGGCAGGATCTGCCCGCCTTCCCACTGGAAGCCGACTCCTTGTATTGTCTCCGGCATTCGCGGATCGGATAATACCTGATCAATGATGTCATAGCGGTTGGTATTGATGGTGCCTAAATACACCTTAACTTCCGGATGACGCTTCTTTAAAGTGGGAGCGAGATACTCAACATTGAAACGGATAATACCTTCCGGCGTCCAGGCACAGCCCGGATAGTTTGTGTAACTCCATGATTCGTTCTGGAACATGACCATAGAAACGGGAATGCCTTGTTCTTTGTACGCGTCAATAAATTTGCAGAAATAGTTGGCGTATGTTTGCAGATAGCGCGGGTCCTGTATAAAGTAATCGTTCACTGCCAATTGGTGTGGGAATACTCCGTCTCTCTTTTCGGTGTTATCTTCAAACAGAGCTACGTCTGATAGCGGAGACATCTGATTCTGATTACGGTCACTACGTACTGAATAATAATGGTTAATCTTCATCCAGGAAGGAGGCGACCAGGGGGATGTCCAGAAAGTCATATTCGGATTGTACTGCTGTGCCGCTTTGATGAAAGGAATCAATGTCGTTTTATCCCGGTTGATATTGAAATGCTTTAACTGGAAGTCGCCGGATACTTCGTCGCAACTGTACCAGTCACGGGCGTAGTCATTGGCATTCATGGAAAAACGTCCCATATTGAATTTCAAGTCTCCTTCGGGAGAAAAGAGTTGCCGGAGAATTGTTTCCTGTTGTGTTCTTGGGAGCATGTTAAGCGCGTCCCATCCCAGCTCATTGAAGCATGTTCCCCAAGCTTTGAAGGTAGTGCCGTCTTCCGAACCGTCTATATCAAGCACAGGAGCCTGTGCGGCTTTCGTCTGTAGTTTGATTTTGGCTTGTTGCCAGGTGTTTCCTTCCGTACTGCTGATCCATTCGTAGGATTGTGCATATATATTGCTTATGGAGAGTGTCAATGCTATCCCACTCATTAAGATTGTTTTTCTAATGATGTTCCTCATATTTCTATATATTCATTATTGGTTATTATTCATAGGTTTCTATGGAGATATTTGCCTCCGGCAATCCTTTTGCGGAGACAGTGAGATGAATGTTTCCTTCTTGTGTATCGGGTTGCACGATAACTATTGCTTTTCCACGGAATGTTTTGGGAGTCAGGGAACGGAAACTTCTCATATCATCGGCACTTCCGTTTCCGGAAGCGATGACCGAACCTTTTCCGCCGGATTTGATCTCCAAAGGAATCTCACAGTCGGGAATGACTCTTCCGTCTTTATCCAAGACTTCAATTTTTACGTATGCCAGATCATTTTTATCGGCTTTTATCTTGGATCGGTCAGCAGTCAGACGGATACTTGCCGGATTTCCGGCAGTGTTGAGTGATGCTGAAGCGGTTTCTTTCTTTCCTTTCACGTTGCAGGCTTTTAATTCTCCCGGTTCGTAGGGAACTTCAAAAGAAGCGGTATAAGTATCGGGTGTTGTTTCCTTTTCACCTATCAGGCGATTGTTCAGATACAGTCGTACTTTGGGAGAACGGCTATAAACATGTACGGTCATCGTTTTGCCTTCCATGCCTTTCCAGTTCCAGCTTAACAGTTCGTTTTTCCATCCCCAATAGTTGATATCTTCTCTTTTTCCGTCGGCTACAGGCGGAACAGCCAATGAGATATCTCGTCTGTTCCAAAGTATGTCCCGATAGTAAGATTGTGGTTTCTTATCTCCGCAGAGATCGATATCACCGCACCAGGCATTGTACCAGGGCCATCCCATGAATTGAGGACTGTGTTCTCCGGGAGCGAGTTCAAGAGTATGTGCCAAACCGGCTTCACCCAGATAATCGATGGCTGTCCACACAAAGTCTCCAATCAGATAGGGGTTCTTGTCAATCAGATTCCAGTTTTGTGCCGCTTCCTTGGGAACAGATTCGCTGCCGTACATCACTCGTTCGGGAAAACGTGCGTGATCGTTCTCGTATTCTTTCCATTGATAGTTGTAGCCGGAAACGTCGAGATTGCGGAATGCTCTTTCCGAGTCTTTTTCCCAGCTGAAATGTCTTCTGTCCCAAAATGCGTTGACTGCGGCGGTAGAGGGGCGGGTAGTGTCATATTTTTCAATGGTTGCGATGAGTTTCTTTGCAATCACTTCTCCAGTCGGTTCGTCTGCACGTTCGGCTATTTCATTACCGATGCTCCACATGATAATGGATGGATGGTTTCTGTCTCTGCGGAGCATGGTTGTCATGTCATGTTCGCTCCATTCGTCGAAATACTGGTGATAATCCTGCGGACGTTTGGCTTGTTGCCATTGGTCGAATACTTCGTCAATAACAAGTAATCCCAGTTTGTCACATGCTTGCAGGAAGTATTCTGAAGGCAGATTATGAGAACATCTGACCGCATTGAATCCGTTCGCTTTCATCAGTTCTACTTTGCGTTCTTCTGCTCTGTCGAGAGCTACTGCACCCAACAGACCATTGTCATGGTGCAGGCAACCGCCTCTTAGTTTCAGTGGTTTTCCATTTAGCAGGAATCCTTCTTTTGCATTGAACTCAATGGTACGTATGCCGAAAGGGACCGTTATCTGATCCGATTCCTCTTTGTCTGACCGGACGGAAATATGGGCCGTATATAAATGAGGTGAATCGACGGACCATAACTCCGGTTTCTTGATTTCAAAGGAGAGGGAGAGGGGAGTATTTCCTTCTCCTGCTATATTCACCTGTTGGGTTGCAGAGTAAACTTCAGCGCCCTGCGGGGAAAGAATCCGCACGTTCAGATGACTGACAACTTCTTCTTTATGGGCGTTATGCAGAATGGTGTGAAGATTGACTGTTGCTTTTCTGCCTTCTACTTTAGAAGCGTCTACGAAAGTATCCCATTCGTCTAAGTGGACTTTATCTGTTTTTATCAACCATACATGGCGGTAAATCCCGGAACCTGCATACCAGCGGCTGTTCAGTCCTTCATTAATGACTTTTACGGCGATTGTATTGGGAATGCCGGGGGCATTACAGTATTTATTAATGTCGATTCTGAAAGGAATATATCCGTAGGCATTGAAACATGCCTTTTGTCCGTTTATCCATACTTCCGTCTGGTTGTAAGCACCTTCAAAATAGAGGGAGAGGATTTTGTCCGTATCTCCCGGTTGGAGGATCAGTTCTTTTCTGTACCATCCTTCACCGCCTACGGTCTGTCCGGTATCCGGTCCGCCTATGCTCATGCGGGAAAAAGGACCGATGGTTATACCTTCTCTTTGTACGGGTAGAGGTTCCACACTCCAGTCATGGGGAATGTCAAGCACTCTCCATCCGCTGTCGTTGAAGGAAGGTTGTTCGGCATTTGCAATGCATCCGTGATAGAATTTCCAATGTTGGTTCATGTTTATCTTACGTTCCGAAGCAGAAATGCTTGTCGTAAAACTTAACATGGAAAAAGAAATAGCCAATAAGATGGCTGAGAATCTGAAATGTTTGTCCATAGCTTTTGTCATTCATTTGATATGTGGACAAAGGTAGGGAAGAACATCAATCCGGCAGAACAACAATGTAACAAACTACTGCAATAAATGTATCAAAATCTATGCTGACATATTTGTAGCAGGTGTTTGATGTAATTATACTCGTCGACTTTACATATCTTATTTATGATATTGAGTAGGAAGTACTCCGAACATTTCTTTAAAACATTTGCTGAAATAACTGGGGGTGGCAAATCCTACTTTTTCGGATATTTCAACAATAGACAGGTCTGTGTCCGTTAATAACCGGGCTGCTTTCTTCAACCGGATACTTCGGATAAATTCTGTCGGCTTTTGCCCGGTAATGGATTGAAGCTTACGGTAAAGATTCATTCGGCTCATACACATGTCGTCGCTGAAGAGTTCTACGCTATAATCGTTGTTATCCAGATTCTTCTCGACGAATGCCACCGCTTTTTTCAAGAACTCTTCATCCACTTTTGAAGTGGTCAGGTCTTCCGTATTCACTTCTATTTCTGTCAGGAATATCTGTTTACGCTTCTGTTGCAGTGCAAGCAGATGATGAATGCGATTGTCCAGAATTTCCATGTTGAAAGGCTTGGTCAGATAACAGTCAGCTCCTGATTTATAACCTTCCAATATACTCTCGTCACCGGTACGGGCAGTGAGCAGTATGATGAAGAGGTGGGAGGTTTTGACATTCTGTTTCAGACGATGACATAATTCGAACCCGTCTATTCCCGGCATCATGACGTCACTTACCACTATATCCACTTCTTTTTCGTTGGCGATGGTTTCTGCCTCTTCTCCATTGGAAGCTTCCCACACCTGATATTCCTGTGATAGTTGCTGGTACATGAATCGGCGGAATTCTTCGTTGTCTTCTACCAGAAGAATTGTCCTGCGATTATTTGATGATACTGCTTCCTTGCTTTCGCTCTCTTCTCTTGGCGATAAACGTTCATCTGTCAGATGGGTTGGGAGATAAATGCGGAATTCACTTCCCTTATATCTTTTGCTGTCCACTTCAATGAATCCGTGATGCAGACTGACATACTCTTTGACGATGTGCAACCCGATACCGCTTCCTGCTGTGGCTTGTCTGTTTTCGCTTGCGTCGATCTGATAATAACGGTCGAAAATATGAGAAAGAGCTTCAGACTCTATTCCTTTTCCTGTATCTTCAATTCGAATGCATATATACTGTGTTCCATCTTGGGTTATGGTATCCGCAGAAACTGTAATGCTTCCGCCGGGCGGAGTAAATTTAAACGCATTATTCAGTAAGTTGTAGAGGATACGATGCACCTTATCCCGGTCAAAATACATATGTACCCCTTGTCGTGGCAGTAAGATAGAGTATTCAATTTGTTTATTGGTGGCATACGCTCCAAATACTTCACAAGTTGATGAGACAAATTCGTAGATTTCTCCATTCATGAGCTGTAGTTTCTCACCATGCACTTCTAGTTTCCGGAAGTCGAGCAGTTGGTTTACTAATTGAAGTAATTCCTGTGCGTTGCGATAAATGGAAGATAATTGTTGCTTCAATTTGCTGTCCTGAATATCCGTTAACAGGCTGCTCAATGGAGTGATGATGAGTGTCAGAGGAGTACGCAGTTCATGACTGATATTCGTGAAGAAACGGAATTTCATTTGCGTCAGCTGTTCTTCCATCTGTTCTTTCTGTTTTTTGTGCAGGCGGTTGAAGTATAACTTTAGTGATCCTGTCATGACTAAAATGATGGAGATGATGCCCAGTGTATATGCCCACCAGGTCTCGTACCATGCGGGGAGACGGTGAATTTGTAAACAGGAGACAGGTTGTGCCCAGCAGCCGTGAATATCTGTTGCTTTTATTTCCAGCGTGTAGTTACCTTTCGGGAGTTTGGTGAAATAGGCTGTATTGATTCCCGGTGGCAAATAATTCCAGTTGGTGTCCCATCCTTTCAGGCGATAAGCATAACTGATTTGTCCGGCATGCAAGTGTTCAAGGGTTGAAAAAGAGAGTTCTATATTTACATTGTCGGGAGCCAGTTCGATTAGTTGTGTATCTATGCCCATGATTCGCCTGTTTCCATCTGTTTTGATAGATGAAATCACCGGCTTTATGTCGTTGGGAGATTGGTCTAATTCCGGCGATGGGGTAGCAAGGCAGAAAGCGCCGATTCCTCCAAGGCAAATCGTACCGTTTTCTATTTTCCCTATGGAAAGGAAGTAATCTACCTGAATGAAACGGTCTGAATTGTACAGGATTCTGAATGAATGATTTTTAGGATTATATTCTTTTACATACTGATCGGCCAATATCCATAAATGGCCGAGATTGTCCACGGTCATACTTTTAACCGCATCTCCATTGGCATTACACGCATTGTCTTCTCTGGCCAGTGTTTGCAATTGTGGGTGGTAACTATATACATTTCCTTCTAGTGTGGCAGTCCATATCTTATTGTCGGGGGATATGATGATGGAAGAATAGTTTTCGCCTTTGTGGATGGAGTGTACTTGTCCATCCGGGGGAAGGCATGAGAATTCCGGCGTTTCGGTGATATAGTAGATAGCTTTATCGGGAGAAATCGCTATACCGTTGATTGCGCCCGTGTCCTTATGAATTCTTCTCATATTCCCGTCCGATATGGAATATTGATAGATTGCATTTTCTGTTCCAATCCATAAGTTCCCCTGGTCGTCTTCATGCAACACGCGAACCTGACAGGCATCCGGAATACGGATTTCTTGTATGCATTTCATTTTCATGCTCTCATGCTGTAGGTGTACCACACAGGCATTTCCACTGGCAGCCCAGATTCCCGGTTGTGTCCGGCATTTCTCTATACATTTTATAATATGGTATTTGCCTGTATCGTTCGGAAAATCGGAGGCGAAAGAAATCTGTTCAGAAGCCGGATGATACAATGATAGTCCTGTTCTCCCCTGCCATATCCAGTAATACTCTTCTTCCCGGATAGTCCTGTCTGCCATCACCGGGTAGCCGGTGATGGCAGACATAGCGGGGGTAGGATAGCGTTTTATTTTATTGGAGTCAAATGAAAGGATGAATGAATGCGGAGAATATCCCGGTACCCATACGTTGCCGGAACGGTCTTCTATGATCCGGTCCAGTATCTTTTTGCCTTTAGGCAGGAAAGCTTCGGTAGAAACCGGATGAAGTTTATTATTTATAATTTGATAAGCATACAGGTCATTCATGGCTGAAACCCACAATACTCCTTGTCTGCTGTCTTTTAATAGTCCCAGTATCTGGCTTTTATGTGGATTATGCTCACTGCCTTCTAAAGTGGCTGGTTGCAATGTGCAGTTGTCCGTATCTGTTTGTATATTAGCAGAAGGAGTAAACCGCACGACTCCTTTTCCCCATGTGGCTATCCAATAACAGTTATTCTGTGCATCTTCTATCATTTGTGTAGGTGATGCGCCGCATGTCCATGGATGTGGTAAGAAGTGATCTGTTGCAGGATGGTATTCTAAAAGCCCTCCCCACCATTGCATTACCCAAAGGGTATGTTTACTGTCCTCGTAAAAGTCTGAAACATTTTGTTTATGTCCTTTCCATTGCGAGGGATAGCTGCCAAGTAGTTTGCTGTCATTGGAGTAATGGTAGATCATGCCATCTGCCGCCACCCAGATTGTTCCGTCATGGATGGCCCGAATGGCATTAATGGCTTGTTGCTGAAGTTCTTTGTTCGTTATTTCCGTTATCGAGTAATTTCTTTTATCCAGTTTGTATAGTCCCCGTTTGGTCCCGAACCAGATATGATGATTGTTGTCTTCTGTCAGACAGGTGATATCGTTACTTGATAATAAGTTAGGGGTATTCAGGTCGGAACGGAAAACATCAATCTGATAACCATTGTCACGACATAGACCTCCTCCTTCTGTCGCATACCACATATATCCCTCACTGTCTTGCAGTATATGATGGATATGTGCTACCGGTAACAGCTTTTGGGTAGGTAGTTCGGTGACGACTACCTGCTGGGCTGATACAGATAATGTAATTAAAAAGCTAATGACAAATATGCAATATTTCAGTAATATGCCTTTCATATAATAATATAATAGCGGAAGTTTTTATGTACTTCCTGGGCAAAGATAGCTTTTTTACTTCATAACAAACGTAACTACTGATCTTTTAGGTATGGAAATGTAATTTCCTGCAACTTCGTTGACAGGTATTACTGAAGATGGAAAGCCCTTGAAAAAGAGTAAAGGGATAGAGTCTATAAGTATGGAAGGGAGGAAAGTAATATTGAAACTCTCTTTTGAAGATTAACTTTCTTTTGCAGGAAACAAAAAAGCACGGTGATGTTTCATCCCGTGCTTTCTTGCTATTGTCATTGTTCTGAATATCAGTTGTTATGCATTCAGTGCCTGTTCGATATCTGCGATAATATCTTCTGCATTTTCGATACCTACGGACAGACGGATCAAGTCCGGACGTACACCTGCTTCGAGCAGCTGTTCGTCTGTCAGCTGGCGGTGAGTGTGGCTGGCAGGATGAAGCACACAGCTGCGTGCATCAGCAACGTGAGTAACGATGGCGATGAACTCCAGTGAATCCATAAATTTGATGGATACGTCACGTCCGCCTTTCAGTCCGAAGGAGATAACTCCGCAAGAGCCGTTCGGCATATATTTCTGTGCCAGAGCATAATATTTGTTATCCGGCAGACCGCAATAGTTTACCCAGGCCACTTTCTCATTTTTGGAAAGGAACTCGGCTACTTTCTGTGCATTGCGACAGTGCTGTGGCATACGGAGATGCAATGTTTCCAGTCCCAGGTTCAGTAAGAAAGCATTTTGCGGGCTTTGAATACTGCCGAGGTCGCGCATTAACTGTGCGGTTGCTTTTGTGATATAAGCTCCTTTGCCGAATGCTTTCGTATAAGTCAGGCCGTGATAAGACTCGTCCGGAGTACACAGGCCGGGGAATTTGTCGGCATGAGCATCCCAGTCGAAATTTCCGCTGTCAACGATACATCCTCCTATGCTTGTTGCGTGTCCGTCCATATATTTGGTTGTGGAATGAACAACGATGTCCGCTCCCCATTCAAACGGGCGGCAGTTAATCGGAGTCGGGAATGTGTTGTCTACAATCAAAGGTACCCCGTGATTGTGTGCGATGCGGGCAAACTTCTCGATATCCAGCACTTCGAGAGAAGGGTTGGAAACCGTTTCTCCGAACAGTGCTTTAGTGTTTGGCTTGAAAGCTGCGGAGATTTCCTCTTCGCTGGCATCCGGAGTGACGAACGTTACGTCGATGCCAAGCTTTTTCATTGTCACACCGAACAAGTTGAAAGTTCCACCGTAGATAGCGGAAGAACAAACGAAATGGTCTCCTGCCTGGCAGATATTGAAAATGGCATAGAAGTTGGCTGCCTGACCGCTGGAAGTCAGCATAGCGGCTACACCACCTTCGAGGGCGGCAATCTTAGCGGCAACAGCGTCGTTCGTCGGGTTTTGCAGGCGGGTGTAGAAGTAACCGCTGTCTTCCAAATCGAAGAGGCGTGCCATTTGCTCGCTGGTATCATATTTGAAAGTGGTACTTTGGTAGATGGGCAACACGCGTGGTTCGCCCTTTTTAGGCGTCCATCCTGCTTGTACGCACAGGGTTTCGGGCTTGAATTGTTTTGCCATAATGATATCGGGTTTAATGATTTATTGCCAAAAAAAGTTTTAACGGTGCAAAAGTAAGGAAAATAATTGTATTTTTGCCCTGTTTATGAGTGAAATGATACCCTTGTGAGGGAGATAGCTAGTGTAAATATGAAAAATAAACTCTATATCCTATTATTTATAAGTTTCCTCTTTTTGGCGGGCAGCGTGCAGGCTCAGCAAAAAGCGACTCCGAAGGCAGGTGAGGGAATTTCTACTTTCTTGTTGCGCCATAATCGTTCTCCAAAGAAATATTACGATGATTTTGTGGAACTGAATAAGCAGAAGTTGGGGAAGAATAATGTTCTGAAGATGGGGGTAACTTATGTGATTCCTCCGGTAAAACGTTCGTCAGGAACTTCGGCTAAACCCGCTCCGGCAAAAAAGACTGCGGGGAAGGAGGTGTCGACGGAGGATACGGTCACTAAATCGAGAACTTCCGGAGCGAAGAAAATCGGTACAACCATCAACGAACCTTTATTCGGGAAGAAACTGTCGAGTGTGAAAGTTTCTTCCAACCGGCTTGCAGGTGCCTGTTTTTATGTAGTCAGCGGACACGGTGGCCCCGATCCCGGAGCGATCGGATGGGTAGGCAAGCATGAACTTCATGAAGATGAATACGCCTACGATATCGCCCTTCGTCTGGCACGAAATCTGATGCAGGAAGGAGCTGAAGTGCATATCATCATTCAAGACGCTAAAGATGGTATCCGCGATGATGCCTATCTTTCCAATAGTAAACGTGAAACTTGTATGGGCGATCCCATTCCGTTGAATCAGGTGCAACGTCTTCAGCAACGCTGTAACAAGATCAATGCTCTTTATCAGAAGGACCGTAAAAACTATACTTACTGCCGGGCTATCTTTATCCATGTGGATAGCCGGAGCAAAGGAAAACAAACGGATGTGTTTTTCTATCACTCCAATAAGAAGGCTGAGAGTAAACGGCTGGCCAATAACATGAAAAATACTTTTGAATCAAAATATGGCAAGCACCAACCGAATCGTGGCTTTGCCGGAACGGTGAGCGGACGCAATCTGTACGTGCTTTCTCATACTACGCCTGCTTCTGTTTTCGTAGAGCTGGGCAATATCCAAAATACATTTGACCAACGGAGACTGGTGATGGATTCCAATCGCCAGGCACTTGCCAAATGGCTGATGGAAGGCTTTCTGAGAGATTATAAGGGAAAGAAATAAACTTTTAATTTCTCCTTTCGTGAACAAATCAGAAAGGGGAATGTTATATACATGCAAATCGCCTGAAATACTCTTGTAGGTATGCGAATATATATAAGTCAGTAACATATGCCTCCCCGGCATAGACAGGATGATTGCATAGTAGTTTTGTCGTGTTTTATTTTGTGTTTGTGTTGTGACGGTGCTG
>ENA-OOWX01000954-OOWX01000954.1-human-gut-metagenome-genome-assembly--contig:-NODE-954-length-15465-cov-2.259637_pt1 | contig 15465 bp, 10 predicted proteins | sample MGYA00241583_ERZ501335 | MGnify/ENA primary metagenome ERZ501335 (study PRJEB25962, sample SAMEA2042731) | human gut metagenome | biome: human gut; feature: human-associated habitat; material: faeces...
AAGTCAAGAAACCTGCTGGTGCCAAGCCGGGGTTTGTTGTTTATTATACGAACTACTCACTTATAGCTATTGCAGATATATCAGGAATTAAGCTGGTTTCTGAATAATAAACAAAAAACACGTTATAAAAGCTTCTTATTGTTTTGTTGCTTTGGCGCATTACCCACATCAGTATAAAAGGCAGTAAACCATTGTTTTTGAAAAATTTACTAATTTCTAAAACAATGGTTTACTGCCTTATATTTTGGGTTTTTTAATTCTGATAACTCTTTGTCGTACCATTTTAAAACTAATGCTTTTATAATCTCATAATTATAATCACCCTTATTACTTAAACACCTTTTTGACTAGGTATACTATTTATCTTCCTTAACCTTAAATGTCCCTGCTACAAGTAAAGCCACCAGAACCACAGCACCAATAACGTCTGCAAGCACGCAGGCTGCATACATAAACGAAAGCGTACCTTTTACATTATAAGCAATAATAATAAATACGAGTCCTGCAATAAAAGCTGCTGCCATAACTATGCCAGTTATCCTTATATCCAGCTTATCATTGACTGTAAGTGCAATAAGCACAAATACAAGCACAAGTGTAACTACATATCGTATAAGGTACCATGCAAATGCTTCCTCTGTCATATCACATATCGTATTATCTGTTGTAAGATAACCAAACAGTGCCGGTGGGTTCATCCAGTATATCAATGACACAACTGAAACAACAACTGAGAAAACTGCCACCTCAAGTACTATCTTGCTTTTCACATTAATCTTATTAACCGGTCTTAAAAGTATGGCTGCACAAGTCACTATTGTAAATATTATAAGCCACGACCAGTTAAAAAACATCTTACTTCCGATATAATAATCATTAACATATGCTGCAACTGTTCCAAGTGTTTCATCTGCCGATATCGTCACAAGTCTTGATATTACAAGATTTCTTACTATCTCAAGCACAAGAAAGCCGCCAAGCGCCGGAAATACATACACAACCGCATTATTTACAGCACTCTTGTCGTTATACACTTTAATACGGTTTATTGTACTGCTCTTTACCATCGCAAGACCAAGCAGCGAAAGAATTATAATAAGCACGTATACCACAGGCACCTTGCTCATAAGCTGAACCTTTTCAACCTGCCCTATCTCCGACTTATCCATATAGAAGCTGTTTACCCATCTTATAACGCCTTCAATACCTTCGCCAATTCTTGCAAACAAAAGATACACTCCTGTTACAAGTGAACATATATTAGCAGCCAGTGAAACCCTGCCCGCCATACTCACCTTCTTGTATACAGCCACAACCGCAACTGCAAGCAGAAGTATTGTAACTGGGAATATTATCTTGTATATACTGCCAAGTCCTGCATAATAATAGTAATTATATATCGAAGTATCAAGCGATGCCCCTGCATACACATTACTATTCATTCTGTTAAGTATATTCTGAAATACATGTTCTCCTGAAAATACAAGCAGCAATATAAGATTAAGACTCATAATACCAATAAGACTCATAAGCCTTATAAAGGTAATTTCACTCTTTTTCATAATTATTATGCCTGTACCTTTATAAATGACTTCTTACCCTTCTTGACAACTACACCGTCACCAGCGAAGAATTCCTTATCAAACTTTGCAGCGATATCAGATACCTTTTCACCTGCAACAGAAGCACCACCCTGTGTAACAACTCTTCTTGCTTCTGACTTAGTAGCTGCAAGACCTGCTGCATGGATTAATGACACGATATCAATACTTCCGTCTGTAAATGCGTCATCTTCAAGCTTAACTGTTGCCATATTTGCAGCATCGCCTGATGTAAATATAGCCTTAGCTGTTTCCTCTGCCTTCTTTGCTTCTTCCTCACCGTGAACCATCTTAGTAAGTTCAAATGCAAGTATTTCCTTAGCCTTATTAAGCTGTGCGCCTTCCCACTTATCCATTTCATCAATCTGCTCAAGTGGTAAAAATGTAAGCATACGGATACACTTTAATACATCGGCATCAGCTACATTTCTCCAGTACTGGTAGAACTCAAAGGGCGATGTCTTGTTCGGATCAAGCCATACAGCACCGGACTGTGTCTTACCCATCTTCTTGCCTTCTGAGTTAAGAAGAAGTGTGATAGTCATAGCTGAAGCGTCCTTGCCGAGCTTTCTTCTGATAAGTTCTGTACCACCAAGCATATTACTCCACTGGTCATCTCCACCGAACTGAAGATTGCAGCCGTATTTCTGATATAACATATAGAAATCGTAGCTCTGCATAATCATGTAGTTGAATTCAAGGAATGTAAGTCCTCTTTCCATTCTCTGCTTATAGCACTCAGCTCTTAACATATTATTAACTGAGAAGCATGCACCAACTTCTCTTAAAAGGTCAACATAGTTAAGCTTTAAAAGCCAGTCTGCGTTATTTACAAATAATGCTTTATCATCTGAAAAGTCGATAAACTTGCTCATCTGCTTCTTGAAACACTCGCAGTTATGCTCAATCTGCTCTGGTGTAAGCATTTTTCTCATATCTGTCTTACCTGATGGGTCACCAATCATACCTGTTCCGCCACCAACTAATGCGATAGGCTTATTTCCTGCCATCTGAAGTCTTTTCATAAAGCAGAGTGCCATAAAGTGACCTACATGAAGGCTGTCTGCTGTTGGGTCAAAACCAATATAAAATGTAGCCTTTCCATTGTTAATCAAATCCTTAATTAATTCTTCATCTGTTACCTGTGCAATCAGTCCTCTTGCAACTAACTCGTCATAAACTGTCATTTTTGTTCTCCTGTTCCTATTACATTATATTTTGTCAGAGTTATTAACGATATTTTCTCCGACACTTCCACTAATCATCAACCCCTGTTAATAATAAAAAAGAGCATACCTTTCATCCTTATTAAAGGACGAAAGCATACGCTCCGTGTTACCACCTTTATTCATAAACAGCTCACGCTGCTCACCTTAACGGGTCTGATGATCCTTGATACTGTAACGTGTATCACTACGTCGCCCCTACTAAGCCTTATATGCCATTCAGTTTGCTGCTACGGAATGTATTCAGAATAACCATCCACTGCTCCTCTCATCCACCGGCTGCTTTCTGTTGCTTACTGCTATACCTACTTGTTTCCATCATCGCATTATATATAATTATGTTATTGATAATCCCTTAATGCCAACATAAAAATATTATAACCAGCACCCGATTATCATATGCTTATTAAAGCTTATACCATATACTTGGTAATTTTGCAAGTGTTAATTTATATATTACACACATATCAGCCTGATATATAGCGATATATACCAATATATACTATAATTTTTATTATAAATCTAACTTCTGGCAGTTATGAATTATCTTAATAAATTTCTCTAACTATATGCAATTCTAACTACTGGCATACCCTTATTTTACAAATCATATATGAATAAATTTAAAATATTGTATAATTATATATGTGCTAGAAAGATATATTTTTAATAATGCATCTCAGACACAAACATAAACAAATACTTATAATGTATTTATCAAGTTAAAATCACTTATTATATTTACGTTTACATACATTTGTATATATAACATATGTTATCGCAAGACCTATTACACTCCCCGCTGCATCTATAAGCACATCCCTTACACAGCCATATCTTCCTGGCACGAACACCTGATGAAACTCATCTGTAGCCGCAAATGCCGTTGCAATAACTGCCGATATTATAGGAAGTTTTATACCTTTTATTCCATCAACTATAAGCGCAATCATAACAAGTATTGCAAGAACAGCATACTCTGTCATATGTGCAGCCTTTCTTATAGGAAACTGCACTGCCTCTATCATACTTTCCCTGTTATTCTCATTATAATCAACAATTCCAGCCTTATCACACACTGTAAGTATAATATCTGCTGCCTTATAACTAAGCCCTGACGACTCCTCTCCATCCTGCTTTGAAAAGCCGAATATAACCATCGCCATAACAATAGCCGGAAGCCATATTAATATCTTTTTTACATTCATACTCTGTAATTCCTTTTACATCTTATCAAGTTTATACTTCTAATTTCTTCAATACTATAAACTAAGCTTCAAATAAATGCAACTAATTATCAAAACAGCCCACAAAACCAGTTTCAAAGGTTTTGTGGGCTTATATAACTATCTGAAATATCTTCTACAAGCTATTAGATAGTAACAACTCTCATCGTATTAGTAAGACCTCTCTTAGCAGATGGGTCTGATGATGTAGCGATACCAGCAGATACGATAACTGTATCTCCTTCTTCTACGAAACCAGCCTGCTCAGATACTACTAATGCATGCTCAATAATCTTATCTGTAGATGTTTCTGTTGCAGTCTTTAAAGGTCTTACACCCCAGTATATCTGCATCTTTCTAAGAACATTATCATATGGTGAGCATCCGATAATCTCAGCATTTGGCTTAAGCTTAGATGTAAGTCTTGCTGTGAAACCTGATATAGTTGGGCATACAATAGCCTTAGCGTTAAGGTTATCAGCAGTCTGAACTGTTGCGTTGCATACAGCACTTGAGATACTTCTCTTGCTGTGAACCTTAGATATATCAGAAGCTCTGTCCTTGATATCCTGCTCTGTTCTTTCTGCAATCTTAGCCATCATCTTTAATGCTTCAAGTGGGTACCTACCATTAGCTGTTTCACCAGAAAGCATAACTACGTCTGTACCATCATAGATAGCATTAGCAACGTCAGTAACTTCAGCTCTTGTAGGACGTGGGTTTCTAATCATAGAATCAAGCATCTGTGTAGCTGTTATAACTGGCTTGTAAGTTGCATTACACTTCTTGATGATTTCCTTCTGATAATGTGGAACATCTTCTGCTGGGATTTCAACACCCATATCACCTCTGGCAACCATGATACCATCAGCAACCTTGATGATTTCGTCAAGATTTTCAATACCTTCAGCATTCTCAATCTTAGCGATAACTGGGATATCTGAGCCATGCTCCCATAAGAGCTGCTTAATCTCCTGAATACAAGCTGCATTTCTTACAAATGAAGCTGCGATGAAGTCAAATCCCTGCTCTATACCAAATATAATATCATCCTTATCCTTATCTGTAATTCCAGGAAGCTTAATGCTTACGTTAGGAACATTAACACCCTTCTTAGAACCAAGTTCACCACCATTGATTACTGTACATACGATATCTGTACCATCAACTACCTCTTCTACTCTGAGCTCAATAAGACCGTCATCGATAAGAATTGTGTTACCATTGTCTACATCTGCTGGAAGACCTGCATAAGTAATCATATCGATAGTTTCATCACCAACAACTTCTCTTGTTGTAAGAGTGAACTTCTGTCCTTCCTTAAGAGTAACCTTTTTATCATCCTTAAGTACGCCAGTTCTGATTTCTGGTCCCTTTGTATCAAGAAGTGTAGCTATAGGCTTGTTGATTTCTTCTCTAACACTCTTAACTAATGCAAAACGTCCAGCCTGCTCTTCATGGTCACCATGAGAGAAGTTAAATCTTGCAATATCCATACCATTTAATGCGAGCTGCTTAATAAGCTCTCTGTCATTAGTGTTAGGACCCATAGTACATATAATCTTAGTCTTTTTCATTCTAACCTCCAAAGTAAAAAATTAATTAATAAAAAACAAAACAATCCAGCCAATTATACTTAATAACCCATAAAATAGCAATAGTAATTATTTACAAATTATTAAAATAAGTCGGCAGTATCTTAATCAACATTGATATATGATGATGTAGATTTAATAAGTTAAGTTACTTTTTCTGCATGCAGAAATGTATTAAACCTACATCATACAAAATACTTTAATATATAGAAATATCATTCAGCACTGCCGTTATTGCCTGTAATATGAATATGTGTATACAGGTGGTCGCTACAATACTCATAATTTCCAACGCACTTAGAGCAAAATCTGAATACAAGATTTTCATCATCAAGCTCTGTTCTTCCACACACTGCACATCTGTGCTTAGGCTGTCCGTTACGAACCGGCTTATATGGCTGGTTGGCATTATCCCAAGTTGTCTTTTCACTATTGGCGTTGTATACCCTTTCATTAAATGATGGCTTCTTTCCATCTCTTCTGTTATTTTCTGCTTTCCTAGCTGTATACATAGCCTTGTTGTAATTCCTCTGTGTAGAAGACTTATAAGGTCCCTTCTTTGCAACTATCATAAATACTATAAAGTTAAGCATAGACACAAGAGCCGCAATAGCATTGGCATAACATCCCATTCCGCTTCCTGATAAAAGTCCGGCTCTGTATAATCCATTCCACATAGTATAACCGATAGTTGAACCATTTACCGCCATTGTAGGAACTATAAAACCGCATATTATTGCTATTGCAAATACTATTCCATCCAGCAATGCCATCCACTTTATCTTTATAGGTATGATAAAGAACAGCAGTACTTCCATATCTGGCTGTTCCATAGCAAATGCCATAAATAAAGCAAGATTAATATAATGTGTACTCATATTAAAGCTTATACCAAATATTAAGTATATTATAAGCGCTGCAACAATATTTAACAATACTCCTGAAAAGAAATACACGTTAAACTTAAATGAACCCCATATATTTTCAAGTACTGTACCTATCAGATAATAGAAATACAATGAAAAGAATACAAATATGATACTTGTTGATGGTGGCTGTATTATAAATGTAACCAGTCTCCACACCTGTCCTGCAAATATTTTGGAAAAATCCAGCGAAAGAAAGCTGCTATATACACCCGGTGCGAACACCTCAAAAACAAATCCGACTGCATATAATATAATTATATAAGTCATAAGATTTTTAATGGCATACCTTGAATACTTCCTTTCAAACTTTTGAAACCAACTCATTAAACTCCTCATTTCTGTGTAATAATATCACTGTGTAGTATGCTGTCAGGCAGTACACACACAATATTACCCACTTATATTTTGATACATATAACAGCGGATACAATATTTTTATATTACTCCGCACTAAAATATTATGATAAAAGTATAAAAACATTAAACATCTTTGTCAATCAAGTTCTCATTTTAGTATTATTAATTTTATATAAACAGTCATATTTATGGTGTTGAATTATTCTGTTATTTCTTATATAATATGTCAGTTGTAATCTTTTCCAGGTATTTCTACATTTTTTGACATCTATTTATTTTATAGTAGAAGTACTTTTAATTCAGGAAACACATTAATTTATATAATGATTGTGCCAGATGTACAGCTCTGCTGACATTTGCAGCACATCTACATTAGACAAGGAGGACGGCTCTGCCGTAATGACTATGAACAAATACAGATTAGGTATTGATATTGGCTCAACAACAGTAAAGATCGCTATTCTTGATGATGATAATAATATTTTATTCTCAGATTATGAAAGACATTTCGCCAATATTCAGGAAACTTTACAGGGACTTCTTGAAAAGGCTGTATCCCAGCTTGGTCAATTCAAGGTCTACCCTGTAATCACAGGTTCTGGCGGACTTACACTTGCCAAGCACCTTGAAGTTCCATTTACACAGGAGGTTGTCGCTGTATCAACAGCACTTCAGGATTACGCTCCACAGTGCGATGTTGCCATTGAGCTTGGTGGCGAGGATGCAAAGATTATCTACTTCACAAACGGTATCGACCAGCGTATGAATGGTATATGTGCCGGTGGTACTGGTTCATTTATTGACCAGATGGCAACTTTATTACAGACAGATGCTTCAGGTCTTAATGAATATGCCAAGAACTACAAGTCAATCTACCCGATAGCTGCAAGATGCGGTGTTTTTGCCAAGTCTGATATACAGCCGCTTATCAACGAAGGTGCCACTAAGGAAGACCTTTCTGCATCTATATTTCAGGCTGTTGTCAACCAGACTATTTCTGGTCTTGCCTGTGGTAAGCCAATCCGTGGTAATGTAGCCTTCTTAGGTGGTCCACTCCACTTCCTTTCGGAGTTAAAGCAGGCATTTATCCGTACATTAAGCCTTACACCTGAACAGACTATTGCGCCGGAACATTCACATCTTTTTGCTGCCGTTGGTTCAGCTATGAACTACAGCAAGGATGTATGTGTCAATGTTTCTGACATCATTAAGCGTCTTTCTGGCAAAATAAAGCTTGAATTTGAAGTAGAACGTATGGAACCACTTTTTGCTGACCAGCTTGCCTACAATGACTTCATCAAACGTCATAATGCACACCACGTAAAGACAGCCGACATAGCCTCTTATGAGGGTAACTGCTATCTTGGTATCGATGCAGGTTCTACTACTACTAAGGTTGCTTTGGTAGATGAAGATGGTAATCTCCTTTACTCATTCTATTCAAGCAATAACGGCTCTCCACTTGCCACTACTATAAAGGCAATTAAGGAAATATATTCTCAGCTTCCACCTAAAGCCAAGATTGTACAGGCATGTTCAACAGGTTATGGTGAAGCACTTATAAAGTCGGCACTTATGCTTGATGAGGGAGAAGTTGAAACAGTATCCCACTTCTATGCTGCTGCTTTCTTTGACCCTGACGTTGACTGTATCATCGATATTGGTGGTCAGGATATGAAATGTATCAAAATCAAGAACCAGACTGTTGATTCCGTACAGCTTAACGAAGCATGTTCTTCAGGATGTGGTTCATTTATAGAAACATTTGCAAAGTCACTTAACTATTCTGTACAGGACTTCGCAAAGGCTGCTCTTTTTGCCGCACATCCTATTGACCTTGGTACAAGATGTACTGTATTTATGAATTCAAAGGTTAAGCAGGCGCAGAAGGAAGGCGCAGAGGTTTCAGATATATCTGCCGGTCTTGCTTATTCAGTTATTAAAAATGCCTTATACAAGGTTATAAAGATTGCTGACCCGGGTGACCTTGGAAAGCATATCGTTGTACAGGGTGGTACATTCTACAATGATGCTGTACTCAGAAGCTTTGAAAAAATAACAGGTGTTGATGCCATAAGACCTGATATCGCAGGTATTATGGGTGCTTTCGGTGCTGCTCTTATCGCAAGGGAACGCTACGATGGAATATCTGACTCATCTATGCTTTCTATCGATAAGATTAACAGCCTTACATATGAAACTACTCTTACAAGATGTAAAGGATGTACGAACAGCTGCCATTTAACTATAAATAAGTTCTCTGGCGGACGTTCATTTATTACTGGTAACAGATGTGAAAGAGGTCTTGGAAAAGAACGTAATAAGGAAAAGGCTCCTAACCTCTTTGACTATAAGTTCCACAGACTCTTTGACTATGAACCACTCTCAGCAGACCTTGCTGTAAGAGGTGTTGTAGGTATACCAAGAGTCCTTAATATGTATGAGAATTATCCATTCTGGTTCACTTTCTTTACAAAGCTTGGTTATAAGGTAGTTCTCTCGCCACAGTCAACAAGAAAGATATATGAACTTGGTATTGAGTCAATTCCATCCGAGTCAGAATGTTATCCTGCCAAGTTAGCGCACGGACATATAAGCTGGCTTATTAAGAAGGGGGTTAAGTTTATATTCTATCCTTGTGTACCTTATGAACATAAGGAAATAGATGGCACTAACAACCATTATAACTGCCCTATCGTTACTTCTTATGCCGAGAATATCAAGAACAATGTTGAAGAAATCAAGTCAGAAAATATTGATTTCAGAAACCCATTCCTTTCTTTTGAAAGCGAAGATATTCTTGCTAAAAGACTTAAAGAGGAATTTCCAGATATTCCGGCAGGTGAGATTAAAGCTGCCGTTTCTGATGCCTGGAAAGAACTTATGCAGTCAAGAGAAGATATGCATAAAAAGGGTGAAGAAGTTATACAGTACTTAAAGGATAATAATAAGAGAGGTATCGTACTCGCAGGCCGTCCTTACCATATTGACCCAGAGATAAACCACGGAATACCTGAACTTATCAATTCCTATGGTATTGCTGTTTTAACAGAAGACAGCGTTGCACATCTTGGCAATGTTGAACGTCCTCTTATCGTTATGGATCAGTGGATGTATCACTCAAGATTATATGCCGCTGCAAGCTTTGTTAAAACTCAGGATAACCTTGACCTTATCCAGCTCAACTCATTTGGATGTGGACTTGATGCTGTAACTACTGATGCTGTCAACGATATATTAACTAAATCTGGAAAGATATATACTGTATTAAAGATTGATGAGGTCAACAACCTTGGTGCTGCACGTATCCGTATAAGATCACTTATTGCAGCCCTCAAGGTAAGAGATAAGAAGAACTACAAGCGTACACTTGTTTCGTCTGCTTATAACCGTGTTGAATTCACACCTGAGATGAGAAAGAATTACACTATTCTCTGCCCTCAGATGTCACCAATACATTTTGACTTACTTGAACCAGCCCTCAACTCATGTGGCTATAATTTTGAGGTTCTTGATAATGATAATAAGTCATCTGTCGATATGGGACTTAAGTATGTAAATAATGATGCCTGCTACCCTTCTTTGATGGTTGTAGGTCAGATTATGAATGCTGTACTTTCAGGAAAGTATGACCTTTCAAAGACTGCCATAATTATCACACAGACTGGTGGTGGCTGCCGTGCTTCTAACTACATCGGCTTCATACGACGTGCTCTTGAGAAGGCTAACTTAGGATATATCCCTGTTATCTCTCTTAGTGCGCAGGGTCTTGAAACTAACTCTGGTTTCAAGTATGACCTGAAAATGCTTAAAAAGGCTATGATGGCTATTGAATACGGCGATGTATTTATGAATGTTGTATACAGAACAAGACCTTATGAAAAGGTTGCTGGTTCAGTTAATGAACTTCACGAACACTGGAAAGAAATATGTATAAAGCAGCTTACAGCAGACAAAGTTCGTATGAAGGACTTTAACAATAATCTTCGTGCTATCGTTAAAGACTTTGATAATATCGAACTGCTTGATATAAAGAAGCCTAGAGTTGGTGTTGTAGGAGAAATTCTTGTTAAGTTTCTTCCTGCTGCTAACAATTATCTTGTTGACCTGCTTGAGGCTGAAGGTGCAGAAGCTGTTGTACCTGACCTTTTAGGCTTCCTGCTCTACTGTGCCGAAAATGCAAACTTTAAGCACAAGTACCTTGGAACATCCGGAAAGTCAGCATTTATCAACAACTCTGTGATAAAGCTTCTTGAATGGTTCAGAAAAGCTGGAAATAAAGCTTTAGCTGAAAGTAAGCGTTTTGATGCTCCTTCATCTATCAAGGAAACTGCTGCTCTTGCCAAGGACCTTGTTTCTCTTGGTAACCAGACTGGTGAAGGATGGCTTCTTACTGGCGAAATGATAGAACTTATACATCACGGTGCCGGTAATATCGTATGCTGTCAGCCATTTGCCTGCCTTCCTAACCACATTGTTGGTAAAGGTGTTATTAAAGAGCTTCGTGCTGCTTTCCCTGAAGCTAACATAATCGCTGTCGATTATGACCCAGGCGCTTCGGAGGTTAACCAGCTTAACAGAATTAAGCTTATGCTTGCTACTGCTAATAAGAATCTTAATGCTGCTTCTAATTAATTTTAAATTATGCTATGCATTTTCGGGATTAGCTCTGAACAGTAAAAATAACATTGAAATGTAGTAGATGTTTGACTTATTACAAAAAAGTTGTATAATAATAAAAGAATATTCGGAGGATACGCATATGAACTTTTTATTATTTTTAGGACCTATTATAGGTGTTGCCGTTTCAATATTTGCCGTTGTTGTTATTATTTCAGTTATCGGCGCTGTTGCCGGATCTGAAGAAGATTTTGACGAATAGGATTATAGCGGCTGATTAGCGGATATTGATATACGAAAGAGATATAAAACCCCCAGATAAATTCTCATTGATTTGATGAGAATTTGTCTGGGGGTTTTTATTTGGCTGCTTTCGCGTTGCTGGCTTTTGCCTCTTTTGTTTTGGTATGCTGCACTTTCTTTTAACTCGCTGTTTTTTTGTTTCATCACACTATTTTTACTTTCTTATTTTGCTTTCATTACACTGCTTCCGCCGTGCTAAGTGCAAGAATTCTTTCGAATTCTTGCACTTAGGGCTTTCGCCCTATGGGATTAAAAATAAGAAGGTAAGTTATTGTGCTAGCACATAACTTACCTTCTTATTTTTATTCCCGCACGGCTCATTGAGGTATATTTTCGATCTGCCAATCGATTGGGGATACTCCGTGAGCTTCTAGGAATTCGTTACATTTACTGAAATGTTTACAGCCAAAGAAGCCTCGGCTGGCTGACAATGGACTTGGATGGGCACTTGTTAATATTAGGTGCTTAGGGTTAGTCAGCATTGGGATTTTATCCTTGGCTGAATTGCCCCAGAGCATATATACTATTGGTCTGTCCTGTGCATTTACGGCATTGATAACTGCATCCGTAAACTGTTCCCAGCCTCTTCCCTTATGGGAAAACGCCGCATGTGCACGTACTGTAAGCACTGTGTTTAACATAAGTACACCCTGGTCTGCCCACTTCTTAAGATATCCATTATTCGGATAATAACATCCCAAGTCATCCTGAAGCTCCTTATATATGTTCTGGAGCGACTTAGGTATCGGATTACCCGGAAGTACCGAAAAGCTAAGACCATGCGCCTGATTGACCTCGTGATAAGGGTCCTGTCCAAGTATAAGTACCTTTACATCCTTAAGAGGTGTAAAGTGAAACGCATTGAATATATCATCGGCAGGTGGATATACAACACATCTGTTATATTCATCTTTTACAAATGTATACAATTTCTTATAATAATCTTTTTTAAATTCACCACTTAGTGCTTCCTGCCAGTCACCTGTTATCATTGACATAATATATTCCTCCCGTCTTACTATAATCTCATAGGAATACCCTTATCAGAAAGATATTTCTTAAGGTCTTTTATCTCCATTTCCTTATAGTGGAATAATGAAGCCGCAAGTGCTGCATCAGCATTTCCCTTTGCAAATGCATCATAAAAATGTTCCATATTACCGGCACCACCAGATGCTATTACAGGAATAGACACATTATCTGCAACGGCTCTTGTAAGCTCTATATCATAGCCTGCCTTAGTTCCATCACAATCCATACTTGTAAGAAGTATTTCTCCTGCACCAAGACTTTCTGCCTTCATAGCCCATTCAATGGCATCCATCTTCATATCAACTCTGCCACCATTCTTATATATGCTCCAGTGACCATCTTTCTGCCTTTTAGCATCAATAGCAACTACAACACACTGACTTCCGAACTTGTCAGCCGCCTGTGATATAAGCTCAGGAGTCATAATAGCCGCTGAATTAATAGATATCTTATCAGCACCCTCTCTTAACAGCACTTTAAAATCGTCAACTGTTCTTATACCTCCACCAACTGTAAATGGTATAAACACCTTTTCAGCAACCTTTCTTACAAGGTCTACCGTTGTATTTCTTCCATCACTGGAAGCTGTAATATCAAGAAATACAAGCTCATCAGCACCTGACTTATCATACATTGCCGCTACTTCCACAGGGTCACCTGCATCTTTAAGGTCTACAAAGTTTGTTCCTTTAACAACTCTTCCATCTTTGCAATCAAGACATGGTATTATTCTTTTAGTAAACATTATACATAATCTCCTATCTATAATTCAGCAAAATTCTTAAGTATCTTAAGTCCTAACTCACTGCTCTTTTCTGGATGGAACTGACATGCAAATACATTGTCCTTTTCAACCGAAGCATGAATATGAGTTGAATATTCTGTAGATGCAGCCACAATAGCCTCATCCTCTGCCTTAAGATAGTATGAATGTACAAAATATACATAAGGATTAGCAGGAAGTCCCTTAAAAAGTCTGGCTCCTGGCTTAACCTCAAGTGAATTCCAGCCCATATGTGGTATCTTTATTCCCGGTGCTGCTGGTATCTTTAATATCTTTCCCGGAAGAATATCAAGTCCCTCTGCGCCCGGTGTTTCTTCACTCTCCTTAAATAAGAGCTGTAATCCAAGACATATACCAAGCAGAGGTGTCTTATTGGAAACAACTGTCTTTATAGTGTCAACAAGACCAAAATGGTCAAGATTGTTCATAGCATCACCAAACGCTCCAACACCCGGAAGAATAACCTTATCTGCCTGTAATATCTCACTTGAGTCCCTTGAAACAATAACTTCTTCACCTAATGATATAAGTGCCTTTTCAACACTCTTTAAGTTGCCTGCATCGTAATCGATAATTGTAATCATTTTATTGCCTCTCCATATGCTTCTATCTTTAAATAATAATTAGTAAAATCTCTCTTAGATAACTCTACTAAAGCGATTGCATCTGTTTCAGACATTTTGAACCTGTTCTTAAATGCATTAATAATAAGATTATATGCCTCTGTCATCTTGTCTTCAACGCCAAGGTCTTTAGCCTCATCTCTGTATGTCTGATATCTGTCTACACCCTTAACTAAAGCATTAAGTGCCTGTGTATGCATATTCATCTTCTCATAATTCTCATAAGACTCATACTGTCTTTGAACATACATAATAACTCTGGCCTGATTATAAATCGTTTCTTCACTGCCTGAAAGCTTTACTCCACTTAAACTGTTATATGCTTTATCATATTCCTCATTACTATAGTAGCCTTTAGCATTACTTATTCTACTACTATAGTTCATTGCATAGCTGAATACCTGAATTAATGCTATAACACTAACAATAAGTAAAACAAAAATAACTATTGACTTAGGCTTAAATCTGATTATATCACCCGGCTTAGGTGGCTTCTTTTCTTTCTTTGGCTTCTTTTCCTTCTTTGGTTTATCAGCCTTTGCCTTTTTAGCCTGTTCCTTCTTAGCAGCCTTTTCTGCTGCTGCTTTTTCCTTCTTTTCTTTAGCCTGTGCCTTCTTGGCTTCGGTCTTCTGCTGTTTTTCCTGTCTTTCAGCTTCCTCCTGCTGTTCTTCTGCCTCGCCTTCTTTTGCTTGCTTAGCTTTAAACTGTTGGATTCTGTACTTAATCTTAGCTATAAGTCCCTTCTTAGGAGCTGCATCCTCATCTAATGTTTCCTTCCCGTGGAACACTTCCTCTATAAGCTGCTCATTCTCATCTTTGTCCTTAGCTTCTGCACCAGTTCCATTACTACCTGTATCTGCGCCTGCAGCAGCTTCTTTTTTATTGTTTTTCTTGGACTTTTCTGCTTTGGCAGCTTTCTTTGCCGCCTTAGCTGCTGCTTTGGCTTCCTTACCGGTAGCCTTTGCCTCATCTGTTACCTCATTAGCCTCATCTTCAAGGCTCTCAAAGAATATATCTTTAATAATTGATAATAAACCTTTTTTCTTCTTTTTCTTATCAACCGACTTCAGCTCATCTTCTAACTGCTTCTTTACATCACCGTTAGCTGCACTGCCACCAGTCTGCGCTGCATTAATATCAGCTGCACTATCCTCAACCTTAGCAGCCGC